>OWJI01000933.1_pt1 | contig 19477 bp, 20 predicted proteins | sample 1732541 | NCBI WGS metagenome assembly OWJI01 (sample SAMN05065727, study PRJEB22554) | human gut metagenome | biome: ENVO:2100002; feature: ENVO:00000062; material: ENVO:00002003 | host: Homo sapiens | place: USA
CGCGAGAAGCGTGCCATTGTGGAGTTGGACAACAAGCTGGCCAACCGTAGCGTGAACGAAGGTTTCAGCGGCGGTGAAAAGAAGCGTAACGAGATATTCCAGATGGCGATGTTGGAACCGACTTTTGCTATTTTGGACGAGACGGATTCCGGATTGGATGTGGATGCTTTGCGTATTGTGGCCGACGGTTTCAACAAACTCAAGACTGCGGAAACCAGTGCTATGGTCATTACCCACTACCAGCGGTTGTTGGACTATATCAAACCCGATACGGTACATGTACTGCTGGGTGGACGTATCGTAAAGACCGGTGGACCGGAATTGGCGAAGGAGATTGAAACACGTGGCTTCGATTGGATAAGGAAAGAAGCAGGTGAATTATAAACTCATAATCTGAAAACATGAGTGTAGAGCAACAATACATAGACCTTTTCTCCCAAACGGAGGCGATGATATGCCGTCATAGCGCCGAAGCGCTGAATGCTCCGCGTGCCGCTGCATTTGCCGACTTCGAGCGGCTTGGCTTTCCTACCCGTAAGACGGAGAAATATAAATATACCGATGTCAGCAAGTTCTTTGAACCCGATTACGGACTGAACCTGAACCGGTTGGAGATTCCGGTTAATCCCTACGAAGTATTCAAGTGCGATGTGCCGAATATGAGCACCTCCCTTTACTTTGTTGTGAATGATGCTTTCTATAACAAGGCTTTGCCGAAGTCGCATTTGCCTGAAGGCGTTATCTTCGGTAGCCTCAAGGAAATGGCGGAACAGCGTCCGGAGCTGGTAAAGAAGTACTACGGTAAGCTGGCAGATACTTCCAAAGATGGAGTGACGGCTTTCAATACTGCCTTTGCGCAGGACGGCGTATTGCTGTATGTTCCCAAGAACGTGGTGGTGGAGAAACCTATCCAGTTGGTGAACATTCTGCGCGGCGATGTCAACTTTATGGTGAACCGCCGTGTGCTTATCATTTTGGAAGAGGGTGCGCAAGCCCGTCTTCTGGCATGCGACCACGCCATGGACAGTGTGAATTTCCTTGCTACGCAAGTGGTAGAGGTATTCGTCGGGGAGAACGCCACTTTCGACTTCTATGAACTGGAGGAGACGCATACCAGTACGGTACGCATCAGCAGTTTGTATGTCAGACAAGAAGCTAACAGCAACGTTTTGCTGAACGGAATGACTTTGCATAACGGTACTACCCGTAATACAACCGAAGTTACGCTTGCCGGCGAAGGTGCTGAACTGAACCTTTGCGGGATGGCTGTTGCGGATAAGAACCAGCATGTGGACAACAATACCACCATAGACCATGCAGTGCCCAACTGTACCAGCAACGAACTCTTTAAGTATGTGCTCGACGACCAGTCTGTCGGTGCTTTTGCAGGCCTGGTACTGGTACGTCCGGGTGCACAGCATACGAGTTCCCAGCAAACGAACCGTAATCTTTGCGCCACTCGCGAAGCGCATATGTATACCCAGCCGCAACTGGAGATTTATGCCGATGATGTGAAGTGCAGTCATGGCGCTACGGTAGGCCAGCTCGATGAAAGCGCCCTGTTCTATATGCAGCAGCGCGGCATCTCCGTGCATGAGACACGTTTGCTGCTGATGTTCGCTTTTGTAAACGAGGTGATTGATACAATCCGCCTGGATGCCTTGAAAGACCGTCTGCACCTGCTGGTGGAGAAACGTTTCCGCGGTGAACTGAACAAATGCCGCGGGTGTGCAATATGTAAATAATGGAGAATTATGAATGAAGAATTGCCATGCGGGTACTGATGCTGCGCAGCTTATTCTTCATTCATAATTCATAATTTAAAAGATATGGACCTTCAAAAGATAAGAGCTGATTTTCCGATACTTTCCCGTGAGGTATATGGTAAGCCGTTGGTTTACTTGGATAACGGTGCGACTACGCAGAAACCCCGTCAGGTGGTGGATGCCATTACGGATGAGTACTATTCGGTCAATGCCAATGTGCATCGCGGTGTGCATTTCCTTTCGCAGCAGGCTACGGAGTTGCACGAGGCATCTCGCGAGACGGTACGGAAGTTCATCCATGCCGGCAGTACGAATGAAATCATCTTTACCCGCGGCACGACGGAAAGTATCAATCTGTTTGTGTCCAGCTTCGGTGAGGAGTTTATGCAGGAGGGGGATGAGGTGATTCTCTCCGTCATGGAACATCACAGCAACATCGTTCCCTGGCAATTGCTGGCTGCCAAAAGAGGGATTGCCATTAAAGTTATCCCGATGAATGACAGAGGCGAACTTTTGTTGGACGAGTACAAACAGTTGTTTTCCGAACGTACGAAGATTGTCAGCGTAGCCCATGTATCCAATGTGTTGGGTACGGTGAATCCCGTAAAGGAGATGATACGCTATGCCCACGGGAAAGGCGTTCCCGTGCTTGTGGACGGAGCCCAGTCCATTCCGCACATGCCGGTGGATGTGCAGGATTTGGATGCGGATTTCTACGTTTTTTCCGGTCACAAGGTGTACGGTCCTACCGGTGTGGGCGTGCTTTACGGTAAAGAAGAATGGCTCGATAAGATGCCCCCCTATCAGGGTGGCGGCGAAATGATACAGCACGTATCGTTCGAACGGACTACTTTCAATGAACTTCCTTTCAAGTTCGAGGCGGGAACACCCGATTATATTGGTACGACAGGGCTTGCCAAAGCGTTGGATTACGTTTCTGACATCGGCATGGAGAAGATTGCCGCCCATGAACATGAACTGACTACATATGCCATGACACGTTTGAAAGAGATTCCCGGTATGCGCATCTTCGGTGAGGCCGAAGAGAAAGGGAGTGTTATCTCTTTCCTCGTAGGCGATATTCACCATTTCGATATGGGCACTTTGCTCGACCGTTTGGGCATTGCCGTACGTACGGGGCATCACTGCGCACAACCGTTGATGCAGCGTCTCGGCATTGAAGGAACGGTGCGTGCTTCATTTGGCCTGTATAACACGAAAGAGGAGATAGATGTATTGGTAGCGGGCATAGAGCGTGTGAGCCGTATGTTTTGATGCTTGCCGGATGAAATTGCGTATTTGATTTTTTTTTGACTATTGCTGCAACTTTTCTTCCTCTTTGTGCGTCTGATAAGTTGCAGATAACTTAAAAATAAAGATTATGTTAATAACAACGACTTCAGTGATTGAGGGTGCAAAGATAACCCGTTATTATGGCATCGTATCCGGCGAAACAATTATCGGCGCCAATGTATTCCGTGACTTTTTTGCCAGTATCCGCGATGTGGTAGGCGGACGCAGCGGTTCGTACGAGGAAGTGCTTCGTGAGGCTAAAGATACGGCGCTTCGCGAGATGCAGGAACAAGCCCGTTTGTTGGGCGCTAATGCAGTGATTGGCGTTGACCTTGATTACGAAACGGTAGGCGGCAGCGGCAGTATGCTGATGGTGACTGCTTGCGGTACGGCTGTGACGGTAGAATAAAGAGAGTGCGGCAAAATAAAAAACGCTTGCGGTTTATTTCTTTCAGGCACGGAATTATACAGAATTCACGGATTAACTTTATTCTTTTCCGTGAAATCCTGTGTAATTCCGTGCCTAAAGGAAATCATTAAGTACGTTCTGATATATTCTTTTGTTTTTCCAGTCTTTGGCATAAATTCGGTTAATCGTTTGCTTATTTCATTTCAAATCAATACTTTTAAGCTTTCGTTCAACCTTTTAATACGATTTATGCTATGGACCAATTGCTTTTCTGGCTGGTACCGGCCGCTTCCGTTCTGGCGCTTTGCTTTGCCTGGTATTTCCATCGTCAGATGATGAAAGAGAGTGAGGGAACTCCTCAAATGGTTAAGATTGCCGCTGCTGTGCGCAAAGGCGCCATGTCCTATCTCCGTCAGCAATATAAGATTGTGGGATGGGTGTTTCTGGGACTGGTAATTCTCTTCTCGATTATGGCTTACGGTTTCGGAGTGCAGAACTCCTGGGTTCCGATAGCTTTCCTCACAGGCGGATTCTTCTCCGGCCTTTCCGGATTTCTCGGTATGAAGACGGCCACGTATGCCTCGGCGCGTACGGCAAACGCCGCCCGTAACTCATTGAATGCAGGTTTGCGCATCGCTTTCCGCAGCGGTGCGGTAATGGGGCTGGTTGTAGTGGGGCTTGGCCTGCTCGATATTTCCTTCTGGTATCTGCTGCTCAATGCGGTTATCCCTGTGGATGTGATGACACCCACTCATAAACTTTGTATTATCACCACTACGATGCTGACGTTCGGTATGGGAGCTTCCACACAGGCGTTGTTTGCCCGCGTGGGCGGCGGTATCTATACGAAAGCCGCCGATGTAGGTGCCGACCTTGTGGGCAAAGTGGAAGCCGGCATCCCCGAAGATGATCCCCGCAATCCCGCAACCATTGCCGACAATGTAGGCGATAACGTGGGCGACGTTGCCGGTATGGGGGCCGACCTTTACGAGAGTTATTGCGGCTCCATTCTTGCTACGGCGGCTCTTGGTGCAGCCGCTTTTATCCATTCGGGGGATACGCTGATGCAGTTCAAAGCCGTCATTGCCCCGATGCTGATAGCCGCTGTGGGGATTATCCTTTCCATTATAGGCATCTTCTCCGTGCGTACCAAGGAGAATGCCGGGATGAAAGACCTGCTGAACTCCCTTGCTTTCGGTACGAACCTGAGTTCGGTGCTGATAGTCGTTGCCACTTTCCTTATCCTTTGGCTGTTGAAGCTGGACAACTGGGTGTGGATATCCTGCTCGGTGGTTGTGGGGCTGGTGGTAGGCATCGTTATCGGTCGTTCCACGGAATACTATACTTCCCAATCCTACCGTCCTACCCGGAAACTGAGTGAGAGCGGCAAGACGGGGCCGGCTACTGTCATTATCTCGGGTATCGGTCTGGGTATGCTCTCTACTGCCATTCCGGTAATTACCGTAGTGGTGGGCATCATTGCTTCCTATCTTTTTGCTTCCGGTTTCGACTTTGCCAATGTAGGTTTGGGACTTTACGGCATCGGTATCGCTGCCGTAGGCATGCTTTCCACGTTGGGCATTACACTGGCCACGGACGCTTACGGTCCTATCGCCGACAATGCCGGCGGCAATGCGGAAATGTCCGGTCTGGGCGAGGAGGTGCGTAAGCGTACCGATGCGCTCGATTCTTTGGGCAATACGACAGCCGCTACGGGTAAGGGCTTTGCCATCGGTTCGGCTGCATTGACGGGACTTGCCCTGCTTGCATCCTACATCGAGGAAATCCGTATCGGACTGACCCGTCTGGGCACTACCGACATCTTTGTGGGCGGTGAAGCGGTGTCCGTACAAGATGCCACTTTCTTCGATTTCATGCACCACTACGATGTAACGTTGATGAATCCCAAAGTTCTTTCGGATATGTTCCTCGGTTCGATGATGGCTTTCCTGTTCTGCGGACTGACGATGAATGCCGTAGGTCGTGCCGCTGCCCATATGGTGGATGAAGTACGCCGCCAGTTCCGCGAGATAAAGGGTATCCTTACAGGTGAGGCCGAACCCGATTATGAACGTTGTGTAGCCATCTCCACGAAAGGCGCGCAACGTGAAATGGTAGTTCCCTCGCTGATAGCAATCATTGCTCCCATCCTGACCGGACTTGTCTTCGGTGTTCCCGGTGTGTTGGGACTGCTTATCGGCGGACTTAGCAGCGGATTCGTACTTGCTATCTTTATGGCGAATGCCGGCGGTGCGTGGGACAATGCCAAGAAGTATGTCGAGGAAGGCAATTTCGGCGGCAAAGGCAGCGAAGTGCATAAAGCCACGGTTGTAGGCGATACGGTAGGTGATCCGTTTAAGGATACTTCCGGTCCGAGCCTTAATATCCTTATCAAACTGATGAGCATGGTGGCCATTGTTATGGCGGGGCTGACTGTGGCTTGGAGCCTGTTCTAAACATACGCGATTCGTTCCGTAAGACGAAATCATTCATCCCGTGAGACGGATTTATTCATCTCACGGGATGATTTTTGTCGTTTTACAGGACGAATATATTTGTCTCATGGGATGGATTTATCACGATAATATCCTAATTTCTACGTCCGAAGCAGCGCTTTGTCTGTAATCACCTATATCGAACAGAACAAGGTCACCAGAAACGGCACGCTGAAATCCACTACAAATCCGTGAAATATGGAGACTACGACAAACTGCTGTCCTGCGGTACGGGTGATTATCGGGAGTGTGGTATCCATCGTTGTGGCGCCGCCGGCAGAGATGGGAGCCAGGTTGCCAAACCAGCGTACCAGTAACGGTGCTGCCAGCAGGGTAAGTATCTCGCGGCTGATATTGGCGAGTAGGGCGATAGTTCCGAGTTCGGCTCCTTTGTATTCGGTAATGAAGATACTGGAGAGTGAATAATATCCGAATCCCGAACCTACGGCCAGGCAATCGGTCAGGGAACGGTGCGTCAAGATGAGGCTGACCGCTGCAGAGCCTGCCAGCGTGCCCAGTATCGTCATAATGGGCAGAAATACCAGCCGGGGATTGAGCGAACGGAAATTTTTCAATGTCTGCGGGTCGTTACCCACACTCAATCCTACACTGAACATCAGGGCGCAAAGTGCATAGAAGCTGACCTTGCTATCCATGACTGCATCAACGGGTATCAGGTGGAAAATTCCGCAAAGCGTACCCAAAACAAAGAAACCGATTATGATAAGGCTGCCTTTCATGCCGTTTTTCCTTTCTTCCTATATAAAGCTTTCCACAGCGCCCAGGCAGCAATGACACTGCCCAACGTACTGCCCAAGGTCAGTATCACGGCTTCGATGCCTATGGTGTGCAATCCTTTGATGATTTGCTCGTTGCCGCCAACTTCAATGCCGAGGATGAACAGCAGCGCCCAGATTAATACCGTGATGACAGTATGAATCTTATGTAAACTTCTTTTCCGTAAGAGATAGCCCAGCAACATTCCGGTGAGCATCAGTCCGATAATCGTAAACATCTCTGTTGTATTTTAATTTGCCGGCAAAGATAGTCATATTTATTCTCTTTAAAAATCCGGTTTACTTATGAAAAGGTTTATCTTTGCGCATTCTAATGTAGTGATGTATGCTGTTACCTTATTTAAATAAAGAACTGATAGAAGCGGGATGTGACGAAGCGGGGCGCGGCTGCCTTGCCGGTGCTGTCTATGCCGCAGCCGTTATTCTTCCCAAAGATTTCAAGAACGAACTGCTGAACGATTCCAAGCAACTGACCGAAAAACAGCGGTATGCCCTGCGCGAAGTCATTGAGAAAGAAGCGTTGGCATGGGCGGTGGGGATTGTTTCTCCCGGGGAAATAGATAAGATAAATATCCTCAATGCTTCTTTTCTTGCCATGCACCGTGCTGTTGACCGGTTGCAGCTACGTCCGCAACATTTGCTTATCGACGGCAACCGTTTCAAGAAATACCGGGACATTCCGCATACCACCGTTGTGAAAGGCGACGGCAAATACCTTTCCATTGCAGCTGCTTCCATTCTTGCCAAGACCTATCGCGACGATTATATGAACCGGTTGCACGAAGAGTTCCCTTATTACGACTGGAATCATAATAAGGGATATCCCACAAAAAAGCACCGTGCGGCTATTGCCGAACGGGGAACCACTCCTTATCACCGCATGACGTTCAATTTGCTGGGTGGCGGGCAGTTGGAGCTTCCTTTCCTATAATCTTTGTTCCAATAAGTCTATCCGTTTGGATAGCAGGTCGATGATTCTGGTGTTGGCCTTGATGAGTTCACGGAGGTCATTCAGGTCATATGCGCTGTCATTGTTGCTGTTGTTTTTGCAACTGTTGTCTGTATCCGGATTCATACTTTTGTCTATGTGGCTGAATAGACTTAACGCAGAGATACCCAGTACCTTTGCGATTTTGTCTAATCTTGTCAGTGTTAAATCCGTTTCACCATATTCAATTTTACAGTAGGCACTTGTAGAAAGATTTAGTTTTTCGCTCATTTGTTCTTGTGTCAGGTTCTTCTCCAAGCGTAGCAGCTGCAGTTGTTGTCCTGCGATTTTCTTTAGTTTTGTGTTCATTCTGATAGTATTTTGGTTAATAGTAGGTGTTTATTGGGTAAATATAATAAAATTAGTGTACATACGCAATATTAAAATGCGCTTATCTTTGTTAACGAAAAAAAAAGTTATCTGAGACGGATTGATAAGATGTAATATCATGATTAAGCAGATTGGAAACTGACTGTGAAGCGTATTTTCAGATTTAGTAAAAGGCTGTTCACAACTATTAATATTTTTTAGGCGAAAAGGGAGATTTACACATTTATTATAAACCCTGGAGCAGAAGTGCTATTTCTGTTTCACATTAAAAATTACAGGTTATGAAGAAATATTTATTGGTTTTATTGGGTCTGTTTGTTTTGACTACCACTACTTACTCTCAGGAATTAACGGAGAAAGAGAAAGCAAGACAAGAAAAAGAAGCACGAAAACAAGCAAAAGAGAATGCCAAGAAAGAAGCTAAATTGAAGAAAGCAGCCAAGAAGGATGCTAAAATAGCTGATTTGCGTGCAGATTATGAAGAATTTTTGGCAGAGTGGGAGCCTATCGAAGCCAATATAGGCATTGCGGAAGTTGATACATTTTTTATACACACGAATGAATTGTTTGCTTTGCTGCAACGGGTAGAAGAGAATACCGCTTTTATAGAGATGGTTCCCGAACCTTATTTTGACGAAGAAATGGGAGTGACGGATACGATTTGGAATGCCAAAAACAAGAATACAAACGAACCCATTGCCAAGAATGATGCGCTGAAAGTATATAGTATCGCTACTCTGAATCTTACAGAGGCTGCTGCCCGCGGAGTCTCCCTTACTGCTGAAAGCGTATCGGCACTGGCATCTCTGACTTCGGACCCATTGAAAGCATTGACAATCGGAAAGAAAGTGAAACAGGCAACAAAAGCTATTAAGATGTCTGTAAATGTAATTCCATTGATTCAGCGTAATATCAAAGAGAACACGGAGAAACTGAAGTATAAGAAAGCCAACGAGGGGCAGGAAGTGAAAGAAGAATAGTTGTAAACAAGGGACAGCACGATGAAAAAGATATATTTATTGTTTGTAATGCTTACTCTTGCTTTGGGTGTTTTTGCCCAAAGTAAGGGTAAGAACGCAATGACCTTACGTCTTGTAGATATAAAGGTTACGGACGGCACTTTGGTGAATATTGCCAAAGAGCAGGAGGCCAAAGGTAATACCAAACCTATGGATATGATTCGTATCTATGAGGGGAATGTACGTGCCAAGCTGGATGAAGTGGCAAAGGCAAGCGGGCGTTTTGAGATATCCGATGAAAACGCATTGGAAGCCCTCACACGGGATGCAGAGGCCAGTCTGTTTATGAAGATGTCCAGAGCGGAAAAGATAGAGTACGTATCTTCCAAGCAGAATGACTATACGCTTTCCTGTGATATAAACAGTTGCCAGTTCACCCGCAGGGCAGGTGGAGCAGGTTATTCCTGTGTACTTCGCCTGAAAGTAAGCATCAGTGATGCGCGCGATTCTACGGCGGCAGTATTGATTTCGCGTGAGTTTATCAGCGATATCAAGAAAACCGCTATCCGTCCCAACCGGGACGCTGCTTGTCAGGAAGCTCTGGCTACTTTAACGGAGCCTTTGACGGACTTCTTTTTGAATAATATCCCGGTATACGGGCTTCTCGGCTACGAAGGAGATGAATATGTCATTACCTGCGGCGAGAGCCTGAATATAAGAAAAGGAGATCAGTTCCAGGTTTCTTTGATAAAATATAGTGGTGGGGAGCGTCAGAGCGAAGTGGTTGGTGCTGTAAAGGTACAAGACTTGCGCGCTTCTACATCTGCGGTTTCTTTCACCGAGGGTAAAGACCGTATAATAGAATTGATACCTACATTGGATGCCAACAGTTTCCTGCAATGTAGACTGTTACTTTTAAAATCCCGTTGATATATGAAGAAGATATTGATTTTTTCTTTTTTCTGTTTACTGTGCTTCACGACTTCTTTTGCCCAAAAGGTAAAACCGGTGAATTATGGTGGATCGGTTAATTTAATGGAAGTAAGGGGACGTGGAGGAGATGCCGTCGTGGTACTCCGTACGTTGGGATATGGCAAGAACGATGCTTTGGCGCAGGAGGAGGCGGAAGTGCGTGTAATCCGTGCTTTGCTTTATTCGGGTTTTTCCAAGGATTATCCGGCTGTGATTTCGATGACGGAGTCGGAGGCGGAAGCGAAGAGCCAGGGCAAGTTGCTTGCTTTTTTTGAGAACAAGGAGTATAAGGATTGTATAAGTTCGGTGAAGCCCATGGGAAAACTGGACAAAGTGAAAGGTGAGAAAGTAAAGAAGAAGCCTTTTGATATTGCAGTCAACTATTATGTTTTGAAGAATAAGATAGCGAATATGAACTTCGATTCGTTCGGTTTTTGATTAATATAGATGATTATGAGAATAGTTGTTTCTTTTTTAAGTCTGTTCCTACCTCTTTATCTGTTAGCCCAAAACGGTCAGGCGAGACAGCCGAATGTAATGGTGGTTCCGTTTGTAGAACCCGGAGAAGGAGAGAACGACCGGATAAAAGATGCGGTTCTGAATGATGAAGCTGTGCCGTTGGCTCTTTCCAAGATAAAGGAAGAGTTTAATTTGCGTAATTTCAAGACGATTGACTTTATGACGGAGTTCCAGCGGGTGCAGAACCGTGTTTATGCGGCCTCTGCATTGAATGCCAAATCTACCGGATTGCAGGCGTATGTGGATGGCGCACGGGCGGATATATATGTGACGGTGAAAATTTCCAAAGAAGATTTCGCCGGAGGAGCTTCCAATGTCACTCTTTTGATGGAGGCTAAAGAGCGTGAAACCGGTTTTTCGTTGGCAAACGCCAGTATTGTGAGCGACCGTTTCCGTGCGTCTAAAAAAGAGCTGACCGAATATGCCTTGGAAGGCATCTCTGAGAATTTCTTCAACCAGTTGAAACAGGCATTCCGTGATATGGTAACCAATGGCCGGGAAGTGAACATAACCTTCAATGTCGATGAAAACTGCGACTTTGATATGGAAAACGATGCTGTCGGCACAAGAGATATGACGTTGAGTGATGAACTTGACGAGTGGGTGCTTGAAAATGCTTTCAAAGGCAACGGTGAAGTCCGTTCGGGAGGCAACGGTCTGAATGTCTATATGCGTGTGCCGGTATATGACCCTGATACGGGAAGACCGCGTTCCATAAAGTCGGAAACGGGCAAGCTGAGAAGGTTTGCATCAGGATTGTTGAAAGACAAAGGCTATACGGTTAGCGAGAAAGCCGCTTCCGGACAATACATACAGCTTTTAATTCAGAATTCCAGGGAATAACATTGGACTGGGTGTCCGGCAGGTGTTTTTATGGATAAGATACACAGCCGGACATCTGTCTTTTAATAATTATGATATGAAGAAATTCTTATTTCTATTGATTGCAGGATTTTGTACCGTTCAGCTTTCGGGACAGACAATCAACTTCTCCGTACAACCGTTGTCCGGGGAAAGCGAGCTGTCTGCAGCATCGCAAGAAATGCTTCAAAACAAGTTGAGACAAATTATCACCCGAAACAGTGCGGGAGCGGCAAACGACTATAATGTCTTTGTCATAGAACCGGTAATAACGGTTTTAGACAAGCAGTCCACTTCGGGATTGATGCGTAATACCACGCTTGTAAAGGGAGAATTGACGCTGGTTGCCAAGAACAGGATAGACGGCAGCATGTATCACAGTGCCGTTGTGTCCGTGTCCGGGCAGGCTGCAGAAGGCGCCGACCCCTATAAGGCCATGATTTCCGCTCTGCGTACAACCGATCCGGTTTACACCCGTTTTATCCGTATTGCCCGGCAGAAGATACAGGATTATTATGCCGCTAATTGCGCTACTATTCTTCAGAAAGCACAAAGCCTTTACAATTTGAAGAAATACCCGGAGGCATTGAGTTATCTTTCTGCCGTGTCGGAGAGTGTGCCTTGTTATGAGCAGGCTTCCGTGCTCCAGACGGAGTTGGCGCAGTATGTGCCCGATGTACAGCCGGATACGGTGATTATACAGAAAGTGATAGAGAAACCTGTTGAAGTGGAGAAAATAGTGGAAGTTGAAAAGATAGTGGAAAAGCCGGTTGTGGTTGAGAAGGTAGTCGAGAAACCTGTGATTGTTGAGAAAGTGGTTGAAAAGCCCGTTGCGCAGGAAACTCCGGCAGCCCGCTGCGAAATTACCCTTTCCACAAACAGGTTGCAGTTCAAGGTTTTGAAGTGCACAGGTAATGCTACCCAGCAGCGTATCACGATTTTGGCGGAAATGACCAATGTGGACACAGGCCGTAATACGGATGAGTTCTTGCGATTTACTTCCGCCTTTACGGACAGCGGTACGGAATGCAAGAACTTCGAGATACAGAACGGGGCATGGATGAAGATGCCGCCCCGTGTAACGGTACGGCGGGAGTTTTATGTAACGAACGTATTCGACAGATTCTCCCTTTTTTCTTATATAGAGTTGTTGGTAGCGGATACAAAAGTATACATTCGTAACCTGCCGGTTCAATGGCAATAAAAAGATAAAAAGCGTATGAAACGATTGATATGGATGATTTTCATCACATTGCTGGCTGCGGGTGTCGCAGCCCAGACCAAAGTGGTGGAAAGGAGTGCAAAGAAAGTTCCGGGCTGGCTGAATACGGCGGTGGAAGATTATCTGGTAGTGTCGGTTACGGCCGGTTCGTTGGCAGAGGGTCAGACGAAAGCGTTGACCGAGATAACCGAACGTATCATTCAGTCGGTAGCCAGCAATGTAACGGTGTCCAAGAAGAATACTCTTTCGGAAGTCAATGTGAATGGAAACATAGAATCTTCGGATGCTTTTACGCAGATATCCAGGATAAAGTCTGCCAATCTTCCTTTTCTGAAAGGGATTTCCCTTTCCAATGTCGAAGAAATCTATTGGGAGAAAGTCCAGGACAAAGCTACGAAAAAAGAACATTATAATTATTCGGTAAAGTATCCTTTTTCGCGTTTGGAGCAAAGGAAACTGACTGCGGAATTTGAAGCATTGGATGCCGGGCAGGTGGCCCGGTATGAAGCGTTGGAGCAGAAGATAGGGGCAATCGAATCTGCCGATGAGATAAGCCGTGCCATAACGGAACTGAATACCTTGTCCGAGTACTTCTTCGATGATGTACGTTTGAGCCGGGTAAAGGGGCTGACTGCCCGCTACAGGCAGTTGTACGATGCGCTTACACTGACGGGCACTTTCCTTGAAAGCGGAAAGTATCAGTGCCAGCTTCTGTTGGATGGTAATCCTATAAGGGTGGCGGCCAAACCCAAAGTTACGTCCAACTGTGCCGGTCAAATCAGCGTCCGTCCTGCCGACGGGATGTTCGTCATTACGTACAGTGCGGAAGACTGTCTGCCGGAAGAAGAGAACTTCTTGAACATCTCACTGACAGTCGGCGGCAAACGTTTGCAGCATAAAGCTTTCCTGAACGAGGCAGGAACGGGAAGCATGGCTTTCTCCGTCGTACCGGAAGGGAAACTGGTGCTGACGGCCGATTCCGTGGCGGACAGAAAGATATTCAATATCAATATCCGCCTGACATTGAACAACAGGGGAGGTACCCCTTTCGGGTTGAAGGCGTTGGAACTTCATGTTCCTGAAATATCCGCTCCTATTATATTCGACGATATAGATGGCGTTTATAAAACCAAAGGCATCATACAGATAAAGGCATTGGCAGAGGGTGAATTTACAGTCGGAGAGAAAAAGAAGTCGCTTTTCTCCTTTGTGCAGGGTGCCATAACATTCGTCAATCCGCAAACGGGTGCTGTAGAGCGCTCCCAGTTGTCTTTACCTTATGTCACAAACTGGGAATGAGTATATTATTAACAATTAAAAAGAAATGATTATGAAAAGAAGTTTTGCGTTTTTTGCGCTTGTCTGCGCTATATTGTTCGGTTGTGCGGCAACTGCCGATGCACAGTCCAAAGCTCTGAAAAAGGATGTCAAGAAAAGGGTGAAAGAGTTGACCAAGGAAGGATGGAAGCCATTGGCTAGTTCTTCTACGCTGGAGTATGCTTTTTCCAAGTACCGCACGTATCTGGAGGAAGATCCGGAAAACCGCATCGAGCTGGTAGGTATTGCCATCGGCAAGAATGTAAAAATAGGCAGAGAGAATGCCATAATGAACGGCATTACCAGTTATGCTTCCAGAGCCAAAGCACAGGTTGTAGGCAAGATGAAAGGGTTGATGTCTTCCGAGGCGTCTTCTACTCCGGAAGAGGAGATTGATAAGTTCGGCGCGGCTTATGAATCGGGTGTCAATACAAAGATTGCCGGTCTTGTGAAGCAGCACCTTGTATTGGTGAAAGAAAACAAGGACGGCAGCAAGGAATTCAATGTATATATGTCTATCGATGAGGCCAAAGCAAAGAAAGCCAGGGAAGAGGCTGCGTTGGCGGCTAAAAAACAGGCAGCTTTGGGTGTACTCTCCCAGCAAGTGGAGGAGTTTATCGGCGAACCGGTAGAGGCTGAGTAATCTATATGGATTTATAAAGGTTGTTCCTGTGGCACAGTGCTCCGGGTGCAACCTTTTTCGGTTATTTAAAACGATGCGACCATGAAGAAAACAATATCTTTTATTGCAGGGCTTTTATTGGCTCTTACGGGAATGGCTCAGGAGAACAAGGGCGGTATATCCGGTTTTATGAAAGAGGAGCTGGAAGACTTCGATAAATTTATGGATGATGCCGATAAAGACTTCATCAACTTCATGCGTGAGCCCTGGAAGGAGTTTGAAGCGGAGAAGCCGGTTTTGAAGCGGGTGAAGCCCGAACCGGTGAAGCCGGTTGTATACGATGAAAAGACTGCGCCGAAGAGTGAAAAGCCGGTTTGCCTGACGATTGAGGAAATACTCGATATGACAACCTCGGAAGGGAAACAGAAGCCGGTAGTACAGCTTAATGAGGTGGACAGAATTGTCTTTGACAAGCCCGAAGTGATAGTTCGGAAGAAGAAAGACCCGAAAGTCATAATTATCGAAGAGAAAGCTGCGGACAAGCCGGCGGTGCAGCCGGAAAAGAAACCGGTGGTCGAGGTTGTCGAGGCCGAACCGGAAGCAGAACCTGCTCCTGTTGTTGAAGCAGGCCGACGTCCGGAGCCGGCGGCAGAACCCCGGTTACCGGTCTCCTCAACTCCAACGTCCCCATTGTACAGGGGCGAATCGGGACGCAGCAAGATAGTGTATAGCGGTCTGGCTTTTTATTTGAATAACAGCCTGAACCGTAAATGCAGCTTGAACGGACTTAATGAGAATGCCATTGCAGATGCCTACGAGGCTTTATGCAACTCCGATTACAAGCCGTTATTGGCAGATTGTGCGCAGATACGGAAAGATTTGCGGCTGAACGATTGGGGAGTTTTTACATTGGTGAGACAGGTAGCCGATACTTATTGCGGTACGGCCAATGAAAGCATTGTAATGCAACAGTTCCTGCTCAATGAAATGGGTTACAAAGCACGTATGGCAAGAAAAGCCACGGAAGATAAAATGATGTTGTTCGTTGCTACGGATTGTTCTATCTATGCGCATCCTTATATAACCTTAAACGGTCAGAACTACTATAATCTCAGCGGCAATAATGAACAATGCCAGTTTTACATGTGTCAGAAAGACTCTCCCAAGGCAAAGAACAGTGTAGGAATGCAATTGAAAGAGGCTCCGTTGTTTCCGGGTACAGTCGTCAGTTCCACTCACCAAGCAAAGGGAAGCGCTGCCAAGGTTACGGTGGATGTTCCGAAGGCTTTGATGGATTTCTATAAAGCTTATCCCCAGTGCGATTACAGCGTCTACTTCAATGCTCCGGTCAATGCTGCCATGGAAAACCGGATATTATCTTCATTGGCTCCTTTGGTGCAGGGACGGAATGAGGCGGATGCGGCAAACATTCTGATAAATTTCGTGCAGACCGCTTTCCAATATCAGACAGACGGGCAACAGTTCGGATACGAGAAGCCGTTCTTTGTCGAAGAACTGTTCTACTATCCCTATTCCGATTGCGAGGACCGTGCGATGCTGTTCTCTTATCTGGTGCGGAAACTCTTGGGACTTGATGTCGTATTGCTGGATTACCCGGAACACATCGCCACTGCTGTCCGCTTCAATGGCAATGTTTCCGGTGATTATCTCATGGTGAACGGCCGGAAATATATAGTTTGCGACCCCACTTATATCGGTGCTTCTATCGGTATGACGATGCCCAGGTATAAAACGGTGTCTGCAAAGGTGTTGAAATACTGATGGCTGTAGCGTACACGTATTTTCAGAACCATTTGATTTTTCTGAACCATATAAAGGTCACGGCCGATAATATTGCGGACAGCAGCACAATGAACACAAACGCATGTGGAAATCCTTCCAGGTGTATATCCACGTTCATACCGTAGAAACTGGCTATCAACGTAGGTATCATCAGGGTAATGGAAAGGCTTGTCATGCGTTTCATGATAGCATTCACGTTGTTGGAAATGATGGAAGCGAAAGCGTCCATTGTCCCTGTAAGGATGTCGCTGTAGATGTTTACCGTGTTGTACGCCTGTTTCAGTTCGATAACAACATCCTCCAGCAGTTCCAAATCAAGATAGTCCGTGTCTTGGAAGATGTTTTTCAACCGTCCTATCATGACTTCGTTGCCGCGGATGGAAGTGTTGAAGTACACCAGCGTCTTTTGCAGTTTCATCAGCTGTAGAAGGTCTTCGTTGCGGATGCTCTTTTCCAGTTCCTTTTCGGCGGTGGCCACATCGTTATTGATTTGTTTCAGATATTTCAGGAACCATACGGCGGAGGAGTATATGATTCGTAAAATCAGTGTCAGCTTATTGTCGACAACAATCCCTTTGCGGCGGGTATGCTGTATGAAGTCCGGTATCAGTTCGGTGTGATGATAACATACGGAAACGATGATATCGTTGTTTGTAATGATGCCGATGGGCACAGTGATAAACGGGATGCCGTGCTGGTTGCTCTGCATCGGAATGCGCAGAATGGTCAGCAGCCAGTTGCCTTCGGTCTCCGTGCGCGGACGTTCGTCCGTATCGGCTATGTCTTCAAGGAATGATTCGGGAACTTTCAGTTCTTGGGTAAGGAATTGGAAATCGCTGTCGTCCGGGCACTCCACGTTTACCCAGCAGTTAGGTTTCCATTCGGCTTTTTCTACGAAGCCGTTTTCGCTGTAGAGATACTTTCTCATTGTTTTGCCTCCTTTCTTTAGTCCGAACAGAGGCATTGCGACCAACGTCTCCGCTCGCTTTAATTGTAAACACTATTGCACGTTCGTGGGTTTGAATCGTCCATAATTTCAGTTGATTTTATTTAAAAGCCATGCAAAAGTATGAAAATCATATTGGATTTCATGCGTTGGCATGGCTTTTTTAGGATTTCTTGTTGTTTATGGAAAGCGCTCCTTTGTGCAAATGTTATTTTTACTTTCCGAATGACATAGTTTGGCCGCTATTTTGTACCTTTGCAATTGGAAAAACGGATTGTAAATCAATTCCCTTCTTCCATATAAGTAGAGATTGTACAATTAAAAAACTAATAATTATGAGCAAGAAAGCCCTTTTAATGATTCTTGATGGCTGGGGTATCGGCGATCAAGGCAAAGATGATGTGATTTTCAATACGCCTACTCCCTATTGGGACAGTCTGTTGGCCACTTATCCGCACTCGGAGTTGCAAGCAAGCGGCGAGAATGTCGGTTTGCCCGACGGACAGATGGGTAACTCGGAAGTAGGTCACCTCAATATCGGTGCAGGACGCATCGTATACCAGGACTTGGTAAAGATTAACCGGGCTTGTGCCGACGGCAGCATCCTGAAGAATAAGGAAATCGTTTCCGCTTTCTCTTACGCGAAGGAGCACGGTAAGAACATCCATTTTATGGGACTTACCAGCAATGGCGGTGTACACAGTTCTTTCGACCATCTGTTCAAGCTTTGCGATATTTCAAAGGAATACGGCATCGAGAATACATTTATCCACTGCTTTATGGACGGTCGCGACACCGACCCGAAGAGCGGTAAAGGTTTCATCGAGCAGTTGACGGCACATTGCGAAAAGTCAGCCGGTAAGATTGCTTCCATCGTAGGCCGTTTCTATGCCATGGACCGCGACAAACGTTGGGAACGTGTGAAAGTGGCTTATGACCTGTTGGTAAACGGAGAAGGTAAGGTTGCTTCCGACATGGTCCAGGCCATGCAGGAGTCTTACGATGAGGGCGTAACCGATGAGTTCATCAAACCGATTGTAAACGCGAACTTCGACGGTACTATCAAGGAAGGTGACGTCGTTATCTTCTTCAACTATCGTAACGACCGTGCCAAGGAACTGACTATCGTGCTTACTCAGCAGGATATGCCCGAGCAGGGAATGCACACTATTCCCGGTTTGCAGTATTATTGCATGACTCCGTACGATGCTTCCTTCAAGGGTGTGCACATTCTCTTCGATAAGGAAAACGTACAGAATACCTTGGGCGAATACCTGGCAGCCAACGGCAAGACCCAGCTCCATATTGCCGAAACGGAGAAGTACGCCCACGTGACATTCTTCTTCAACGGCGGTCGCGAAACTCCGTACGATGCGGAAGAACGTATCCTTGTTCCGTCTCCGAAGGTGGCTACGTATGACCTGAAGCCGGAAATGAGCGCTTACGAAGTAAAAGATAAACTGGTTGAGGCCATCAATACCAAGAAGTTCGATTTCATCGTAGTGAATTATGCGAACGGCGATATGGTGGGTCACACCGGTATCTACGAAGCCATTGAGAAAGCCGTAAAAGCTATCGACGAATGCGTGAAAGATACGGTGGAAGCTGCCAAAGCCAACGATTACGAGGTAATCATCATTGCCGACCACGGTAATGCCGACCATGCCCTGAACGAGGACGGTACGCCGAATACGGCCCACTCTTTGAATCCCGTTCCGTTTGTTTATGTCACGGCCGATAAGAATGCTAAGGTAGAGAACGGTGTATTGGCGGATGTAGCTCCTTCCATCCTGCATATTCTGGGTATGAAGCAACCTGCTGAAATGACTGGTAAAGACTTGATTATAAGTTGATAATTGAGAATTAAAAATTAAGAAATGATAGCAAGGGATAATGTTATCCATGCTAAGTCGTATGCGTTTGCTATTCGAATAGTAAACGCATACAAGTTTTTAGCGGATGCTCAGAAAAAATTCATATTGTCCTAAAAGAAGCGGATGAAACAATCTTTAAACAGGTGAACATTTATTTTTTAATGCTCAATTTTTAATTTTCAATTTACTAATGTTACAGATAGATGATGTTGTAGTTTCTTTTGATGTACTGCGCGAGAAGTTCCTTTGCAATCCTGTCTCTTATACACATCTGACGCTGCCGACGATCGCATAAGTGTAGATC
>OWJI01000940.1_pt1 | contig 19411 bp, 24 predicted proteins | sample 1732541 | NCBI WGS metagenome assembly OWJI01 (sample SAMN05065727, study PRJEB22554) | human gut metagenome | biome: ENVO:2100002; feature: ENVO:00000062; material: ENVO:00002003 | host: Homo sapiens | place: USA
CTACACTTATGCGATCGTCGGCAGCGTCAGATGTGTATAAGAGACAGCTTCTGTTGTCGGTACGGGCGGCGTATACGGCTGTTCCTCAGTCACGCATTCGGGATGCGCCTCGGCGTAGGCGAACACGGCGTCCCATTCCTCCGCGAACTCGGCAGAGTAAGGATAGACATGGTAGGGCTTTCCGTTTTTCGTGATGACGTATGAATCGTCAACGGTTCGGTGGATAATATGCGAAAAATCAATCATTTTACCCTCTTTTTATGCAACACGAGCACAAAGCCCGGCGACCATGTAGTCTGTGGTTGCGTTCTGGATGACTGTGCCCCCGGCAGTATTGGGGTAGTGCTTCACAGCGCCTTTGCCGCCAGAGTCGTTGAAGCAGATACACACGACATTATATGTACCACCGGGCGGCACGGTGATTTGCGGACCAGAGAGATTGACGACCCATTGCACGGCTGGAGCGGCTATCAGAGCTGACCCTGCGCTGTCTGCATAGGTTGCAGTATCAGCGTTCCCAGCAGTATCTGCCTTTCCGTGAACCGCCCTACCGTCAAGATAGAGTGCTCCGGTGTCCGGAGAGTAACGCATCGTAAGGCCGGGGCTGCCCTTCGTTCCGGAAAAAGTTATAAGCCTCACGCCGTCAGCATATAACCGTCCAATCTCGACATCGCTTGCCAAAATCAAGTTGTGTGACGACAACGTGTACCGCGTTCCGTCTTCTTCGACATAAACGCCAAGCGAAGAAATCAAACCGCTGCTGTTTCGAGCATACATCTGAGCGGCTTTAATATTATTAACATTATGTACAAAATCATGGCCTCCCATGATATTGCCATTTTTATCGAGATTGTACAGCCCAAATTCTTGCTCCGTAGCTGGCGCAGTCCCGATGGTATCAAGCATATTCTTGATCGAAAGATTGCCGGTCACCGTCCCGCCGGACAGGGGCAATTTGGACTGTGCGGCATCGTATGCAGTCTTGACAGCAGTTGCCGATGCAGCCGTCGTCGAATCTGTCGAGCTCACGCTGTCGGTCAGCTTCGCCGCGAGAGTCACGTCAGCGGAGAGCGGCCCGCCGCCAGTGAGCCCCGTTCCGGCGATGACCCGCCGCGAATCTGGAACAAAGTCGCCGGAGACAAAAGATGCAAGCGAAACCCAGTACGCGCGGTTTGCTTGCTGTGCAGGGTCTTTTGCTCCAGTTCCCGATACATCTGGCCCGGAAGGTTGCAACGCGATGTACTCGACATCATCACTTCCTTTGACATGAGAGCCCGCGATATAGTTCAGCGTAGCTTGCCACGGGTAGACGCATCCGGATTGTTGGAAAAAGGCGTGTTGACCAAGCAAGTTGAAAAGCGCGTTCATCCACGCTCTTTCAACCATGACGCCGCCCGCGTCCGGGTCGACCTGCGTGATGAACGGAAAGAGATCCCGGAAAGAAGGAATACCTTGACCTGTCGGGGTCGTCTCAGGGATCTGCACGGTATCCGCTGCATATCCCAAGACGTTGGGCATGATGCTAGGAGTCGAGGGAATAGGCATCTACAGGGCCTCCATACGGCTGAAAAACGCCGTTGTTGAAATTCTGACCGCCGGATCCGGCGAAACCGAAGGTATGTTTCGGGATGACTTGATAGACGTCATAGCCGACGCCCGCAGGCTTTGGGGGAACGTCATCGCGCAGGAGAAGCGCACGCTCGTATGGCTGGAGCTTGAAGCCGATAACGTAGCGTATTTTCATCGTTCCGACATGCACGACGGCAATATGACCGCGATCCGAGAAAAGCCAATGAACGATCTTGTTCAAATCTAGGAGGCTGCCGTCGGTGATGTTCGAAGCTGCTTTCATCCAGATCAAAAGATGATATGCGTTATCTTGAAGTATGAACGTGTTCGATTTGCTCTCATATGCAAAAGGACCGTGCCCAAAGTTGCTGAGGTTTGAACCGGAGAAACCGAACGGCTTGATGTCCGTCGCCTCTACTTCAAGCGTACGCGGAATGGCGACGATGCGTCCCCACACGTCAAGCCCCCATCCGAATGCCGTTTCTGGGTCAAAGACGGACTCATAGAACGCCGCAATATCCGCCGTGGGCTCAATGACGGCATTCATGGATTCGATGAGCGCCAGCAGCCGTTCAGAGTTGTCGTACTGCGAAAGTATCGTTTCGCGCCAGTTATCCACGGCCCGACCTCGTTTCGATGATAGTTACAGTGACGTTATCGGAGACGAGCGTGGGGGCTTCATCTATATTGATGGTGATGTAGTCGCCCCATGTTGGTGGGGAGCCTTCGCCGACGGGCGCCGCGATTTCGATACTCACCAAGTCGGTAACACCCGTTCCGAGCACGGCTGAATAAAAGCGGCTTGCATACACGGTATCCCCGATATGAACGCGCTGCCCCGTATTCCCGCAGGCGTCAACGGTTTCTCCGTAGAATTCGGCGACAACGGCGGTTTTGATCAGTTCTTCGACGTTGCTCGGCATTGAGGCATTTTTGCGGATAGTCACCTGAATGCCCACCGGGAGCGATTCCGGGCGCTCAAAGAGTACCGTCTCGACCGCTCCGGTTACCGGATCGGTCACAGTGACGCTGGTGTTGCCGTTGTAATCACATCCGGCTGAACAACGGGCGTAAATGGCCTCAGCAATATCACTATCCGTCGCGCTGCCGACGACCGCCACATAGATTGAGTGCGGCTTGAGCGTAACGCCCTGCACTTCAAGCGGTGCGCTGGTTTTGTTCTCGCGCACACAGACATCAAGCACGCCATCCAGATCGCCGACGTTGGCATAGACGGCGGCGGCAACGCTCCGGGCGTTTTTCGCGACGCTGGCGTAGCGCCGGGACTCGAACGCGGCCCGGCTCTCGACGTTTTGTCCGGTGATCCCATCGGCGTTTGTGATCGTATCCCACCCGGGGATGGTACGTACAATCGTAGTCACGGTTCCCTGCCGGATTTCGATGGGGCCCGGAACCTGACAGGCAAACTCCAAAACGATGCTACCGGACTGCGGGATCGTGCCTCCTGTCTGGCAGATCAAAACATTCCCGTCCGCATCTTTCGCGAGCGCCGGGGCGTCGCTGCCGATGCCGGGGATGACGGTGCCGGGAAGCCCCGTACAGGTACAGGGGACGACCGTGGAGCGTGCGGGCTGCCGAGTCAGAAAGTAAATCTTGGCGAGCGCGTCTTGATAGATACCCTCCGCAGTCTCGGGGTTGAACATGTTTGCGAGAAACAGGAGCTGGCTGTTCTTGTCCTGCACGATGGCCGTTTCGGATGTGATGAGCTGTCCCTGCGGCGTGGCCGGATCCGGGTTCAGCCGATTGTCGAATGCCGCCTGCCAATTCGTTTCGACAGCGTCCCGGACGGTCGCGGTATCGGGTACGACCGGGCCGTTTTCGGTAAAATCGATGCTAGACTGCGACATCTGCGGTTTCCCCCGTTTCCGTGGTGATGCGGATCGTCCCGCTCAAGATGCGTTTTTCAAGCCGAGAAAGCTGCGTATCAGCCTGCGCTACGCCGGGGACTTCAAGCGCACGGGCATTCGAGCGCGCCCGCACGAGCTCGGCGGGAGGGAGGGAACCAAGCTCGCGCATGAAGTACGGGATTCCGTCTTGCTGCGCGTAGTACGGTTCTCCTTGGAATGTGCGTACATACGATGCGACATCCTGCACGATGCGCATAGTCCCCCCTGCCGAAGCAAGATTGCCCCCTACGGAGAGCGTCAAATCCCGCTGTCCATCAAGACGTAATGATAGGAGCCCCGAATCTACCACTTCGGCAGTTGCTTGCGCTTCATCACGAATATTGGACAGCGCGCGTACGTTCAAAACCGTTCGGAAATTCATGAGGCTGCCTTATCTGCAAGCCGAGCCTGCGCAGCGGCTACAAGCGTCGCTATGTCCCGCCACTCTCCATCGCCACAGAGCACGTAGGTGGCTTGCCCGGCGGCTGCGGGCGGCACAAGGCCGCTTGTCCCGGCTGCCGATGCCGTCGCGCCCTCGTATTCGGGGACGGAGATGATGCCGTTGTTGACGGTGAGGCCGTCGCCGATGCGTGAAGACGACACAATTTCTGACCAAGAAGACCAATCATTACTCGCTAAGCGATACTGCCTGAGGAACATACGTTCTCTTGCTGATGAATAGGCATATACTATCTGATACAAATTCTTTGTGAATGCGTCTTTTTTACTGTAAAAAACTTGCAGGAAGGCAGCACTTCCAACGATTGGGCCATTCACGCCGCCTGTTGCGTTTATTAAGTAAAATCCTGCTTCGGTAACTGTATTGTAGTCTACATTATTCCCAAGTTCTCGTGCTGCCCCGATCTGCCCCCGCGCACTCGCCAGATCCCCGAGATCCCCACCAATCGCCACGTCCTTCACGGTGATCACGCCGCCCGCGTCGGACTGCGTGGTCTTCCCGTCGACAAGGTTTGAGGCTTGAGCTCGCTCGATCGCCTCGTTTGCAGTGATCTGTGCAGCTATTGCGGTAGACTGTGCTGCGTCTGCGGCTCCCTGCACTTGCTGAAAGAACCGTGTGGTTTGTCGCTCGAATTCGCTGCCGGACAGCGGTCCTGTAGGCGGCTGGTACTGAAAATCAGGCATAACACCCCCCGTTACTGTGGTTGTCCGGATATGCCGGAACCGGGCTCAACCCCGGTATGAACATGGGTTTCCAAGACCTTACCGTTGCTCTCAACCGTCCCTCCCGCGTTCGTGAGGCCGCCGGAGAACCGGGCCGGACCGCCGTCGCCCTGTGCCGTGCCCGTCCATGTTAGAGAGCCGTTGATGCGCACGTCGGCGTTGATGGTGAGTCCATTTTCCGCCGTCAGGACGGAAGTTTCCCCGTGCATCGTCAGTTTGGCCACTCCTTCGATGGTGACGCCCTCGTCGTCGACCAGCACATAGCGTTCAGGCGCGGCGTTCAAGAAGCCTCCGAGATAGAAGCCGTCGCCTTTGCTCATGGCGCGGGCTGACCCCGGATTGACGGTCCCATCCACTCCCCGGCTCTCTTTGAGCGATTCCGTGTCGCGCATGGCGTAGACGGCGAGGCCGATGTCCCCCGGCTGTGGGTCGATGACGAGGGCGTTTTTTCCGCCTTGGATGCGCAAGTACGGGAGCTTGAACAGCACGCTCTGCTCTTGCGCCTTCTGTTCGCCCGTCACGAGGTTGACGAGAGGCTGCACGTCGACGAAGCCCACCGGGGAGACGCCCGAGCCGGAGACGGCGACCACGCGCACGGGTTCAGCCGTGGCGATGCGCCCGAGCATCTGGCTGATCATGAACTCCTGCGCGTTGTACTCGCTGGAATTTGTCGAGAGGCTGCGTTGTCCCTGCATTATTTCTTGTCCTTCTTCGGCTTCGCGCCGGGATAGCTCGCCTTGATCTGGCTCACCCACTGCGTTGCGCCGGGATAGCCCGCCTGCAATTTGTGACTCAGGCTCACGATCTGCCAGAGGCCGGATGCGCGGGGGACGATGCTCTCAATACGCACCGGGCCGCCGATCTGGAGCTTCGGCTCGTAGATGCCTTTCACCGTCACGCCTTCGTTGTCGAAGCTCGGATAGCCAATCATGCCGCTTTTCGCGGACCAGACGGGCGTCGAGCCGCCGTCATCGCTGCGAAGCGTCGCAAGCGGGGAGATGACCATCTCGCCATCGTCCACGATGAGGTCAATACGGGCATCGTGGGCAAGCTGCTGCGCCTGTTCCATCGGGCCGCCGACGAGGGCCACGTTGCGCAGGGAGACGGAGACGCCGCGGTTGACGAAGGCAAGCTCCATCTGCTTTGCGAGTCCCTGCATAAGCGTGGCCACGTCCTGCGAGCCTTGCGCCGTCAACGGCGGCACGGGCGTGATGCTGGCGACGTATCCCGTGATGCACTCGATATCGAAAGAGGGGTCCGGTGCCGCGTTGAAGTTCGGGACGGCGCTTACGATATCGCCGGAGAACGCCAGAGACATCCCGTGCTCTTCATCGCCCGCATACACGGCGATACGGTTTTTCGACGCCTGCAACGGCTTGAACGCCAGCGTCGTCAGTGTCTCCATATCCGCCAAGGGCATGTTGAAAATTTTGACCTTGGCCTTGTTCTTCTCTTTCCCGCCGGGCTTCTGAATGTCTACGTCCATCCCCAGCCGGATGATCTTGGTGTTCGCACCTTGCCCGGTGGCCGTATTGAAGCCGCCCTCGGCGAGCGTGATGTGCGCTTCAAGCAGCTTTTTGGTGAAGCTCGTGTTCACAGCGTTTCCCCTTCTTCGACATAAACGAGCTGGAATCGGTCGCCGAGGCCCGACCAGTGCGGATCCTCTTCGCCCTGCATATCGACAAAGTAGAGCTGCCCCCGGAAGGCGAGATAGTCGTACAGCTTCAAGCCGACGAGGTTGCGGCAGATGAACCCAGACCAAATGACCGTCTGGTCGACAGCAAGGTCGCAGTACAGGTTCACGCCTCGGGAGATGAACCGGAGGGTGCAGTTCTGTTCCCCAAGCACAATCTGGAGGCTCTGGTTCGGCTCCTGCCGGAGCGGTACGCTCATCATCCGAAGATCCTCTTACGGCCTTTTTCCAGCACACTCGCCGATGGTTTTTGTGGCTGCTGTTTCCCTGCATCCGTCGTACTGGCGTCGGTCGGGTTTTTGGCCTGCGCCTTGCTGATCGGCTTTATCGTTTCATTGCTGTACTGCGGATCGACCTGCCGGATTTCTTGCAGCATGAGCCCCACAAGCAGCCTGTCCACGCCGTTTTCAGCCTTGCGGTCGTAGTCGTAGGAGACGAGGTTGTAGTCGAGAAACGTCTTTTCCGGGGTAACGATGCTCACGAGATCGGTACTTTCCGCCAGCTTGTCCAGCGCCTCCAGAAAAGCCGCAAGCTCGTCGCTCTTCCCCGTGCGGCCCATCACGACCGACACCGCCGTGGGAGAAGCGACCTTGTTGTAATCCGCGAAACTCCCTTTCTCGACGGGATTGGAGCTGATTTTGTTCTCGGCCTTGATCGAGCAGGAAAAGAACGTGTCGAAGTCGAGGGCCTTGGCGCCGTCTTTATCGAAAATCGACCAGTTGCCGGGCTGTCCCGGCGGGAGCGCGCCGAATGCCATGTCAGGACCCGAATGCGCTGTCTGCCTGCGCGGTCTGATTACGAAGTGCCGGAACCACTCCTTCGGTCATCCCCTCCGCATCCGTAGCCTGCGTGTAGACCTTGACCTCACCCACATTGGTGGTTGACGTCATCTGACGAGAATTGTTGACGTTGCTCACGTTTCCCGGACGCGCATCCCCGGCGCGCACCTGCGGCGGCAGAATAGACGGGCGGACATCACCAACCCGCATCGAATCGGCGACGCCGCCGGGCTTGGCCTCGGCCTTCGTTTCTTCCGGGCGCGAAGACTCATCGCCGCCGAGCCAATCCTTGATCCAGTCGGGAAGCAAGTTGTAGAGCTTCTGGGCTACCCAATTCAGCATTTCGACAAGCACATCGTTGATTTTGGAGATGCCTCCCCAGATCGTTTTGAGGGCTTCAATAACGCCTTTTCCGTCCAGCGTAAGGACGGAGTTGAAGAGCTTGGCGACCCCTGAAAGCGCATCCCAGACGCCCCCGAGGATACTTTTGATGCCTTCCCAAATAGCCTTGAAACGAGCCCCGATTTCGTCGCCGGTTCCAAACACCGACCAGAGCCCGGAAAGTGCGGATTCTCCGCCGTTGATGTAGGTAATGAGATCGTCGATAACCAACGCAACCGCACCTACTATTGCGATCAGCGGCGTAAACGGCGCAATCGCAGCCCATGCCGCCGTCGCCATCGCGCTCAACGCCGGGAGCATGAGCGTCGTAATGACCCCGGCTAACGCCGTAAAGAAGACGATCACGAACTGCTTGTTTTCTTTCACCCACCCGAGGAGATCGCCGAGCAGGTTCGTCAAAAACGTGATCGCAGGGGAGACGGTGCTGGCGAAAAGGGCTGAGATGGCCTCCCATGCGTCATTGAGCCGCTGCTGCGCCTCCCGTTGCTTCTTCGCGTTTTCGATGTCCTGCTTGCTGTAGATGGCTTGAGCCTTCTGGACTTTCAGAAGCTCCTCAATCCCTTTGCGGCCCTTGAGGATGAGCGGGATAGTTTTTTCGTCGAAGCCGATCTGCGTGAGGATCGAGGTCGCCTTCTGGCGGTCGATTTTTGACGTGGCGTCGGAAAGCCGAAGAAGCCCTTCTTCAAAGGAAACGGCCTTCCCTTTCGCATCCGTGAAGCTCACCCCCAGGTCTTTGGTCGCGTCCTTAAGCGGCCCGGAGTCGTGCAAAATGAGATCCTGCATCCAGTCGCCCAGATCCATAAACCGAGTCGAAAGTTCCTCGGCGTCAACCCCGGCGGCGGCTGCCGTCCGTTGCCATGCCTGCCAGTCTTCAATGCTCATGCCGAGCGCGTCCGAAGTCTTCTCGATAGCCTGAGCCTGCTCGTAATACTGCGCTATGGAGCTTTTCAGGATGGAGACGCCGCCGATGACGGCGAGGGCCTGCGCTGCAACGCCCTTGAGCCGTTCAAAGCCAAACGCGCCTTTGTCCGCCGCGTCTTCCAGCGAAACGCCCAGTTTTTTCGCTGCATCATCAAGGGCCTCAAGACGTTCTTTTGCCGCTCCGGTGCGGATAAGCTCCTCGCGCATCCGCTGATACTCTTTCGTCACCTCGCTGATTTCGCGGCCTTTTTGCACGGCTTCCTCGAAGGCGGCTTGCAACGAAGAGGCGACATCGGCAGACTGGCCAAGACCTTGGGCCCCCTTGACGCCTGCGTCATATGTCGCGCGCCCCGCGTCAACGGCTGCGGCCTGCACGCCGTCCAGCCGCTCCTGTGCGGCCTGCACCTGCGCTTTAAAATCCCCTGCTTTCAGCAAGAGGCTGACGACGAGTTCACCTGCGTTCATGTAATTTGCTCCAGAGGCGTTGATTATGTCCGTCCACGGCGATGATTTCCATCAGCTCGTAGGCATCGGACAGGCCGTACACGGTCTGCATCTCGTGCAGCGTCGCGAGGTTCCGGCTTACCGGGATGCCGACGCATCCGGGGAGGTTTGCGTAGTCCCGGAGCCCGAGGGGTTGAAGATCTGCGACAGGCGGGAGGTCAAGCCCTCGCCGCCATGCAAAAAATCCAGACAGACGGCGATGGCCTCCCAACGCAAACGATAGATCGTGCCCACGTCCTCGACATGGGCGTCGAGGTTTTGCGGGGTAAGCCTGATGACGTCATCGGGCTTGCCGGGGTTCGGGACGCGGTAGATTTGCCCGAGAAGCTCGTCATAGAGCGGTTCGGCCTGTTCCCACCGGAGTCCTGAGAGCCCCCGGAGCCCGGCGGAAAGCAGCGCGGCGGTGTTCGAAGACGCTGAAAGCGTCCGGATGTCGGCGGGCATCTCGGAACCGAAGACGGCGAGCAGCGCACGGGCGGCCCATTTTTCCAGCTTGGTGACGGGCATTTCCTTGACCTTGAAGGTCTTCCCGGCGTCGCGGCCCTTGTCGATGGCAATGAGCTTTTCGTTGAGCATGACGGCCTCCACGGTTTAAAGCGGACTCGCGGTCCACTGGTCAAAGGTGATGACGAAGGCGCTCGCCTGCAAGGTCTGAGCGGCGTTGGGGCTGGACTGTACGGAGGTGAGGCCGCCCCGTTTCCCGGTGATCTTCCGGTTGATGCTCGGCATGGCGAACTCGGCATTGCAGAGCATCACTTCCCGGGCGGTTTCCTGATACGTGGCCCAATCTTCCATGATTTGGCGGCTCGGACTGTCCGCCGCGAGAGTGATTGTGACTTCCTTGTTTGTCGGAACCCACCCAAAAGAGGTATGCCCGTCAACGCCCTTTTCCGCGACGACTGGGGTATTCGTGGCGACGCTGACCATCGCGTCGGTGCTGAACCCCTCGATCTGCACGGGACTGTCGTAGAGCCCGGGAACCGTCAGGAAAAGCGTGCAATTTGCCGCTGTAATCGTCATGTTGCCGAAGTTGTCAGCCATGTTTTACCTCATCACTGAATGGCCGTGGCGGGCATGACGATTTGCTGCACGCTGCCGCCGTCCATGTAGTAGAATTTGCATTCGGGGGACTGGCGCTGTCCGCGTACGGTCGCGCCGGGGTCCTTGACCTGCATGTACCAGCCCTGCGTTTCGAGCGTCTGGGAAACGTCCAGACCGATTTCCGCGAGGAGCTGCACCTTTTGGGTGTTCGAGAGGGTCACGCCCGTGCGGATAGCCCCGAAGTCGAGAAACCGCGTGATGGTGTCGAGGCAGGCCGTGCGGATCATGCCGTAGCCACTCTCGTTGTAGGGGATGCAATTTACGGCCTTGAACAGATCAAGGAGGTTAAGCTGGAGGCCGTCTTTGATGGCGATGGCGTCAAGGTACGTGTCGAGCCAGCCCCATTTGCCGGAAACCTGCCCATTCTGGAAAAACTTGAACTGGCTGGAGGCCGTGGCGAAGTCCGCATAGCAGTTGTAGCCATTGGCGATCAGCGCATCATAGTTCTCGTCGTTGTCGCAGGTTACGGCAAGCCCTTCGCCCTGCTTGAAGGCGAATGTGAGCCGTCCGTTCGTCTCTTCAAAATTGATTGAGGCCGCCGTGCCCATGACCCACGCGGCAAGCTCAGGCGTGTTGAACACGGGAACCGTCCCGTCAAGTTCGAGCACCTTGGCGATCTGATACCCCGCCGAGGCCGTGGAACCCGCGACCTGCGCAGCGTTGTCGGTATCCCACAGCACATAGGCGAAACGGGTGTCATATCCGGCACACCACTGGGCGAGCGCGATCTTGTCGTCAAGCTCTGGCTCCCATACCGTGGAGAACGTCACCCAATCGCGGGCGTACAGGAGCACGTTGGTCATGCAGTCGGGGAGCGTCTGGCCAGCCATGCCTACGGACTGGACGGCACCGGACTGTTCGGTGAGCAGAAGCAGTGCGCCGAGGTCGGTCCCGGCTTCCGGCGGTGTCGGAAAGGCCACGGCGGAACTTGCCCCGGTCGTCGGGCTATCGATCTGGAACGCCCCGGTCTGGCTGGAGTACGTCACCTTCGCCCCGGTCGCGCCCGCCGTCGTGAGCGCGGTCTGGATCGCCTCCGCAACCTGCGAGAAGCTGGTCGCAGCGGACAAATCCACGGAGGAAAGCGTGTGCGGCGTGTTGTCGATGGAAATGACCATCGCGCCGTTGGTGACGGCCTGCAACACGGCGAGATTGCTTGTATACTTCGCGCCGCGCAGCCATGCGCCCACGGCCTCGCCGTTGTACCTGGCAAAGAAGATCTTGTCCGGGAGGCTCGTCGTGTTCACGTAGCCGGAGAAATACATGGAAGCCATGCTTGCCTCTTCCGAAAGCGAGCCGAAATAATTGGCCACGGCCTGCGCGCTGGCGAACTGAACGACTCTACCTGCGGGCAAAAGCTCGGACTGCGAAAGGATGAGCCCGGCGAAGGTCAGGCCCGGCGTGCCGCCTTCGATGATGCGGGGGATGATTTGAACCAGTTTGTCGGCATTGACGCTCATTGCGCCCTCCTTTTGCTATGCCAGCGGATGTACGGAAAGTTCCGCGTCGGTAAAAGTATCCATCTCAACATGTTCAACGCGGTTTGCCTGAACCAGCACGTTGAGCATGAAGCGGGGGTTGTACTGCTCGTCACCTTCCACCTGCGTCATGTCCTGCGGGTCTTCGACGTACAGGGGGGCAATCCCGTACGTTTGCAGGAAGCGGCACCCGACGCCGTCGCGCAGGAGCGTTGCGAGCGTCTGGGCACGGTCGGCGGCGGTCGGGCCGTAGACGTCAAGCTGGACACGGCGGCGCTGCGGCTGCACGATGGCCTCTCCGCCGCACTCGGTCTGGTGCAGGTTCGTCGAAAGGCGCGTCATGGTCATCGGGGTGACGAGCACGTAGCTTTTCGTCTTCGGCTTGCTCACGCGGTTGACGTAGCCGCGTACAACAACGGCGGAATCACCGAGGTAACGCTTACAAAAATCGCCGAGGGCCTGCACGAGGATGCCGTCACTCATCGTCTCCCCCTTTGGGCGGTTCCGTGGCCCCGATTTCCGGCGGCGCGGTTTCCCGGAGCTTTACGCACCGGATTTTTGTCCAGCCGACCGTGGGGTTCCAGCGTTCCAACACCTGATCAACCTGCCACTCCGCACCGTCCCAATAGACGAGATCCCCGCCATGCTCGGTCGCGCGGTCAAGCCCTGACCAATCCCCTGAGAGGTAAAAATCATGCCAGATCGTGTCCTGGCGCTGCTGCACGAGGAATTGCAGCGTCTTGTCGGCGACCGGCTGCGGCTGCGCCATGACTTCCACGGCGGGGGCCCATGCCGGGACCTGCTCATACTGCGCGTTTACGGTGAAGCCGGCGGAAATCAATATGACCACGGATTGATCGGGATTCACGGATGTTATGATCGGACGGATGAGGGCATGAAGGTTCAACATAGGATGATTCTCATCTTTTTAATTGCCAACGGTATGCGCTCCTGCCTAATGTCTCTAGTGTCTTTCTATCCGCCAATTGCCAGGAGGCTACAATGAAGGGAACATCGGCATCCGCACCTCTTCCCGCCGACGCTATGGGCCGCGCTTATGCGCTGATCTCATTTATGGAAGAAACGGCGCTCCATCTCAGCATGACACGTCCCAACGATATCGCCCTGGAGCTTTCCGGGAGGGCCATGAGCGGGCAATACGAAATCCTTTCCATCGCCCGCGAAGACATGGCCCGATGTTTTGAACAACAGCCAATGATCCGCAAGTAACCGCCACCCCCGGCCCGTCCGGGGTTTTTTATTGCCTGCCGCCCCTGATTTCGTAGTCGATGGAATCGACATAATCGCCGGAATCGACCAGCGGGTTGTCGCGGCGGCTGCGTTTCGACTCGATGGTCGCCGGGGCGTTCGGGGGTTGCGACCAGCTTTCGATGGTCCGTTTCATATCCGCCGAAGCCAGTTCGCCGACCTGCCGGAGCGCCGTTTCAGGATCGAGCCCCCGGTTGAGAAGCCCCGCCAGCGTTTGCGCCCAGTCGTCCCCATATTCGTCAACCGTGGTCCGGACGGCAGGGCGCGCCGGAATATGCAGCTCTTCGGTTTCGGCGCTCAAATGGATGCCTTTGTAGTGCAGGAAGGCGCGCATTTTGGGGGTGACGCGGATGGTGGCCCCAAACTCGTTGTAAATCGCGTACTCGGCGACGGGGATGGTACGCCCGCTTTCGTCGGTATGCGTAGCGCCCTCCAGGACGCCCACCCGGAGCTCCAGATTCCGGGCCATGTTCTTCAAAACAAAGAATGGGTCAGTATTTGCAGCCGCCACGGAAATACAGCCCTCCCGAGCGATAGGGTTTCAAAAGCTGCCAGACGAGCGCCCCGCACTGCGTCTGTACCCACCACGCTGCCCCGGACTTGTCGTCATAGGACATCTGGGCGTTGACGGACCCTTCGGCGGCGCTGGATATGCGCCCGACGCCGCCGTTGCCGCGCGTATTGAGCTCGGCAAGGTGACAGAGCGTCGCGTAGAGGACGCCCTTGCGCGTGGTCACGGAGGGCGGATCGTAAGGGATGCGGCTGCCGGGAGCGTTGCCGACGAGGTCGCAGGCGATGTCCCACCATGCCCCGATCTGCGCATCGGTAGCCGCGGCGTAGGCCGGATAGAGCTCGCGGAACAGCCCGACGTCAAGCTCGACGACGCCCCCGGCCATCCTCAGCTCCCCTTTTCGTCGTCGGAACTGTAGGGTTCCGTCCTGCCGCCGTTTTCCCAGACATCGATCTGTTCCATGCCGTGGCGCGTCGAGGCGAAGTCGCGGGCGATGGCGTCGCCTTCACGCTCGGACGCGGCGGCAAAAAGCAGCGGGTTTTGGGCGTCAAAGTACGGAGCCTTGCCGTAGGTTTTCTGAATCCATTCCCAATCGACGCGGGCGACATCCCGCGTCTTGCCGAACCGCCCGGCGGGGAGGGCTTCGCCCTCGGCCCCGACGAGCCGCGAAACCGGGTATCCGGCAAAGGTCAGCTTGCGGCCGTCGGGCACGCGGAAGGAAATCCCGTTCGGCATGTTGCAGTAGACCGTCACGGTCGCGGACGTCGTGCCGGAGCCGGAAACGGGGGCCGTCATGGGTCTTTCCTGCACATTTTCGGGGGAGGCGTCCGCCCCCGGCGCTTCGGATGCCTGAACCGTGGGAGCATCCTTGATATTCTTGGTGGCCATGCTTTCCTCCTACATGCCGATCATGCCCGCGACGGCGGCGGGGCGGCGGATGATCGCGCCGTACGTTCCGGCGCGGAATTTCTGCTTGATGGAGCTTACCTCGCGCACGGGCGCAAACGCGTACATCTTTTCGGAAAAAGCAAGGAAGATGCTTTCCTGGCCTTCAACAACGGGGGCGATGAACTGCATAAGCTCGCCGGATGCGGTGGCGTACTCCGGAGCCTTGACGATGGTCAGATTGCCGAAATAGTCGTTCAACATCTTCATGACCGAAATGCCGAGCTGGTTGGCTGTGGCGAGGCGCACCGCCATGCCCGGGGACATGGCGAGCACGAGAGGATCGTCCTCGCCGACGTTGCCGCCCATCTGGTCGACGAGCTCCTGGAACAGGGTCAAAATGTCCTGGTAGATCTGCTCGGTCGTCTTGTTTTTCCAGAGCGGGGAATCGCCGGTGCCCGTCGCCGCCGGGGTGATGTTTGCGTTAAGGCTCGGGTCGTTCACAAGGCCGTAGATGCGCAGCCCGGCGACGCCCCGGAAGTAGAAGCGGTTCGCGTCAACGTCGATGATCGTCGCTGCGGCCTTTTGCGTGGCCGAAGCCAGATTGAGTTTTGCCAGGCTGTTGCGGGCCTCTTCAAGGTCGCCGTAACGCCTCGTGGTGCTGAACAGGTAGTTGTCGCGGGTCACCCAGTTCGCGTTGACGGTGGCCGCGCCGCCGTTGGCGAAGTCATTGTAGGGCTCGGTATGCCCCGCGTATTCGATGACCGGGAACTTGGCGCTCGCCGTCGTGGCGTCGCCTTTCTGGACTTCCTTGCCGTTCGTGATGGCTCGGGCGCGGCGCACGGCGGTGAGCACGGTCACGACCTCGGGGTCGAAGAACGTGGTCAGCTCGGCGGGCACGCCCATGTTCGGCGCGGTGACGAGCGCGGCGTCAAGGGCCATGCCGGGCTGATAGACCCGGGTGTAGGTCTCGCCGCCGAAACCTTTGCGGCGCAGGGTATCAAGAGAAATTCGTGCCATTGCGGGCTCCTACCAGTTGGAAATATGGAATACGTCGCCAGCGGCGGCGGATTCGCGGATGATCCAGTCAGTCTCGACAGCGCCTTCGACGGTGCCGCCCGCCGTGCCGCCGGTGAGCGCGCCCGTGGCGAGGTTCGCAAAGACTTTCTGCCCTGCGGTAACGGCGCTCGCCGAGGAGACGAGCAGATCGCCGCGGATGACCACGGCCACGGAATGCCCGGCGAGGATGGTCATGGTCGCTTCTTCGGATGCCGGGATGATGCCGGTGAGCACGCGCTGCGCGATGCCGAGCGGCGCGCCCGTCCCGGCATTCTTCACCGTGCCGGGCTGCGTGTCGTACCAGACGGCGTTGCCGGTGACGACGCCGTCCGCCCCGGCGACCGGCACGGGGATCAAGTGCGCCATCGGATTGAGCCCGGCCTGCTGCCCCGGAACGCCTGCGGCGGGATACAAGTTGACTTCTTTCTGAAAACCCATTGCGGCCTCCTAAAGGTTGGTAATGCGGGAAAGCCCCGCGAGATTGCCCGGAAGCGCCGCGTCGGATGCCATGCCTCCGTCCGTCCCGGTTTTCCGCTGTACAGCAAGTTCGAACATGCTGCGCCACGCCGATCGGGGATGCCCGGTCCGGCTGATGCCGAGGGCGTCGAGGGCCGCGCCGTAGACCGTGTTCGCGTCGTCGCGGGCGAGGTTCACATGGATCTCCCCGACGTGGGGCCGTACGGCGTTCTGGGCGTCCATAAGCGACTGCATCCGGCGGAGGGAAGCATCCGAAGCGGCTTCGACGATCTCGTCTTTGGAAAGGGCCTTTTCCTCGCCCTCGCGCTCGTGCTCGCGATCCAGCTTCCGGCGTTCGGCGGGGTCGCGCTCAAGCCGTTCCCCATACTTGACGCCCTCGGCAAAGGCGCGCTGCTGCGCGGGATCGTCCGCATCGCACCCCACCTTGTCCATCGCGGCCCGCATCCCTTCGGACTCGTGCTCGCGGTCGAGCCTGCGGCGCTCGGCGGGGTCGCCTTCAAGCCTTTCCGCATACTTGACGCCCTCGGCGAACGCCTTTTCCTCGGAAGGATCGTCGGCGTCGCCCGTCGGCTTCAAATAGGCCAGATCCGTCAGGGCGTCGGTGAGCTTCTTGATTTCCTCGGGGTCGAGCTTGCCTTCCAGTTCGCCGACGAGCTTGCGGATTTCGGCGGCCTTGTCCTCGTCTTCGGTAATGTCCACAACTTCCCCGGTACGGGGATCGACCCTGTGCAGGCTCAAAAGGATCTCCGCCATGTCCTTTATGCCCTGCGATGCTTCCACTTCCTGCTTTTCGACATCGGGATCGCCGTCATGCGCTCCCCTGAAACGTTTTGCCATGTCGTTCGTCCTCTGGTTGATGTTTCGATCCGCGACCAGAACGTCGCCGCCCGCGCGGCCCTCCGGCACAAGCGCAAGGTGGTTCGCCCGGATATTGCGCATCACAAAGTCATAGGGCTGCCCCTCGAACGTCCCGGGCGTGAAGTCCGGGTCGTAGCGGTAACTCAGGGAAAGCTCCCGGCACCGGTTCTTCTCGATGGCTTCGATAGCCGTCCCCACCGTGAAGATGAGCGAATTGTCGAGGTAGGGCGGGTTCCAAGCCCCGTCTGTCCCCATGCTGCCGATGCGGTGCTCAAGCTGCGGGTCGTCGGCGTCCTCGGGATGATGCTCCCATTCGATCGGGAGCCCGTTGATGGTTGACGCCGCGCGCTTGAGCTCATCGGCGGGGCGGTAGGCGTAATAGATGCGCTCGGGGTCGATCCCCCGCTCCTGCCAACCGGGGATTTCCCTCCCGTAATACGGCGCGACCTGCTCTTTCGTGACATGCGAGGCATCCACATGCAGGAAGCCGTTTTCGTCTTTCCAGCGGCGCGTGGACGCATCCATCGCCAGGCCGATGCGGATCATGCGCCTCTCCTCCCACGCGCGGCGCGGCGCTCTTCGAGGTCTTCGAAGTACGGGGCCGCCGTACAGCCGCAGTTGATGTCCTGCCCCGGAAACGTGAGCTTGCCTTCGATCATGAGCCCTTCCTTCAAATCAAACGGCTTTCCGTCGGCGGCCTTGTGCGAGGGGCGCGGGTGCTTGCTGCGTCCGGAGTGCCGCCAGATCGCCTTTTCGATGCCCAAATCCTGCATCCGTGCGCGGGCGATGGAGGCCGTGGCCTTGTTCGTCTGGTCCCGCGCAATGTCGAGCGCACGGCGGCGCACGATGCCGTAACGCTTCTGGAGATCGTCGGTCAGCCCCGCGATGTCGCGGCCTTCGCGGACGGAACGCATGACGAGCCCCTCAACCTCCAAAAAGTATTTCTGCGGGATGGAGCGTATGAGCGCCACATTCTCGGCGACGACGCTCTGGATGACGTTGTTCACGTTGCGGGTCATGCTCATCCCGACCGTAAAGCCGGAAACCTCGGAAACCGACGCCTTGACTCCCGCCGTGGCCGTGGCGTTGGCGCGCCTGCCGAGCCAGTCCGCATACGTCTTCGCCTTTTCGTCGTACTTCGCCTTCCACCGGCCCAACTGGCGGCGCAGGGCCGCGAGCATGTCGCGGGCCGGGCTGGCGTCCTCGGCGAGCTCCGTCACGCCGTCCCGGGCCATAAGCTCGTCGACGCGGGGAAGCTGGCGCTTGTATGCGGCGAGAATCCAGTAGGCGACGGATTTGTGCATTTCCTCGGCGAGTTCGACGAGCTTCTTCTCGTAGCTGGCCTTCAACCCGGCGTTGGGCCGGATGTCACGGCCTACGCGGCTGCGCTTCGACTTCATTCGGGAACCTCCCCGGCGCGGTCGTAATCGCGGATTTCACTGGGGACGACGCCGTCCGCGTCCTGCTCCTGCATGGGCGGTTCGGGCACTTCGTCGGGCACGATGCCCGCATATCGGCTGTTTTCGTCCGTCGAGAGGGCCGAACGCGCCTCCTCCTGATCCACGGTGTAGCGGTCAAGGTAGATGGCGTCCGTATCGGCCTTGATCTTGTTGACCTCGGCCTTCTCGCGTTCGGTCATTTCCCAAAGGCTCGGCCAGGTGTAACGGACATCGTCGCGTACCTCCCCGAAGAGGTTCAACTGCATAAGTGTGGAAAGCTGCGCGAGGGGATGCCCAAAAATCTTTTGGACTTGGCTGCCGACGTGGTCGTAAAAGCTGCGGATGTCGCTTTCGCCGGTGGCGTTCATGCCCGACGGAGAAATCCCGAGGAACTTGATCACGGGGATGCGCCAGATGCAGGCGAGCATTTCAAGCGCCTGGCGCACGATATCGGTCACGCCGGAAAGCGGCGTGTTGAGCTGCACGACATCCTCGTCTTCATATGAAATCGCGTACACGCCGTCGTTGTCGCGCTCGCGGGCAAGGTGCGCGATGCGCCTGCGCACGTCGGAGTCGTCCGAACCGTACAGCAGCGCGTCGACGTTCGTCTTGACGATGGTCAGCGAGAACTTCTTCAAGAGCCGCGCGGCGGATTCCCGGGTTTCGGTGAAATGCACCATGTAGTCGAGGGCCATCTGCACGTCCGGGATGCCCAGAAAATTGTAGGCGGGACGGAGCAGAAGGGGAGGCTCGTTCTTCACGAAACGCAGGAAACGGCTGCTGTGAACCGGGCCGCGACCGACGACGAACCACTGCCCGGGCTGGAAGTAGTCCGGCTTCAAAGGATCGGTCGAGTTGTATGAGAGCGGCCCGACGCTGATCGGCTCCACCGGCACGAGGCGCTTCACCGACCCGGGAGCGATGAATTCCGGGGTCAACGAGATCGGTTTCGCCAGCTCGCCAGGATCGTTTCTGCCCAGATCGATGAACAGGAGACCGCCCCCGAAGTAGCCGCAATACTCGGCCATCCGGTGGAAATGCGCCCGGACGTTCAGCCGATCCATTTCGTCGTTCATAGCCTTGGCCGCGTCCGCGCTGGCGTCCTCCGAAGGCCCGGAGAACTCGGGAAACTTGCGCGTCATTTCATCGGCGAGCGTCTGCACCCCGGCCTGCATGAGTCCGTACTGCGCAAGCTCCGAGCACAGCGGATAGCCGATAAAACCGTGGCTGCCCACAAGTCCGTCGAAGGCCGAACAATACGTGTCGAACGGCCCGGCAATGGCCGCGTCCTGTGCAAGCCCGGAAGCGTCCCGGTAGCCGCTTTCGACCGTAGCCAGCGTTGCGGGGGACGCCAGGAGCGCAGCCAGATCGGGCCGGGCG
>OWJI01000956.1_pt1 | contig 19235 bp, 12 predicted proteins | sample 1732541 | NCBI WGS metagenome assembly OWJI01 (sample SAMN05065727, study PRJEB22554) | human gut metagenome | biome: ENVO:2100002; feature: ENVO:00000062; material: ENVO:00002003 | host: Homo sapiens | place: USA
GCATGTCTCGTGGGCTCGGAGATGTGTATAAGAGACAGTATAAAATTTGAGTTTTTATTTCTCCCCTACCATTTTTGCAGCTGACATAATTGCAATACGCCCGTGCTCAAAAGTAAGTCCCCCTTGGAAATATACATTATAAGGTTCACGGCAAGGGCCATCAGCACTTAATTCTATTGACGCGCCTTGTACAAAAGTCCCCGCTGCCATAATTATTTCATCTTGATAGCCCGGAATTATTGCAGGAACTGGAACAACATGTGCATCAACTGGTGAATTTCTTTGTATGGCTACACAAAAATTACATAAACGCTCTTTAGTTTCCAAACGAATAGTCTGAATTATATCACTGCGTCTATCATTTGCAGAAGGAGTAACCTGATAACCCAGGCGTGAAAATACTGCAGAAGCAAAAATTGCTGTTTTAACAGCTTGCAAAACTATATGCGGAGCTAAGAATAAGCCCTGGTATAATTCTCTGGCCGTATCTCCAAGTGTAGCCCCCATTTCTCCGCCTAATCCTGGAGCGGTTAATCTATAGGACGCAAGTTCTACTAAATCCTTTCGGCCAACAATATAACCACCAGTAGGTGCAAGACCGCCGCCAAGGTTTTTGATAAGAGAACCGGCCATTAGATCAGCTCCAACTTCTGTTGGTTCTTGTTTTTCAATAAATTCACCATAACAGTTGTCAACAAAACAAATAATATCAGGCTTTATTGCTTTTACTGTTTTACAGATCGTTCCTATTTCTTCAATTCTTAATGTTTTACGCACACTACTGTAACCGCATGAACGTTGAATATGTATCATTTTTGTTTTAGCCGTAATTGCAGCTGTGATTTTTTCAAGATCAATTTGTGAACCAATCATGGGGATTTCTTTATAAACTACGCCTAAGTCGGTAAGAGAGCCAGAGGTTTTTACAGGTACGCCTATGATAGTCTGCATTGTGTCATATGGAGCTCCTGTAGCAGCGATTACTTCATCGCCTGCTTTCAAAACTCCGAGTAACGCAACGGCTAATGCATGAGTCCCTGAAACAAACTGAGATCGTACTAATGCCGCTTCCGTTTTAAAAATATCAGCATATATTTCATCTAATTTTTCTCTGCCAACATCAGAATAGGCATATCCAGTAGTTGGTTTTAAATAAAAATCTGATACCATATACTTTCTAAAAGCTTGCATAACCTTTTCTGTATTATACAAAGCTGCTTCTTCATAGCTTTCAGCAGCATGTAATACTTCTAATAATGCTTCCTCTTCTATTTTTTTAAAATCAGTCATTTACGTATAGTCCTCATATTATAAATTTTTCGAAATCCTCTAACTGTTCTGATGCCAGACGTACCTTCATAAAAGTACCGTTTTCTTTATATTTTTGTTCTAAAACAGTACCTATAGTATGTAGTTTAGCAGCTTTTTCAGATTCTGTATATGGAATAAGCAGAGTGACTTCTATAGATTTTAATTTCAGATTTTCTGAAATCAGAGCAAGGAGTTCTTCGATACCAATGCCACTCTTAGCCGATATACAAACACTATTTTCTTGCTGTGCTAAACGCTGTGCCAAAACATTTTCAGAGTGAAGTTTGTCTATTTTATTGTAAACGGTGAGTATTGTTTTATTTTGTGCACCTATTTGTTCTAAAACCTTATAAACAGCATCACTTTGTTCCTGATATAATTCATGGCTCACGTCAATGACATGCAGCAATAAGTCTGCTTCAGCAACTTCTTCTAAAGTAGATCTGAATGCTGCAACTAATTGATGAGGTAAACGTTGTATAAAACCAACAGTATCAGTAAGTATTGCTTCGTGCTTGTCTGGTAATATTAACTGACGTGTAGTAGGATCAAGAGTTGCAAACAATTGATCTTTCGCATAAATATCAGACTGTGTTAATAAATTTAGTAATGTAGATTTACCGGCATTAGTATAACCAACAAGACTTATTGAAGGAACTTGATTTTTTGCGCGCTTAATCCTATGTAAAGTTCGGACAGCGCGAACTTTTTCTATGGAGTCTTTGATAAAAGCTATACGATCGCGAATACGCCGTCTATCAACTTCTAATTTTGTTTCGCCAGGACCGCGGGTACCAATACCGCCGCCTAAACGTGATAAAATAAGTCCTTTACCCATAATTCGCGGTAGATTATATTGCAGCTGTGCTAATTCTACTTGTAATTTTCCTTCATTAGTACGAGCCCGCTGGGCAAAAATATCCAAAATTAAAGCTGTTCTATCAAGAATACGAACACCCATTACCTGTTCTATATTTCTTTGCTGCGCCGGTGTCAGTTCATCATCAAAAATACACAGATCAATATTTTCCTGTTGTGCATACAAGGCCAGCTCCTGCACTTTTCCTTTTCCTATAAAAAATGCCGGATCTGGTTTAGCACGACGTTGAATAAAACGGTTCACTACTACAGCACCTGCTGTATCCGCAAGCTGCTTTAACTCTTCAAGCGAATCTTCAGCAGTCCAACCGCCTTTTATCTGTCCCCAGTCCATACCAACTAAAATGGTTTTTTCTGCTGCTACTGCTAAACTGGAACTACTTGTTTGCTTGTCTAAAATCCGCTCTATTGTATTGATTACATTAAGAAAATTAATAGCTTCTGCTTCTTCCAGAGAAAAAGGTCCATATTCATCGCAGATAAACTGTTCTTCTTTGTCAAGCCCAACTATCATGCCAAAAGAAATTATGGACTGCGTGTAATCAGGTGCGGTAACACCTATTGTAACCATAGCATCGAATTTATTATTTTTTAATGCTGAAAAATCAACTCCACTCAACGCTGGATTACCATTTGGATGAGTGTGGACACAACGGATTCCACTTAATCTGCCGATACCTCTGCGACCTTCTACTGCTGGCAGTTCTACACTGTCATTACCACCGATTACAATATTCGTTATTTGCCCGCTTCTAGAAATATAAAGAGAGATTTCTCTGTTTATAAATTCTGTAATATCAGCTAATTTTAAAGCTAATTCCACAGAAATGAGCTGTCCTAAAGGCACTTGTACGTCGTACAAAGCAATTAATTCATTCAAAACAGAATCCCGTATTCCTTTTTTGTTACCTAAAATTTCACGCATGATTTACACCTCAAAGAGCAGACATGGTATTTTACCATATCTGCTCTTCCTTTTCTTACAATTACTGACGAACGCGTGCCGGCTCGACATTTATTTTATAACCTTTAATCGTGTTTTTGTGCATTACACCCAAAACTTTTTCGGCCATATCTTCTGGTACTTCTACAAAGGTAAACTTGTCATAAATATTGATCAAACCTACTTCTTTGGCAGGAATATCAGCTTCAATAGCAATAGTGCGAACTATATCCTGAACAGTAACTTTTTGGCTGCGTCCAATATTCATGAAAAGACGAACCATGCCAGGACGACCACCAGTGTTACTTAAATCTTTCGCCAGAATGTCTTCAGGCGAAGCTTCTAAAGCTTTATTACCTTCCTGCATCAGTTTTAACGCAGCAGCAACCACATCTTCAGCATCATATTCTTTTAATAAGCTTGCTGCAATGGGCATATAATCATGATAGTTAGCCTGATCCAGCACACTCTGCATTTTGGAAACGATCATTTCACGCTGACGCTCAATAACATTGGCTGTAGTCGGCAATTGACGACGTGTTATTTTGGTTTTGGTAGTGCGTTCGATAAGTTTCAACTGACGGAATTCACGCGGCGTAATAAAGGTCATAGCAACACCAGTATTACCTGCACGGCCGGTACGTCCAATACGATGAACATAGCTTTCCGGATCCTGAGGAATATCAAAATTGATAACATGAGTAATATTATCAATATCTATGCCACGGGCAGCGACGTCCGTAGCGATAAGAATATCAGCTGTTCCGTCACGGAATTTCTTCATAACGCGATCACGTTGAGTTTGGCTTAAATCGCCATGTAAACCTTCAGCCATATAACCGCGGCTTCCCAATGCAATAGCCAGATCATCAACACCTTTTTTAGTGCGGCAGAAAATAATCAGCTTACCATCTATTTCTGCATCAAGCAAACGACATAAGCCTTCGATCTTATCCTTAGTTTCAAAATAATACTGATCGATAAGAGGAACTGTGAGCTCCTCTTTGCTGATCGTAACATTTTTAGGAGCCTTCATATATTTTTTTGTGAGGCTCAGGATCGGTCTTGGCATAGTTGCTGAAAACAACAAGGTCTGACGTTCTGCAGGAAGATTTTTCATAATTTCTTCCATATCGTCCACAAAGCCCATATCCAACATTTCATCAGCTTCATCCAGGACTAAAAATTTAATATGATCAAGTTTGATAGTTTTACGGTTTATATGATCAATCAAACGACCGGGAGTACCAATAACTATTTGCACGCCGCTGCGTAAAGCTCTGATCTGACGGTCGATAGGCTGTCCGCCATAAACAGGTAATGCTTTAATTTTAGAAGTACGTCCAATTTTACCGATCTCTTCTGCAACCTGGATTGCCAGTTCACGGGTTGGAGTCATAATCAGAGCTTGAATATGGCGATGATCGGTAATACTTTGCACGACCGGAATACCAAAGGCGGCTGTTTTACCAGTACCAGTTTGTGCCTGACCTATAACATCGCTACCCTCTAGTACTAAAGGAATAGTTTGCTCCTGGATCGGAGACGGTTCTTCAAAACCCATAGCTGTTAAAGATGCTACGATTTTTTTATCCAGCAGTAAGCTGCCGAACATTTCTTGTACATTAGTTGTCATTGTTTAAATTTCCTCATTTCTTCTTGCTTTTATTTTATCTATCACCATAGAAATAGCCGTTAACGCACTACGCAGTTTATTTTCAGTTCTGGTTCCGCCGAAAAGATGTTTCACACAATGTACGTCATTGCCATCAGCTACAGCCATATAAACTAAGCCTGCAGGTTTTTCTTCTGTGGCACCACCAGGACCTGCAATACCAGTGATACCTACACCATAAGTTGTTCTAAAAAGATCTCTTACTCCGGACGCCATCTCACAGGCAACCTGTTCGCTGACAGCGCCGTATTTTTCTAAATTTTCCGCAGATACGTTGACCAGTTTTTGTTTGGCCATATTGCTATAAGTCACAACACTGCCCAAAAGATATTCACTGCTGCCAGGAATATCAGTGATCATGCTGCTGGCTAAACCTCCTGTGCATGATTCCGCAAAGGCAATCGTACTACCGCTTTTTAATAGTTCCTGACCAAGATATTCTGCTAAAGAAGCATCATCAACGCCATAAATAAATTTACTTAACCGTTCATAGATTTGTGCTTCTGTACCGGAAATCAAGGCTTTGGCTTCTTCAACATCGGAAGCTTTAGCTGTAATACGAACAATAATTTCACCGCGGCGAGCATAAATGGCAATGGTAGGATTACTTTGTGAAGTGATAATATCATCAAGCTGCGCTGCAACAGATGATTCTCCAATGCCACGCATTTTTAAAATACGCGAATAGATTATACCTTGTTGAGAATAACGCTGCATAAGTAACGGTAAAAAGCGCTGTTCACATACGTAATTTAATTCTGACGGAGGTCCAGGCAACAAAACAATCAGCTTGCCATTATGTTCTAATACCAAACCCGGCGCGGTTCCAACTTCGTTGATTAAAATTTCTGCACCTAAAGGAACCATTGCCTGTTTATCATTATTCGATGACATACAAAGACCTTTTTTAACAAAAAAACTATTAATCCTATCCCATGTATCTAAATCCAGATACATTTCCAGTCCCAGCATATCAACAATAACTTCTTTAGTGATATCGCCTCTTGTAGGGCCAAGACCACCTGTAGTAATAACGATATCCGCTCTCTCTAAAGCAATTTCCAAAACGCTTCTCAGCCTGGTCTCATTATCGCCAACAGTCGTCTGATAAAGCACATCATAGCCTAGTTTATTTAATTGTCGTGATAAGTACTGAAAATTAGTATTAAGTATTTCTCCCAACAGCAGCTCAGTACCTGTATTTACAACTTCAACGATCATTTGTTTTGCCCCCTTGCTGGCAAATTAAATTCTCTCTCCTACCATTTCGTAGGTGAAACCTTGTAAAATTTTTACTTTAATAAACTCACCTGCTTGAACATTTCCTGCGTTTTCGACAAAAATACTGCCATCAATATTAGGAGCTTCTTTATATGAACGACCAAAAACAAGATCAGGGTTTTCCTCATCGCAACCTTCAACAAGCACTTCTAAAATCATATCTTCCATATTATGATGCATATCTTCTGATATCTGTGCCTGTAAAGACATTAATTCATGAAAACGTTCTTCTTTGGTTTGCGCATCTATCTGTTCCAGCAAATCAGCTGCTACAGTTCCCTCTTCTTGGGAATAAGAGAACACACCGGCATTGTCGAAACGCTGTGCCTCAACAAAAGCTTTTAATTCTTGGAAATCAGCTTCTGTTTCTCCAGGAAAACCGACAATAAACGTAGTCCTGATAGTAATACCTGGTATACGCTGCCGTAATTTGTTTAGCAATGCCTCAACTTCTGATTTAGTATCATAGCGATTCATGCTGCTGAGCAATCTATCGCTGGCATGCTGAAGCGGAAGATCCACATATTTGCAAACCTTATCCAAGCTGGCAAAAGCTTCAATCAAATCGTCAGTAAAATTATTTGGATAACAATACATGACCCGAATCCATTTTAGGCCTTCCAGTTTATTAAGTTCAGACAAGAGCTCCGGCAGGCGCAGTTTACCGTAAAGATCTTCACCGTATCTGGTTGTATCCTGTGCAACAACTATCAGCTCTTTAACACCTTTATCAACTAATGCTTTAGCTTCACCAAGCACTTGTTCAAACGGTTTGCTGACATACGGTCCGCGTAATTTTGGGATGATACAGTAAGAGCAGCAATTATCACAGCCTTCGGCAATTTTTAAATATGCCATATAATCAGGAGTTGTTAAAATACGCGGTGCCGATATTGGCGCGAGTTCTGCTTTTTTCAGAGACTCCAGCATAATGAACCGCTCTCCCTGAGTGACCCTTTGGATAACATAAGCAATATCTGCATAGCATTCAGTACCTATAACGGCATCTGCTTCAGGAATATTTTCTAAAAGTTCTTCTGCATAACGCTGCCCTAAGCAGCCGGTAATTATCAAATATTTACAGATCCCTGTTGTTTTATACTCCCCCATTTGTAAAATAGTATTAATAGATTCTTCTTTGGCAGATTCTATAAAACCACAGGTATTTATAATAATTAAATCTGCTTCTGCAGGATTATTAGTAATTGTTATCTGCTGTTCATGGATCAATCCCAACATTGTTTCAGAATCAACGAGATTCTTAGGACAGCCGAGACTTACTAAGCCTATTTTCACGTTTGTTCCTCCATCTATTTTACTGCGAATCTAGCCGACTGCAGCCATTTATTTGTTAAAATCTCCTGTTGTACCAGAGTATTATAAGCAGTATTAAGCCATAATTTTTCAGGCTGCTCAATGTGATTACCATTTAAACCATTGGATAGTAAAAACATATAACCTGTATTTTGCTCCAACGCAATTTTCTGCGGTGCCGATGACATCAAAAGCCAGTCCCTGAACATTTGTGCATCCTCATATTTTTTAGAAGCAGCATCAACGGCTACCCCATATAAGCTTACAGGAGTCCCTTCACTGGGAAGGACGATATATGCAGGAAAATCATTTTCCAAATATTTGAACACGTAGCTGCGCCGAGTAATAGCCAAGTCTGCATCACCAACAGTGGTCAGGCGAATTGGTGTGAAAGGAAAGCGGGAATATTGAGGAATTTGTCTGTTAAGACCTCTGAAATATGCCAGGCTTTTTTCCTCGCCTCGAACACTTGCAAAAGCAGCTAAAAAGTTACGTGTATTGGCCGAATCAGAAAGATTTTCCATAGCCACACGCACATTTTGAAGCTTAATGATATCCTGCCAACTCAAAATATTTTCCTGACCGTATTTTCGGGCATAACTTTGATTAACCAAAAAAACTACAGGGTCATAAAATACACCGAACCATTGACTCTGTTCATCTTTAAAAACAGACGGTAATAAATCTCCAGCCTCACTTAAAATGGCATACAAACGCTGCTGTTTACTTAAAAGCTGCAGCTCATTATGCTCTAAGAGATACAAATCAGGTAATTTTCCCTGTTCTCTTTCTTCCGCAAGTAATAGTTTTATCACAGCATTCCGATCAGGGTCATTATTATACTCGCTGATTAAAGCCTGTAGAAAGCTATTATCTAAATTAGAATATAATAATAATTCCGTTTTTCCATGCACTGCTATACTTGTTTCATTTTTGTCAGAATCAAAAATAAACCAGGCTATACATGCAAACATCAGAGCAATGATTAACAGTATTTTTTTTTGAGGCATCTTTAACCTCCTGTTTTACCGCCGTTTGTTCATTTTAGGGTTAAATGCAATTTTGCTGTGTCGTGTTTTGGGATTATGGGAAGAAGATATTTTCAGTAAACATTTCGCATCATCACCAATAAGGTCACCACGATTAGTCTGCTGTAAAGCTTCTTTAACCAACTGACGGTTTTTAGGATTTTTATATTGCATCAGAGCACGCTGCATCGCTTTATCATGAGGATTACGAGCAACAAAAACCTTTTTGCCGGTTTCAGGATTGATGCCGGAATAATACATTGCTGTCGATGCGCTTCCAGGAGTTGGAATAAAATCCTGCACCTGTTCAGGCTGATGTCCGATATCCCTCAAAAATTCACTTAACTCAACTGCATCACGCAGAGTACAGCCGGGATGACTGGAGATAAAGTAAGGTACTAAAAACTGTTTGAGGCCTATTTCTTGATTTTTCTTATTAAAAGCACGCATAAACTTTAGGTAAACAGATTTACCAGGCTTGCCCATATTGGCTAAAGCATGTTCTGCTACATGCTCTGGAGCAACTTTTAATTGACCGCTGACATGGTAACGGCATAATTCATCTAAGAAATGATCATTTTTGTCTGCCAGCAAATAATCGTAACGGATACCTGAACGAACGAATACTTTCTTTATTCCCGGAAGCGCACGAACTTTTTGAAGCAGTGCTATATAATCGCTGTGGTCAGTATCAAGATTAGGACAAGGTTTGGGAAACAGACACTGCCTGTCGCGACAAACTCCTACTTTTAATTGCTTGGAACAGGAAGGATGTCTGAAATTGGCAGTTGGACCACCAATATCATGTATATACCCCTTAAAATTTGGCAATTCAGTGATTTTTTTTGCTTCCCGAACGATAGATTCGTGGCTGCGTGTCTGAATGATTCTTCCCTGATGGGAATGAATAGCACAGAAAGAGCAACTCCCAAAACAACCACGACAACTGATAACACTAAACTGTACCTCTTCTATTGCAGGCACTCCTCCGTATTTTTCATAAGCCGGATGATAGGTACGCATATAATCCAAATCATAAATAGCATCCATTTCTTCCTGTGACAAAGGAAATGGCACTTGATTTTGAACAACAAATTTTTTGCCGTTCTTTTGGACAACAATCTTCCCAGAAAATGGATCCAGTTCTTTACTTTGTAGGTTATAAGCTTTAGCAAACGCTTCCCTGTCTTTTAATATATCTTCTAGTGAAGGTAATTCAATAAATTCATCTAACACCTGCAAATCAGCTGCTAAATAAGCTGTGCCCCGCACATAATGGATATCTTCGATAGTAGCTCCGCCTGCTAAATAGTCAGCAATTTCAACGATCTGTTTTTCTCCCATACCATATATCAAAATGTCGGCATTGCTTTCGACTAAGATTGAAGGCAAAATCTTATTTTCCCAATAATCAAAGTGCGCAAATCTGCGCAAACTGGCTTCAATTCCTCCGATAATAACCGGCATTTCCGGCCATAAGCGTTTTATTTGCTGCGAGTAAACAACAGTAGCATGATCAGGGCGCTTCCCCATCTCGCCACCAGGTGTATATGCGTCTTTTTTTCTTGGTTTTTTAGCTGCAGTATAGTGGCAAAGCATCGAATCAAGATTTCCACCAGAAATAAGCACTGCCAGACGAGGCTTGCCCAACACCTCAAAATTTTTCAGTTTGCGCCAATCTGGCTGACACAACAGTGCGACTTTATAACCCTGCGCTTCTAATACACGACAAATAACAGCCGGTCCAAAAGAAGGATGATCAACATAGGCATCGCCGCTGATAAACAAAAAATCTATCTGTTCCCAACCGCGGGCATTGATATCTTCCTGGGAAATCGGCAAAAATTCTTTCATTAGGATTTATGGCCTCCGATATTATTTCTTATATTCTTTAATGACAACTCCATCAACTTTTTCAGCTGGAGCAGGCTTTCCGTTAACAGCAATCTGCATTGCCTTGATGTTGCCATATTTTACAATAATTTTTTTGTTAGCAGAGAAGTTTTTTTCCTGATTGCTGACTAAAGTTCCTTCAAAAACTTTTTCTCCATCTACAGTAACTTCTACCCAGCATCTGTCATTACAAAACATATAGAGATTTAGATTGTTTTTATCAGAAACAGCTTCTTTCTGCTGTATTTGCTTGTTGTCAGCAGGCGCTTTCTGTGCTTTAGCAGCAGCCGCCTGTTCAGCGCGTTCTTTGGCTTTTTTTGCATCTGCTTCTATTTTTGCTTTTTCCTGCTCAGATATTTCATTGCTTTTGGCAGTATCATCACTTAAAGCTGATTGCTTTGGTGTCACAATATTTTCCGGCTGATCACTGCTACTGAATAAGAAAATGTAACCGACAGCAGCAATTATAACTAACAACACAAATAACAGCAAATAAGTAAAAATATTCGAAGAATTTTTTTGCGGTTTTAGATGAGGAGTAACGCTTATTTTAGAAGTTGTACGGATTTCAGCAGGTTTTATTTCTTCTGGATCGATACCTGCACAGGCAGCTTTGTAAAGCGTAACTAATTCTGGACCGTTGAGCCCCAGATAATTACCATAAGTACGTATGATTCCTTTAGTAAAAACATCACCTGGAATTTTAGCGTAATCACCTGTTTCAATAGCTGCTAGATAGATTTTTCGGATACTGGTAGCTTCTTCTACCTGCTCTAAAGAAAGTCCTTTATCAAGTCTGGTATTTTTTAGAATTTCTCCTATATTATCCATAAGCTTACCCTCCTCTATCATATTTATTGCACTGAAAAAAAACGTTCTTCTATTTCATGACGCGACATAATTAATTCGCGGGGTTTGCTGCCAACAGACTGACCTACGATGCCAAGTTCTTCCATACAATCAACTAAGCGTGCTGCACGCGTATAACCAATTCTGAATTTACGCTGCAGCATTGAAGAAGATGCCTGACCAGTATCCATGACTAAACGGACTGCATCTTCAAAAAGTTCGTCACTCATCAGATCGTTACCATTTTCAGACGCTGCGTTAGAACCTTTAGTATCACTTTCTAACACCTGCTGAGTAACTTCTTCTGAATATTCGACTGGTATGGATTGCTTCTTGATAAAATCAACAATCTTATTTAATTCTCCATCACTCACAAAAGCACCTTGTACACGTACAGGTTTATTTGTACCGATAGGATAAAAAAGCATATCGCCTTTGCCCAAAAGCTTTTCAGCACCGCCCATATCCAAAATAGTACGGGAATCGGTCTGTGAAGAAACAGCAAAAGCAATACGTGAAGGAATGTTTGCTTTTACAATTCCTGTGATAACATCAACAGACGGACGCTGCGTTGCCAAAATAAGATGGATACCAGCTGCGCGGGCTTTTTGAGCCAAACGCAGAATAGCATCTTCTACATCTACTTTAGCCACCATCATCAAATCTGCTAATTCGTCAATAATAATTACGATAAAGGGCATTTTTTCCGCGGCCTGTGCATTATAGCTATTGATTTCCCGCACATGATTATCAGCAAAAGCCTTGTAACGGCGTTCCATCTCGGCAACAGCCCAATGCAAAGCTGAAGCAGCTTTTTTGGAATCAGTAACAACAGGAGTCAGTAAATGCGGAATACCATTATAATTAGAAAGTTCAACAACCTTAGGGTCAACTAAAATCATTTTGACTTCTTCAGGACGGGCTTTGTATAAAATACCGGCAATAATCGTATTAATACATACAGATTTACCGGAACCGGTAGAACCGGCAACAAGCATATGAGGCATTTTAGCAAGGTCTACCGTAATAATATTACCACTGATATCCTTGCCAAGGCCTACACAAAGTTTTGACTCTGTTTTACGAACTAAATCGCAGTCGACTACCTCCCTGAAAAATACCGGATCATTTTTTCGGTTCGGAACTTCAATCCCGATGGCAGCTTTGCCTGGTATCGGCGCCTCGATGCGAACACCTGAGGCGGCAAGTTTGAGCGCTATATCATCTGCTAAGTTTACTACTGAACTTACTTTAACGCCAGGAGCAGGTTCCAGTTCAAATCTGGTGACGGAAGGACCGCGTGTAACAGCGACGACGCTGGCGCGAACGCGGAAATCTTCAAGTGTCTGTTCTAGAATAGCACATTGTTCTCTGATATCCTCTTCGGTATGCTTATCTTTGGAAACATACGGAGGATTAAGTAGCTCCAAAGGTGGAAACAAGTATGTGCTTGCTTCTACTGCCGGCAGAATTTCTGTTTTTACTTTTTCACTGACAGCCTTTTTAGGAGCCGGGTTGGCAGCAGAAGTATTTTTATCAGCAGTATCAATGATCTTTATATCGCCAGGAGTCTGATTTTTGTAAGGATTAAGAAAATCAGACTCTGGCATTTGTACTGCTGTTTCTTTTGGTTTATTAAAATCTATAATCGGCCTTGTAATAATATGAGGCTCATTTTTCTCAGCAATAGGAAATTCTTCGATAAATGGCTGTTTATCATCAAAAAACTCTTCTTCAGCTTTACTTTCATTTTTGCCAACAGCTTTTCGAATGATTTGTTTAAACTGGCTTTCTTTTTTGATTCCTGAAGTAAAGCCTGCAAAAGCATCACTGTTGTAAGGATTAACAGTGTTCAAAACTTCCATATTCTTAAAATCAGAAGTTTTAGCAGTAGTTGCATTATCTGAATTTTGATAAGTTACAATATTTTTAGCTTTTCTACCAGCTGTTTCTGCCGAAGCCTTTAAAGACAATTTTCCCGTTAATAAAACGCTGCAGATGATACCTGCAATCAAAATTATCAATGCTCCAGCTGTTCCTGACAGACGTCTTAATGCTAAAAGAAAAGCTCCGCCCAATAGACCGCCACCTTCTTTAAGCTGTTCAGGAACCAGTTCTTCCCCCACAGGTACAAAAACATGATGAGCTGTGCCTAAAAGGCACAGCATCAATAATGTTAGGGCTAATCCTTTTTTTGAAAAATCAATTCCCTTGTGGGAAAAAGAAAATCTGATACCAAGAACTATGCATGCGAGCGGAAACAAAAATGCCCCTTTACCTAAAGTATAGTTCATAACTTTATCTATAAAAGCACCTATTGTTCCTGTAGGAAGCCCAAAATAAGCTGCTGCGGCAAAACATCCTAACGCAAGCAAAAGAACGCCGCTTATTTCCAAACGACTGTTATTCTGTTGTTCCGTACGTTCTGCTTTGGTTCTTCTCAAATTAGGCACCTCATTTACAACATTAGATCTCCATTATAATAGGCAAAATCATCGGTCTTCTGCGTGTTTTTTCGTATAAAAATCTGCCAAGTGAATCACGGACAGCAGATTTTATAACAGACCATTCAGAAACATTGCTCTGTTCGCATTTATCAAGAGCCTGCTGAACTTTCTCTTTAGCAGTTTCCATCAAGCCCTCTGCTTCACGCACATAAACAAAGCCGCGAGAAACTATATCCGGACCGGAAACTACAGTGCAGGTATCCTTATCGATAGTAACGACAACTATCATGATACCATCCTGGGACAGCTGTCTGCGGTCACGCAGAACGATATTGCCAACATCACCTACGCCGAGTCCGTCTACAAGTACTTTACCAGATGGGACGCGGCCGTTGATACCAATACTATTGCGTGTCAATTCAATGATCGAGCCATTTTCGCCTACGACGATATTCTCGCGCGGCATACCCAGACTGCCTGCAAGCTGTGCATGCTTGATCAAATGTCTGTATTCGCCATGCACAGGAATAAAAAATTTAGGACGCACTAGATTGTGCATCATTTTGATTTCTTCCTGACTGGCATGACCTGAAACGTGTACGCCATTGCTTTTTTCATAAATAACATCGGCGCCAAGTTTATACAAGTGGTCTATTGTTCTGGAAACCAGCTTTTCATTGCCTGGAATAGGTGTTGCGGAAATAATAACAGTGTCTCCGGGAACAATATCAACTTTTTTATGATCGGACATAGCCATTCTTGTTAAAGCAGACATAGGTTCTCCCTGGCTGCCGGTAGTAATGATAACTATTTTATCAGGAGTATAGTTATTGCTCTCATCAATGTCGATCAGTACGCCTTCAGGTATTTTTAAATACCCTAACTCCATGGAAATATTCACTACATTTACCATGCTGCGCCCGATAACTGCTACTTTACGTTTATAACGAACAGCGCTGTCAACTACCTGCTGGATGCGATGTACGTTTGACGAGAAGGTAGCGACGATAATACGGTTTTTGGCATAACGGAATTCATCATCAAAAGTCTGCCCGACTATTTTTTCACTTTGTGTATAACCGGGTCGTTCGGCATTGGTACTGTCAGCCATTAAAGCCAGTACACCCTGATCACCGAACTCTGCAAATTTATTAAATTCAGTTACCTGTCCATCTACAGGAGTCTGGTCAAATTTGAAATCACCGGTATGAATAATAATACCAATAGGAGTATGGATCGCCAATGCAACTGCATCTGGAATACTATGGTTGACACGTATAAATTCCACTTTGAAATTTCCTGCGTGAATTTTATCTCCAGGTTTGATAATTTTGCATGCTTCAGAGCTGACTCCGTTTTCTTTCAATCTTCCCTGAAGAATGCCTAAAGTCAAAGCAGTTCCGTAAACAGGAGCGCCGATCTGTTTCATAACATACGGCAAAGCGCCGATATGATCTTCGTGCCCATGAGTTAGGAAGATAGCTTTAACCTTGTCTTTGTTCTCCACTAAATAAGTAATATCAGGAATAACAAGATCGATTCCCAGCATATCATCTTCAGGGAACATCAAACCGGCATCAACGAGAATTATATCGTCGCCATAACGGAATACAGTCATATTCTTACCGATTTCCCCCAATCCGCCCAAGGGAATAATATTTAATTTACTTTGTATTTTACTCAAAAAAAATACACCTCCAAAAATTTTTTAATTTATTTCCGTACAAGTATTTAGACCTCTAGTAATAAAATCTATTAACCGCACACCTACTCTACGGTATATTATACATTAAATAATGCAGAAAAACAAATGTTTAATCAATTATCAATAAATTTTTATTGTAAAGATTCAGTGAACTGAACATAAAAAAACAAGCATACCTTAAAAGGTATGCTTGTTTGAAGCTCTTACAGATCCTCACCATGGTTTTCGATAGGACCTTTATTTTTATTCATGCGCTGCCAGAAGAAAGCAACTGCAAGAATTGCTACGCCAATAGCATCAGTAACAGCGCCAGGAATAATCATATTTAAGCCGCCAACGAAAAACAGCAGTCTTTGCAAAAAGCTGAGCTTGGACTGACAGAACCCAATCATGGCAACAGATACGCCCCACATGCCGATAATCGCCGTCACACAGGCAAAAGTGATTGTAAAGGGGGTTGCATTAATCATAAGCAGTTCAGGTGCCAGAACAAAAATATACGGAACGATAAAAGCCGCTATTGCCAACTTTGCAGCAGCAAAACCTGTCTTCATTGGATCGGCACCGGAGATACCGGCACCCGCATAAGCAGCCAAAGCAACCGGAGGTGTTACGTCAGCAACGATACCAAAATAGAATGCAAACATATGCGCTGCCAAAACAGGAACATCCATCTGCACCAAAGCAGGAGCAGCAATCGTAGACGTAATAACATAGTTAGCAGTAGTCGGTACGCCCATCCCAAGGATCAAAGAAGTGATCATGGTAAAGAACATCGCCGGCAATAAGTTACCGCCAGCCAGATCAAGCAAAGCAGTAGCTAATTTAAGGCCAACGCCTGTTTTGGTTACAACACCGATAATAACACCGGCAGTAGCACAGGCAATCAAAACACCGAGAACACCTTTAGAGCCTTCGATCAAGCCTTTGACAACATCACCAAAGCTGATCCGTGTAGACTTTCTGAGACAGGAACAGATCAGAGTAAGACCAATCGCCCACAAAGCAGCACGCATCGGCGTATAACCGGATACCAACAAGTAAACGATGATCGCCAGCGGTAAAATTAAATGGCCTTTTTCCATAAACAGTTTACCAAACTTAGGTAATTGATCACGCGGCGTCCCTTTAAGCCCAAACTTTTTAGCTTCATAATGTACGCCTATCCAGACACCAATGTAATATAACAGCGCCGGAATGACGGCAGCTTTAACAACTTCGATATAAGGGACTCCGACAAATTCAGCCATCAAGAATGCAGCCGCACCCATAACAGGAGGCATCAGCTGTCCGCCAGTAGAAGCAGCAGCTTCTACCGCACCTGCAAAAGCAGGACGATAACCTAATTTCTTCATCATCGGAATCGTAAAGGCGCCTGTACCGGCTACGTTAGCAACAGAGCTGCCTGATACTGTGCCCATCAAACCAGATGATAATACGGCAACCTTGGCAGGTCCGCCTGCGGCCCAGCCGGCAACAGCGTTAGCCAGGTCGATAAACAACTTGCCCAAACCTGTAGCTTCCAAATAGGAACCAAATAAGATAAAGAGATAAATAAATGTTGAAGATACGCCAAGCGGAGTACCAAAAATACCCTCTGTAGTAAAGAAAAGATGATCGAACATCTCCTGTACACCAACTCCGCGATGTGCCAGAATCCCCGGCATATACGGGCCGGCAAAAGCATAAAACATAAAAAACAGTGCAACTGTAAGCATCGGCCAGCCGACGACACGGCGAGCTGCTTCAAACAGAAGCAATGTACCGATAAAAGCGATACTGAAATCAAATTCAGTATTCATACCGGCTCTTAAAACAAGTTCGTCGTAAAAAATTACGATATAAAGAGCGCTGGCAACACTTAGAACAGCGAAAATAACATCAAGCGGATGCATTACAGATCTGGACCAGCTTTTTCTGCCAGGATACAGCAGATAAATCAAAGAAAATCCAAATGCCAAATGGATTGCTCTCTGTAAGTGTGCATCAAGTACACCGAAAGTTGCGGTATACAATTGAAAAACGGCGAAGGCAATACAGATAAAAGAGATTAATTTGTCCCACATTCCCGTTAAATTACGTTTGTCAGACTCTTTGTCAAATTTTTGCAGGACTTCTTCTGCTGACATAGTTGTTTTATCTTGTTCACTCATTCTGCCCTCTCCTCCCCTTTTACAAAATTTAATTTAACCAATATTGATAACGTTTTTCTGCCTTGATTTCAACCAAGGTTCCTTGTCCATATAGATCACAAAGATCATAGACTTCATTTTTATGTATAATACGAGGCTTTGCTTGTACGGCAGTTCTTAATTTTACAGTCTTATAAGGCCGATCCATTTTTAAGATAAACTTACCGTCAGGAGTATTAGTCAAAATTCCTTCTGCAGGTGAATATGGAAGTCCTACTCCCAGTGATTGATACCGAGTATGTGTCATAACCATATCATCTGCACCGTCAACTCTAAAAAATTCTTCCACTGTTGTCAGCTGGACCGAATGGGTAAATGCAATATTCCATTCTTCTCCTCTTTTTGCAGTAAAACATTGTTTTGGCAATCCATATTCGGGATTAATAGAAACTACTAATTGGTTGGCATACCAAAACAATATTCCCAAACCAACTAATACAGCAACTGATATCAGAATCATTTTTTTAGAAAAAGACCGATTACCGGAAGTTCCCGGCAACCGGTCTCTCAGGTTCATCATATAAAATATTTAACTCTTATTTTTCTTTCAAGTATTTTTCTGCACCCGGATTAACAGGAACGGACATACCGTCCAATGCAGTTGCTTTAGAAACTGCATTAGCTACAGAATGAGCTGCTTTCAAACGATCGAGATTGCTGAAAATAGCTTTGGTGATAGCATAGCCAGTATCAGCATCCATTTTATCAGTTACTGCCAACATAGCACGAACTGCGATTGCCTGAACGTCGGCATCTTGATTCGGGTAAGTTTTGGCTGCAATAGTAAGTTTGGTATAGAAAGGATATTTTGCAATCAAAGCGTCAGCTTTATCGCTGTCAACCGGCAGTAAAACTACATGGTTTTGAGTCGCGATATCCTGAATAGCTGCGGTCGGATGGCCTGCAGTTACGAATGCAACGTCAACATTGCCGTCTTTTAATGCATTGGAAGCTTCTGCGAAAGAGAGGTATTGGACTTTGATATCATCATAAGTGATACCATAAGCTTCGAGTATCTGGCGGGCATTAGCTTCAGTACCGGAACCAGCGGCACCTACTGCAACGCGTTTGCCTTTAACATCATTAAGAGATTTAATACCGCTTTTATCCAAAGTCACGATTTGTATCGTTTCGGGATACAAAGTTGCCAAGCCCTGGATACTGGGGACTTTTTTATCTTTGAACATTTCTGAACCGTTAACAGCATAATAAGCGATATCATTTTGTACAAAAGCAATATCGACTTTATCCTGCTGCAACAGGTTGATATTTGCTACAGAAGCACCGGTGGATTGGGCTGAAGCATTAGCACCGGGAACATTTTTATTCAAAATGTCAGCGATAGCGCCTCCCAGCGGGAAATATGTACCAGCCGTACCGCCGGTAGCAATATTAATGAATTTTTGCGCAGCCGGTTTTTTCTCGTCCTTTTTGTCAGAACCACCGCCGCAGCCTGCTGCCATAGTAGCAAAGACCATAATCGCCATCAGAAAAGCTAAAAGTTTTTTCATAGGATCCCCTCCTCATTTTTGAGTGTACACAGTTGTATCATGAAAAATAAAAGCTCATTTTTCAAATGACTATGCCACTTTACTTACTTAGTTTAATTCGATAAATTTCTATAAAATCCTGCAAGTTAGAAGAAGCTCTATATTGTATACAATATACTTTATCTGCTGTCTCTTATACACATCTGACGCTGCCGACGATCGCCTAAG
>OWJI01000972.1_pt1 | contig 19118 bp, 13 predicted proteins | sample 1732541 | NCBI WGS metagenome assembly OWJI01 (sample SAMN05065727, study PRJEB22554) | human gut metagenome | biome: ENVO:2100002; feature: ENVO:00000062; material: ENVO:00002003 | host: Homo sapiens | place: USA
CTACACTTATGCGATCGTCGGCAGCGTCAGATGTGTATAAGAGACAGGCTTTTTGATATGCTAAATCCAAAAACTGCTGAATGGACAGTTGCTCATAGTCCCAATTCATTGGTTCTAAAGACGTAGCACCTTGATATCCAGCATTTGATATTTCCCGCATTACACGAGTCCAATCAATATGCCCGTCAAAAGGCAATTGATGCTGATTGTGCTGTCCACCGTTATCATGTAAATGCAGAGCCATTAACCGATTTCCGTATTGCTTAATCAAATCATTATCAGAAGCATAATTGTAATGGTGGCAGCTATCATAGCAATAACCTACTTTTTGGGACTTAAAAGTGCCTAATACCAATGCTAAATTATTCAAGTTGTTTAGATTTTCAAAAGCAATCTGAATGTTATCTGTTTCTGCTTCATCAATAATCTTCCTAACCCTTTCAAGGCCTAAACTGTTGATAGGGTTCTTGTCACTGGGCAAGTGAATAACCATTGTTGGAATACCATATTTTGCACAGTCCTTTACACACTGCAAATAGGTTTGAAACACGCTATTTCCCTCTAAATTATCTAACGATAAGCTGTTCTGCTCATGCACTGGTGTGTGCATATTTTCAATATATAATCCTGCATCTCTTGCAAAGCAAGCATCTTTTTGATAACCTGTTCCTCTGCCGAATTTGTCACTCCACCACAGCATTACACAATCAAAACCCGCTTTTTTTATCAATTTATATCTTTCATCAAAAGGTACATCATATCCTGCACCATAACCAAAGCAATCGTATATTCCTATCATTTTAATTCCTCGCAAACTTCGTTCTGTCAAGCAAATCAATTCATCCCTATAACTTGGAATTTTGCAACTTATAATTCTTTTAACTCTCCATTTTCAAAATAATAAATATTCTCTCTTTTATACCCGTATTTTGAATTAGGTACACTAATATGAGGTTCAAAAGTAAAAAAAGAAACAGCTCCTAAACAAGTCTTATTACCTTTTTCGATATATATTCGGTCTTCTTTTTTCTTCACTATAGAATGTCCTAAGTTACCCATAAAATCAAGATTGGTATATCCCAATTCTTCTATTATGCCATTAATATAAAAGTAAAGTTCTTCAAATGTTGTTTTGGGTGTTACATATTCGCTCATTTTTTTGTGAAGAAATTTTTCCGTCAAGATGCCGTTTTTCCATTGAATATTCTTAATATTGTCCGTATCAACCACCTTTCCACACTGAACAACCAATGTTCTTGCATAATCGCCCCAAATATTTTTATGTTGTGGGCTTAAATCAATAGTAATAATATCATCATTAGCGATTATTCTATCACTTGTTGAATACTTTGTACCCGAAACCGAAACCGTTGTTTCATCTCCAGAAAAAACAAATGCACCAATATCCCAATACCAAAAAGAATCTGCGCCTAATTCAATAAGTTTGTTTTCACATAGTTCCCTTACTTCAACCAAATACATTCCAGAATGTATTTGAAGCTTTGCATAATCTATTGTATCTTTAGCTATTTTTTGTACTTCTCTATAATTCATATCGTAACCTCACTACAACTTCCGATTTGTTGTCCACAACCAAAATAAATTATACCACATATTTATGAATTTTTCTACCACTTCGACTATACTCGCAACTTAATAACTTCTTGAACACTTACCGAAAAAGGAAAACTGCCATCAATCGACAGCAGTTCTCTTTCGGCAGGTATTTCATTATGAATACACAATATCGTTCAATACGATTTCATCAGCACAGGCTCGGATATTGTTCATAAGCCCGACCCATCTGAGCATATCCGCAGCCTTTAATTGTTCGGTAACACCCTGCTTTTTTGCCATTTCCTTTATCAGATACTCCGCCATATTACAAGCAGAAGTATCAATTTCAGCAAGATGTTCATATAACTTTCCGCTTGTCAGCAGATTAAAATATAAAATCCGCTTGTGTTCACGCAGATAGCGTTCCCTCAATCGCCCATATTTTGAAAGAGGGGGACTTTCTTCTACCGTTATGCAGGGATAGTAGTAATCTCCGATGAGTTCATATCGGATACCTGTTCTTTCGCCTGTGATAAATCTTTGCATAGTGCTTTCTCCTTTTGCTTCTTGTGGTAAAACTCCAAAGTTTTCTTATTGTGGTTTACCTTTTGGCATTCTTCGGAACAGAATTTCTGCTGACTGTGTGTAGGCCAGTAAACCTTGCCACACACAGCACATTCACGCTGACGATAATAATGAGTTCCTTTTTCTGCTTCTCTGTCGGCTTTCACTTTATCCTGCCTTGCCTGATAACAGCAATCCTTTGAACAGAATATTTGTCGGTTGCTTGCAGGGATAAACTCTTTGTTGCAATGAGGACAGATTTTCTTTTTGACGGTTTCTCCACCGTTTTCAGCGATTTTCTTCGCTTTTCGTTTTTCTCGGTAGGCTTTTTCACGCTTACGCTGCTTTTCCAATCGCTCCGTTGCCTCTTGTTCTTCCTGTACCTTTATCTCGGCAAGTTCTTCCTCTGTATAGGCAATATCGACCTGCCCGACATAGTTGAAATAAATATCAACCTTTTGTGTCCTTGCGTTTCCCACACCCTCCGCTTCATAAACCACAATCTTGTCAATAAGTTCGGCAAACATCAAATCAGATATTTCTGTCGGATTTTTACACTTTCGTATCAGCGAAATAAAATGCTTAATATCCACAGCAGTATCTTTTTCTTCAGACAGTTCCTTTTTCATCGTTTCCATTTCCGCTTCCAGTTCTGCCTGCTCGTCATCATACTGTTTCATCAGTTGCTTATACTGTCTTTCGGGCAGTAATCCCGATACAAGATTTTCATACAAGCCACGAACAAGGGTAGAGAGTTCATCATAGCGTTTCTGACAGCGTTTTAACTCTGATTGATTATGCTTCGGCTTTTCTCCCTTCTTTTCATTCCAGAGGGATTGCAGTTCCAAAGCAAAGGCTTTTTCATCATTCAGAACAAATTTTGAAAATCGTTTAACAGAGGACAATATCAAGGCTTCAACATTATCAGCACTGATTGAATGAGAGGTACAGGCATTTACCCGACTTGCATATCCGCCACATCGGTATGAATACTGAACAGAACCGTCTTTTTTACTGTAATGTGTCTGCAAGGTCATTCTTCTTCCGCAATCGGCACAATACAAATATCCGCTTAAACGGTTGGTATGGCTTCCCCAAGCAGAAGCACGATTTACTCTGCTCCTGCGTTTTTGAACGCTGTCCCAAAGTTCCTGCGATATAATAGGTTCGTGCGTATTAGGGAATACATACTGTTCATCTTCATCGGTATTCTTTCGTTTGTGCAGTTTGAAATTGGTGCTTACAGATTTACGCAAAATCGTGTGTCCGAGATACTCCTGCCTGTCCAAAATCGTTCTTACTGTTGTTACTCCCCAAAGATAAGGGTCTGAAAACTTTGCTCCGTTATACTGTTCGGAGTGGTATTCCTTTGCGTATGCTGAGGGAATTAAAACCTTTTCTTCGGTCAGTAATTCTGCGATTGCTCGTGGACTTTTACCCTCGTTGGCAAGCATAAAAATACGCTTTACCACCTCAGAAGCCACAGGGTCAACAACAAGCGTCTGCTTGTCGCTCGGCAGTCTGTTATACCCATAAGGGATTGAACCGCTGCAACGCTTTCCGTCTTTCATACGGGCGTCAAACACAGCCTTGATTTTATTGCTTGTGTCTTTTGCGTACCATTCGTTCATTATATTCAAAAATGGAGCAAAATCATTATCCGAAGTGTTGTTACTGTCAATGCTGTTGTTAATTGCAAGGAAACGGACATCTTTCTGCGGAAACAAAATTTCCGTATAAAATCCGACTTGCAGATAGTTTCGCCCTAATCGGCTCATATCCTTAACAATCAATGTTCCGACATTTCCTGCTTCCACTTCTTTTATCAACGCTTGAAAGCCGGGGCGATTAAAATTCACACCTGAAAAACCATCGTCAGTAAAATGGCGAATGTTATCAAAACCATTTTTACGGGCATAATCTTCCAAGTATTTTTTCTGATTGGTAATGGAATTACTCTCGCCGGTAAGGTCATCATCTCTCGACAAACGCTCATATAGTGCTGTAATCTTTGAACTCCTTGACATTCCTTTAACCTCCTTTCGTATGTAATCTGTTTTAGCATTATAGGGATTACTCCCTCTGCTAATAGGAGAAAAACAAGGTATAAAGCGGAACTGTTTTCAAAAAAATATATAAATTTTTTCGCAACCTCCAAGCCGCTTTTGACAACCTCTTTTTCAATTTAGAAACGCATTATTTATCGTCCTATTAAAGTATAGCCCTCGGGAGTTAATTCAATGGCGGTTATCGTTTCGCCGAAGGTTGACGCCCAAGCATCAAAGTGCTGTAAATCGTGTCGGCGAAGCGTATTGTACTGCAAATATCTTTGCATTGTATACAGCTCAACCATACTGTTACTGATTGGTGTGCCTGTCGCAAATACTACACCTCGACCGCCTGTAATCTCATCAAGATACTGTGTTTTCATAAACAGGTCACTTGACTTTTGTGCTTCTGTCTGTGCTATACCGCCGACATTACGCATTTTTGTATACAGGAAAAGGTTTTTGAAATAGTGAGCCTCGTCAATAAACAATCTGTCTACACCAAGCTCCTCAAAGGTCACAATATCGTCTTTTCTGCTTTGGTCGTTTAATTTATCGAGTTTTGCTTGAATGCTCTTTTTAGCCTTTTCAAGCTGCTTTACGGTGAAGTTTTGACCTCTTTGGTATTTGAGTTCGGAAATACCCTCGATAATTTCGTCAAGTTGCCTTTGAAGAATTGTTTGCTGCCTTTCAATACTCATAGGTACTTTTTCAAACTGTGAATGACCTATGACTATCAAATCATAATCACCGGTGGCAATTCTGGATAAAAAACGCTTTCTGTTTTTCTTTTCAAAATCCTTTTTGGTTGCCACAAGTACCTTTGCATTCGGATAGAGAATGAGAATATCTGCACCCCATTGTTCGGTAAGATGATTAGGTACAACAATCATACATTTACTTGATAAGCCAAGACGAATGGATTCTTCAGCTATCGCAATCATCTCATAAGTCTTGCCTGCACCGACAGCGTGTGCAAGAAGCGTGTTACCACCGTAAAGGCTGTGAGCGACAGCATTTAACTGATGAGGTCTTAAAGTGATTTCAGGATTCATATTAGGAAAGATAAGGTGACTGCCGTCATATTCACGAGGTCTGATTGAATTAAACTTCTCGTTATACATTTCACACAAACGGTTACGCCTTTCAGGGTCGTTCCATATCCAGTCCTTAAATGCCTGTTTAATTGCGTCTTGCTTTTCCATAGCAATAGCTGTTTCTTTCTTATTAAGTACAGGCTTTTTCTTACCGTCGTCATCAATAACATAATCAAAGATACGAACATCTTTAAGGTTTAATGTTTGCTCAATGATTTGATAAGCATTGATACGACTTGTACCGTAAGTGCTGTTTGCTTTAACATTTCCTCTGTCGCCGCTTTTGTTTGTAATGTTCCACTCACTGCTAAAAGGTGAAAAATTCACCTTGATATTTAACTTGCAATAGTACGGAGTTTCAAGTAATTCATACATAAAATTCTCAACAACATCAACAGGAAGCCAAGTAGCACCTAACCTGACATCAATCTCACTTGCCGTTAAGTCTTTAGGCTGTACCTTTTGAAGTGATTCAACATTGATTTGATATTCAGGCTGTGTCTTTGCAACGGCTTTTGCAAAACGCAGTTTTGCTCTTACATTACCCGAAAGATATTCATCTGCCATAAAGTATTTTTGAGCAGTAGGATTATCGACATTGTATTCAGGGTTAAGGAATATTACGCCTTGAAGTTCATCATAAATCTCTTTTTCGGACTTATGGCAAAGATTGCTCATATATTCAATATCAATTTTTGCCCGTTCACCCATAGATACGGCAAGTGCTTCCGAAGGAGTATCAACTTCTGTTACAGGAATATGAGGTTTAATAGTTCTTTTAGTGAACATATCTGCTTTGCGTTCAAGAGTGCCGTTTTCTCCGAGTATTTCAAGAGCAGAGATAAGATGATATGAAGCGTCTTCGCCGAATGCCGACTTGTTTGCTCTGCTGTTTATTAAGCCGTACTTTGCCGTAAACTTATCGTACAGTTCATTAAGATTTTTCTGTTCTGCAAGTATGTCTTCTTCAGGATAATCATCGGTTTGAAGTTCAATGAGTTTTCGGGTACTGTCCCTAATGGAAATCATACCTTTGATTCTGTTCTCGGCAGTAGCGGATACATCAACAGGCGTCATTCTTGAATTTTCTCTAAAGTATATCTTTTCGTCTACAACAGTATATGAAAAGTTACGAACATCAGGTAATGCCGGAATAGATAAATCTTCTTCAAATTCATCACCGATTTGCACCTCTGTAATTTGTCCTTGAATATTCTTAACAGCCACATCAAGCAGTTCTTCAAGACTTCTATCCTCATATGGAATACAGGTTGATTCCGGACCGAAACGACCTGAAACCATTTTCATATTACCGAGCACCATATCAGGATTATCAACAAAGTATTTGTTCATCCTGATACCGTCTTCGGTATTATCAAGCTGTACCCAATTAGGCTCAATATCAAGCACTCTATCTCGCTTTTGAAGAACAAGAATATCCGATACTACCTCTGTGCCTGCATTGCCCTTAAAAGTATCGTTAGGAAGTCTTATTGCAACGAGAAGGTCTGCTCTTTGAGCAATATATCTCCTGATATTACTGCTTTCTTTATCCATAGTGCCCTTAGAGGTAATGAGTATCATTATGCCGCCTGTTCTGACTTTATCAAGCGACTTCATAAAGAAATAATCGTGAATAAGCGGGTTGTGCTTATCGTATTTCTTATCCGATACTTTAAAATCGCCAAAAGGTACATTAGTAGTGACAAGGTCATAGAAGTTATCGGGTAAATCTACCTTTTCATATCTGTTATTAACAATACTTGCAGTTTGATAAAGCTGTTGTGCAATAGCTGCCGAAACAGAATCAAGTTCAATACCGTACACCTTACTGTCAGTCATACTCTTTGGTTTCATACCGATAAAATTACCGATACCGCAAGACGGCTCAAGAATATTGCCTTGCTTGAAGCCGAGATTTTCGGCAATATCATAGCAAGCCTTAACTACTTCTTGAGGAGTATAGAAAGCAGTTAATGTACTTTCTCTTGCTGCATTGTATTCTTCGGGCGATAAGGCAGATATGAGTTCCTCGTATTCATTTGCCCAAGACGAATTGTTTTCGTCAAACGCTTCGGGAATACCGCCCCAACCGACATATTTTGAAAGTACGATTTGTTCATCGGGTGTTGCAAAACGATTATCGGCTTCACATTCTTTTAAAATCTTGATAGCCTCCATATTTCTGCGAAAGCGTTCCTTTTTGCCTACAACATCAACAGGATGTGCGGCAAAATCAAAATCGTACCTTTGCTCAACAGGAATTTCGGGATGAATATCCCACCGATTATGTTCAGTATGCTGTTTTGTGTTTTGAGTGGGAATAATCTTTTCTTTTTCTGTCGGTAAATATTGTCTTACAAATTCAACGGTTTCTCTGCGAAAGATAGGAAAGCCTGTCCCGTCGGCAAAGGTTTGGTCAGCCATAGATACATAACCGTTACTGACAGAATCAACAACAAAATGCCTGCAGTCAATATCTATTTCTTCACCGATTAAGTCTAAGCCATCATCAACTTCCGACACAAAAGGCTCAATTTCTGCATCAACCTTTTCTTTTTCTGCCGGTTTAGTAAACTTGCTCGGTTGTTTTACTTTTGGTGCAAGGTTTGGATGATCATAAAGTTTGAATGTGCCGTTTTTGTAAGCAACAAAGTCATCATAGATTTGCTTACAGTACTGATACATTCTGTCCTCTTTATCCATAAGAGCCAAGGCATTTGACATCATATTTTCAATATCATCAAGTGCCTGTGGATTATCAAGTTGAGCCTTGATAATTCTTGAAACCTTGTATGGCTCAATATCGTTCGGATAAGGCTTAGCGTCATTCTCGGATAAACCTTCAAAGAATGATTCCAAATCTCTTGATATTTCGTTTTTGTATATATCGGGTATAGCGTCAATATCCTCTTGCGTCACAAATTTGTCTTGATTGATAAGGGTATCTATTCTTTTTGCGACATCGCTCCATTTAATAAGGACTTTTGCATAAGGCTCCATAACCGAACCGTGGCTGAATTCAATACCTTTTATTGTCTTATTAACGCTGTCATTACCGCCTAAATATCCGCTTTGATTATCCTTGCCTACATATTTAATTCTGTCTGCTTTATCAGGGTGATTAACAAAATAGGTGTAGGTTTCAAGCCTGTAAGCGTGGCTGTTTTTACCGTTTGTGATAATCTTGTCTATCTCATCTTGCGAGATAAACATTTCTCTGTCAGGCAGATAACCCGATTCAGCTTTGAACCTAATTGGTTCTCGTTTCATACCCTCAATAATTTCTGCAATATATGGTATAGAATATTGAGCTGCATAATTAAAACGAATGATTTTCATACCGGTGTTGTAGTCATCCATCAGCTTGCCATACTCTTTGAAAATTTGAGCACGCTTTTCGTCATCCTTGAGCATATCGGTAATTTTTTCAACCATATCGGGATAACCGAAAACACCGTCAATTTCTTTTTGTATTGATTGCAGACAATTATCTTTATTGGGATAATCGTCACTCAAATCTCGGATAAATTCAGTAAGCCTGTCGGCAACTTTATTCAGTTCGTAGTCATCAACCGTATCAATTTCATACTGTGGCATATATCTGCCGACATCAAGAAGTTCACGAATACGAACAGCCGCTTGCTCCCAAGTGAGATGTGTTGCCGTACTTGTTTTAGCCGATGTACCTTTAGCAATACTTATACCGTTTTCATCATACCAAAAGGATACCTTTTCACCGTTAAAGACAAAGCCTGCACCGTTAGTGCCGTAAAGAAATTTGAGCATTCTTGCGTTATACTCAACACCTCTGTCCCGTCTGAAATGCATAGCAATTTGTACTCTGCTGTTTTTATCATTAAAGCCACAGCAAAGTGCTTCATCAATAATCTGTTGTGATATGCCAAAATCGGTAAAAAGTGATGTTTGAGGTATTTCATCATATACAGGCTCGTTATCATAAGAAAAGCTAAACAAATCAAGCTGTGTTTTTTCTTCCTTTTCCGTATCAAGATACTTGCCGTCATTGATAAGTTCTTTAATGATACCGATAACAATATCCCACGAAAAAACGGACTCCTTAGTTCGGGTTTTGTAATTACCCTCATACATAAGAAGTCCGTTATCGGCTAATGTAAAGCCAAAGTGTTTATTGAATTTATCGTACTCGTCAAACCGTCTTGGATACAGCGTTTTGGTATAGTTTATGAGTTCATTATCCTTTTTGGTGGTTTGGTAAGCCTTGATGATTGCAGGTTTTCTTTGCACCAAATCATCATCAGGATTGCTGAGCATATACCTGATAGCCTGTTCGTCAACAAACGGCGGCAGTTCATCGGTTACATCGTGTAAATCAGTTCGTTCAATACTGTTTCCCTCGCCGAGTTCTTGATATTGTTCATCATTCCCACCCAAGTCATCATATTCGTTTGTTTGAGTTTCTCGGTCACTCCCTGTGCTTTTGCCATCTGAGTTATGATTTGTTCTTCCATCTGCTGTGCCTGTTCCTGAATCGACATCAGGTGTTCCGTCAGTTTGCAGGTTGTCAATAAAGTTGTGAATGTCGCTTTCTTGTGATTTTTGAGATATTCTTGTCTTTTCTGTGCGTAATATCCCATTTGTTCCGTCTTTGTCGGCATAATCAGATTCGGATAAAGCTGCTCTCCAACTTGTGTGTATGTTATCTTCATTTGAATTGCTCCTTTCGTTTTTGTTTTCATCCTTATTGTAAGAACTTATTAAAGTTTTTTCAAATATGCGATTTTCTTTTTCAAGTGCAAATATGGTTTTTGATATTTCAAGGAGTGCTGTTTTGAAAATATTGTTTGTTGCTTCACCGAGGGCATTAAAAGTATTCGGTGTATTAAAATTAACAACATCCTCAAAATCTTCCGTATCAAGCATTAAATCGGCGTTAACACCGAGCCTTGAAAGAACTGTATACGAAACGCTGTTTGAAACCAATTTACGAAACTTTGATGAAATAATATCATCAGAGAAATCTTCGAGGAAGCTGTCATGCTTTGCACCGCAAAGTTCAAAAAGATAATCTGATAAATTGTTGCTTACAGCGTTTTCACAAGCAGAGATGACGGCACTGCTTAAATCGGATTTATCATCAACTGCACCAAAAACATTTTCAAGTGTCTTAATTACATTATCGGTGTATTCGTCCTTCATATGCCAAATAGTGACTTCTTTTGCCTGCTCACCCTCGTGTGTATCGCTGACATCAAACACATATTTAAGCCTTGGATAGTTTCGATTTGACACATCAAAAAGTGCAATGCCTTTAGCACCTTTATTTACCCATCTGCCAAATTTTCTATTCCAGCTTGCCATAGGTAAAACTGCAACAGCGTCAGGCTTTTGAGCATAAACAAGAAGTTGCTCACTAAAATGCAAGCCATAGTTATTGCAAGAACTTTTCAAAAACTCCTGCCAATTACTCGGCGAACGGATGACATCTTTTGAAACATCATCATAAAGAGCAGAAATGAGTTCAAACCTTGTAGCCATAGTCATCACCTTTCAACGGTATTACCTTTTTCCCACAAGAGCCGCCTTACCTCTTGTCCATCACGATATATCGGAAAATTAAACTCTATCGACTTCAAAGGCATCTCTGACTCTCCATTAGGATATATCTGAATTTCCTTTATTAGATAAGTTATAAGATTTTTCTTTTCCTCGTCACTTATTATATCATAGAGCTTTCCGAAATTCAGCATAAGCTTGTAAATATTGTCCAGAGTGATTGCTTCCATTTCGATAGAACTTCTTCTCAGCTTTGCATCTTCAATCCGTTCTTCCAACTCGACAATCGTATCATACAATCCATCAAGCCTTAATGTCATGTCGTGGATTTTTCTTTCTCTGAAACGAGCATCAATAGGCAGATTATCAATCTCTCGCTCCAGACGAGCTTTATTCAAATCTACTTCTTTCAGCTTGCTCTCATAATTGGCAAGTTCCTTATCAATAGCAGTGGTATCAGTCTGTACGCCAATACGCTTTTCTATCTCTTTTGCAAAATATTTATCACTTACCAATTCTTTAACAGCTTCAATTACAAGTGGTTCAATGTCTGTTTTTCTAAGCGATGCCTTGTAATCACAATGATGCCCTCGCTCCTGCTTGTTCCTACCGCAGATATAATAGTAAACTTCTTTGTATGTGCCATCTTTATTCGTCCACGCATGTTTATTCGTATACATTGAGCTTCCACAAATAGGACACTTTAATATTCCCGTCAACAGATGCGACCTGTCCTTACCTATTTTGGACGGCTGCTTAATTCCTGTTGCCATACGTTTTGTGTGAGCTTTTTGCCATAATTCTTCGCTAACTATTCCTTCGTGTTGTCCATCTTCCAGAATATAATCATCTGTATGAACCTGCTTATATTCATTTTTTGTGCCTTTTACCTTTTCTCGTGTTCTTCTGCCATAAGCAATCTTACCACAATAAACAGGATTATCTAATATCAACCTTATGAAATGGCTGCTCCATGTTTCTAACGTTCCATTCTGACGAGGTATCTTTTTTATTCCTTGCAGATTAAGATATTTTGCTACTCCGCCAAGCCCTACGTCTGAATTGGCAAACTTATCAAATATAATTCGGATTGCTTCAGCTTCGGTTTCTTCTATTAAGAGCTGATTGTCTTTCAGATAATATCCATACGGAGCAAAACCGCCGTTCCAACCTCCCTGTCTTGCTTTTTCTCTGCGTCCGTTCATTGTCTGTTCAATGATATTTTCTCTTTCAATTTCTGCAACCGCAGATAATACAGAAATTAAAAGTTTTCCGCTTGTCTGTGATGAGTCAATACCTTCCTCAATACAAATAAGATTTATTCCATACGACTGCACAAACTCCAATGAATTTAGAATATCTGCTGCGTTTCTTCCAAATCGTGAAAGTTTATAGACCAGAATATAATCTATCTCCAATCCGTTCTTTATATCGGAAAGCATCTTCTTAAAAGCAGGTCTCCCCTCAATAGATTTTCCCGATTTACCCGCATCTTCATATATACCAACAATCTCCATTTCCTCTCTGTCAGCAAATCGTTTCAGGCTATTCTTCTGCCCTTCAAGGCTATATCCGTCCACCTGCATTTCAGTACTTACTCTCGGATATAGGACACATTTCTTTCCTTCTCTGTTCATCGTACCACCTCCATAAATTTATAGGGAAATGTGATATGTAAGGCTGCGTAACCTACGCAGCACAATCTAATTCCTGCAAAACAGTCTTTCCGTATTTTTCAACTATCTGCACCATAACATTGATAAAAGAATTGAATATTTCGGTTTCATCTTTCAACTGTTCGTTTTTCAGTTCTGTATTTTGAATAAAATTTTCATTTCCCATAAACGAATACCTCCGCTAAAGCTAAAACGGCTGTACCTCTAAATTATAAAAATACAGCCGCCATTTTACCAATGTGCAAATATATCCCTCATACCTGCTTTACACATTTTTTCATATTTTTTTAAGTGCAACACTAATGGCAAGAGCCTTGTCAACTCTTGCCATTATGTTATCGGGCATCATTCCCATATACTGTTTTAACCTCTGCTTATCAATCGTCCGTATCTGCTCAAGCAGGATAATAGAGTCCTTGTCAAGCCCTTCATAATTACTTACTGCGGTATGTGTGGGCAACTTTGCTTTTGTGTGTACTCGGCTCGTAATTGCTGCAATGATTACCGTCGGGCTGTGCTTGTTTCCTATATCATTGGAAATGATAAGTACAGGTCTTGTGCCGCCTTGTTCTGAGCCGATAACGGGATTAAGCTCCGCATAGTAAATGTCGCCACGCTTAATAATTCTTTCCATTGTGTTTGACCTCCCATCTGGATTCAGGCAGATTAGTTCTGCCTATGTAGGCAGCCAAACAAAAGGAAGTATTTAAGGTCGGAAGAATATTAACAATATCTCTGTTCTTATGACCTCCTTTCGTTTGGCTGATATGATAGAAGCATTTCAATTTGTCCTCGACACCCCGAAATGCTATGGGAAGTCGCCAAACGGTCAGCAGCGAACTGACGCCACGGGAGTTCCACCCCAACTGTCGTTCTGACAGAGCCGCCCTCATTGCCTGCGACGTTTTTTTCACGCTCGGACTGTGACTGGACGGGAGTACCATTATTCTCTTTGTGGGTCATGGCGAAATCGGGAGCTGCCCGATATTTTGAGTCGGTAAAGACTGGCTCACCACCTTTCATCGCTCGCTGCCATTTGGCAGGTCATGGCGTACCGCTGCACACGCTTATGCTCATCACAATCACAAAGAGGAAGTATTTGGCGAATGAGTATTCGGTTGTCAAGGAGCAATCCCGTTTTCGCCACACAAAGGAAAACAGGGCAAGAGTTTTTTGTCCTCTCACCCTGTAGCCCGTGGGAATATTCAATTTTCCCCTCTACTCAAATAACTTTTTTAATTTTTCTTTGAGCCTATCCATTCTTCTGTAAACTGCTTTTTCAGTAATATCCAGATACACCGCAATTTCACGGGTTGAATATCCTTGTATCTTCATCAAAGCAATCTGCAATGTAAGCCTGTCCACCTTAATCAAAACTTGATAGAGGTGCTGGTTTTCGATACTGTCCAGAAAATCCTCAACCGTTTTGACTTCGGGCTGTGTAGTATCTTCAACAAGCTCGTCAAGATATGTACCTGTTTCCTGCACTCGCTGATAATACCGTCTGTCTGAATTAAAAATCGTCCAATCGTGAACACGGAGCTTTTCTATATCGTCCTCATTAACCCCCAAGCTCCGTAACTGTTTTTCCTCGGCTTCTTTCCAGAGCCGCCATTTCTTTTCTTCTTTGGCTTTGTTGTATGCCATATTGTTTCCTCCAATCTGAATTTTTTTGAAAATCCAGATTGGCAGGCGGTGAACGGCAACCAACGCAAGAAATAGCCTTGTTTTGTGTTAAGACATCTTTCGACAAACAAAAAGCCGCAAAGGTACTAAGACCTCTACGGCAATGAGCGTAAACATATCTATAATCAAGAGATGTAATCTCTGCTTGTAAAATGTAAGAGTGCCACGAGTAAGTGATGATTTTTTCTAAAAGATAATCTTCACTCCACTGTGACACTCCGTAAATAGTAGCTGCTTCTGATGAGCAGCATTGCGGTCATATGCGACCATCGCATAAAAAATCCCTCCAAACTCGAAAACGGGTTCAGAGGGAAGTTAAATTTTCATCTGGGCATGTTTATACTGCCCACCAAAGCACCGTTTTTTTATTTGATGGGCTTGCTTCATATTGATTTTAAAGCTTATCTTACTTGATGTTTTGAAAATGCCTTATGGGAAATGATTGAACCTATTACTACTAAAGCAATCGCAACAGGAATAGACCATACTGCATAAAGCATACCATTGTGCATTTGTTCAACAGACATTATGGAAATATACTGTGAATAGAAAAGGGGCATCAGCACAATAATTCGATATAATGCACTTGTTTCAGAGATAGGAAGCATTATCGGTATCACATGAATAGCTGCTGAAATTACAAACGCTATCATTTGACTTTTACAAACAGCAGACAGAATTAAAACTATTCCTGTTACACTGATTGCACTCATAAACGCCAACAGGATTTGATACTTTAATACTGTTCCGCAAGTAATATTAAATGGAATATACCCTTCTAAAAAATCTATTGGAGCAAAAAGGATAGAGCAGTCCAGCCCCTCTGTTCCATAAATAGCAACCGCAATAAGCAAATTGAAAATAACAACCAAAGTCGTTATGAAAACGGCTGAAAGTAAACTTGCTAATACTTTTGCCGTGGCACATTTTGTCTTTCCGTATTTACTTGTCAAAATAATGTTATCCACTCCACCATACTCGCCAGAGAAAACAGGAGCAATTAGCAAAATAATTACTAATGAAAGGACAATAAAAATCTTCGCCATATTTTGGCTTGTACTAAGCCAACCGTTTACATACCCAACTTTTATTTCTTTATCGCCAAATACATCAGCTACGCTTAACCCGTTCCAACTACCATCTATATCAGCAAAATGGGAGAATACAGAAGACTGCAAAGCATTTTGATAAATGTATTTTGCGTTCATTCCATGTAAATCTTGAGTAGGCTTAAACTCAGACATCATCTGCTGTACTTTATTGTCAGTTAACTTTCCCTCATACTTCAATGCAATTTGCTTATCAATTTCAACCGCAGCTTTTCCAGTTTCCTCTGTACCGTTTCCGTCAAATGCGTACATACTGTGAAGCGTGGAAAAAGACAGTATCAAGGACAATAGTAATACGGCAGCAACAGAAATAACCGCAAAGCGTTTTGTCAATATTTTTCGTAATTCAAACTTGATTAGATTTTTCATTATTCGTTCACTCCTTTAAAATAGAATAGATACAAATCCTCTAATGTAGGTTCTACTTTTATCGCATTTTCCATAGGCGACTGTTCAGAAATCACACGCAGAACCGTACAATTATTTTCAATGTTTCGCAAATTGCTTATATTCAGAGTTTCAGAATATTGCTCCGCACGACTGGTCGGAACTGTACATTCCCATACCTGTCCGTCAATTTCTGTGGTAATTTCCTGCGTTTTTCCAAAATGGAGAATCTGACCGTCTTTCATCATAATAATGTCCTCAGCAATAAACTCGACATCAGAAACAATGTGCGTAGAGAGAATAACTATTCTATCTTTAGAAAATGCACTAATCAGATTACGAAAACGGACACGCTCTTTTGGGTCAAGACCTGCTGTCGGCTCATCTAAAATTAAGATGCGTGGATTATTCAACATCGCCTGTGCAATACCTAAACGTTGTTTCATACCACCAGAGAAAGTTTTGATTTTGAGGTTTCTTTTCTCTGCTAAGTCAACAGCTTCCAACAATTCTGTTGCTTTCTTATGAGCTTGTTTTTCACTCAGTCCTTTTAATGCCGCAACATACATAAGGAAATCCCAAGCTGTAAAATCTGGATAATATCCAAACTGTTGCGGTAAATATCCCAATAAATTACGGTACTTCTCCCCGAGTACAGATATGTTTTTCCCGTCCAAAGTAATTTTCCCAGAGGTCGGTGTCTGAATATCGCAGAGTAACCGCATAAGGGTAGTTTTTCCCGCACCATTTGCACCAAGCAAACCGTAAACGCCATTTGATAATGAGAGGTTCAAATGGTTTACGGCTGTTTTTGAGCCATATTGCTTTGTTAGTTGAATTGCTTTAAGTTCCATATCAAAAACTCCTTTCGTCTTAGGGAGCAAAAAAATACTCTCCATGTGTTTACATAGAGAGTATAGAATGCAATTTTCTACTTTTTATCTACTAATCGAGAGATTTGAAAAAAGCAGTCACTTTTGCTCCGATTGAGCAATTTTCAATTTTCAGATAACCACCGTGATGTTCGCATAAAATTTTACAGATGTACAGCCCAAGTCCGAAATGCTCAGAGTGATTTTCTTCTTCCGTAAAATATGGATTGGTTGCTTTGCTTAAAATATTTTTTGAAAAGCCACATCCATTGTCTGAAACAGAGAGATAAAAGCCATCATTATTACTTGTGTAAGTGATGTTTACCTTTGATGTTGCGTATCGGATTGCGTTTGAAATCAAATTATTATTCACTTGTGAAACAAAAGTATAATCAATGCCAATAGGAATATCGGAAATGTTATTTTGAATAGAAAGAGTTTTTCCACTTTGCTCACACAAAATTCTTGCACTATCAGCTATTGCGGTCACATAACCGCTTATATTAGACTTGTCACTTATGGGTTGAGCATCTTCTAAACGACGCAAGTGGCTCATACTATCAACATATCTTTCCAAACGGAAAATATGTTTTCTCATTGTTGCAGCGGTGCTTTTGGTTATTGGGTCATGGTTGGACTGTAAAATTTCATTATACCCTTTTAATACGGTAAGTGGAGTACGTAAATCGTGAGCAAACGCAGCATTGAGTTGTTTTCGTTCTTCCATTTGCCGCCACATTTCAGAGAAATTATTAGCAAGGGTAAAACGCATTGTTTCAAATGATGAACACAATTCTCCTAATTCATCTTTGCTGTCATATTTAATTGAGAAGTCTAAATTATTATTAGAAATCATTTCAGAAGCGGCTTTTAATTCTGTAAGTGGTTTTTTTAACTTGTTTCTATAGAATAACAAGGTCGCCGTAATGATACATAACGCTGAATAAATCGGAGTTGCAATTATTGGGGCAACTTCACATATTGAAAGTAACCGTTGGTCTTTTTCAGACATTGCAACAGGTGCAACTCCAATATAATTGCCATCACCGAGTCTTTCTCCATTTTCATTTGTTAAATAATATTTTTCTCCTGTTGGGGGATATTTGCTTTCAATCGTTTTTGTAGCATTATTGCACAAAGTAGCTGTTCCTGCACTTAATAGAATGGCAAGAATTACAAACGCTGAGATATAAAGTATTATACTTTTTCGCAATGACAGGTTACGCCACATTTTCTTTATCTTATCCACTTATATCCACACCCCCAAACTGTTTCAATATAAGATTTATTTGTGTATGCTGCAATTTTTGTTCGTATTCTGCGAATATGCTCGGCAACAACACTACTATCTCCCTCACTGTCATATCCCCAAACTCTTTCATAAATTCTCTCTTTATCAAAAACTTGTCCTGCGTTTTGAGATAATAACTCAACAATGTCAAATTCTTTTTTTACAAGACCAATAGGTTGGTTCTGTATATAAACATTTCTTTCAGAGTAGTCAATTAAAAGTTCTCCTGAAAACTTAACTTTTGTATTCGTTTGATGTCGTTCTTCTCTTCTTAAATGTGCTTGCACTCTGGCTTCAAGTTCAACAAGAGAAAACGGCTTAACAATATAATCATCACCACCTACGGAAAATCCTTGTACCTTATCATTTTCTTCAATACGGGCAGTTAAAAAGAGTATAGGGCAAGAAACATAATCCCTAATTTTCTTGCAGACTTCAATCCCATCAAGCTTCGGCATATTTATATCTAATAAGATTATATCTGGTTGTAATTCTGCTAATTTGAGGGTTTCTACTCCATTATAAGCAGAAAAGACCTCATAGCCCTTGCTTCTAAAAAATCCTGTAAGCATTTCAACTATATCAACTTCATCATCGGAAATTAAAATCCTGTACCTCACATATAACACCTCCATAATAAACACTAACGAAAATTTTTCAATTTTTCATCAACTTTTTTCTTGCATCAGCAGGCTTTTCAGCATTTTTCGGAATAAGCCACACACGGTTAATATTCATAACCCCCTCAATACGGTTTCCTTTACAAAGTCTTTGTACCCATCTTAACGATACATTCCACTTTTCAGCGGCTTCCTGTGCTGTCATATATTCAAACATATCTGACCTCCTAAGGTGTACTGTATATATTATAGCCGTTTGAACGAACAGTATCAAGTGTGCAATTATGAACTTTGACCGCCTGTAATAAGAGATTTTATATCCTAATATCAGAGATTTCAAACCGTTCTATAAGAGCTCACATTTCTGTAAAATATAACAGTAGCATTTTGCAGATACAAGGTGGTGAGTTTATGGACACAAGAAACAATGATTTTGACTTCGATTTTACACCGATAGGACAGGCAATCAAGAAAGCAAGGACAGCAAAAGGTTTGACCAGAGAGCAGCTTGCTCGTATTGTAGATTATGACCCAAGACATCTTCAAGCGATTGAAAATGAGGGACAAAAGCCAAGTCTGGAGCTGTTCATTCAGCTTGTGACAATGTTCGGTGTATCGGTTGATGAATACATATTCCCAGATAATGAGGTCAAGAAAAGTTCCGTCCGCAGAC
>OWJI01000993.1_pt1 | contig 18825 bp, 9 predicted proteins | sample 1732541 | NCBI WGS metagenome assembly OWJI01 (sample SAMN05065727, study PRJEB22554) | human gut metagenome | biome: ENVO:2100002; feature: ENVO:00000062; material: ENVO:00002003 | host: Homo sapiens | place: USA
CTACACTTATGCGATCGTCGGCAGCGTCAGATGTGTATAAGAGACAGGTACGGTGTGCCGAAAACCTCGCTGGAAGATGGCATGAAGCAGGCGGGCTTTGATGTCAACGAACGTCTGCTGTCCTTTTACAGCACAAAGTCGGCAGAAGTGAAGCCGACGGATATTCCGGATTCCATCGCCTACACTTACGATACTTACAGCGATGCAGCGCTGGTGGTTGTTTCCCGTTCCGGCTCGGAGGGCAGGGATGAAGTGACTTACGGCTATGCGCAGGACGAGAATGCTGACCCGAATGCGCACATGCTGGAGCTGACGGACACGGAAAAAGATCTGATTCGTTACGTGAAGGCGAATTTCCCCAAAGTCATCCTGATTGTCAACTCCTCCAATGCGATGGAGCTGGCGGAAGTGAATGCGCCGAAGACGGAGGACAACCTCGGCGTTGATGCGATTCTCTGGGTGGGTCATACCGGCAACGACGGCGCGGCGGCAATCGGCAACATCCTCTCTGGCAAGGTTTCGCCGTCCGGCCGCACTGCGGATACTTACGCGGTTGATTTCACCAAAGATCCGACGTTCACGAATTTCGGCTCGAATGGGCAGAATTTTGAAAACGGCGAGCGCATGAACAACAACGTCTATGTCGGCGATACGATGACGGATTATCACTCCGTGGAATACCGCGAAGGCATTTACGTCGGCTACCGTTATTATGAGACGAAGGGACACGATGCCGGCGAAGCATGGTATGACGAGAACGTCGTGTATCCGTTCGGCTATGGTCTGAGCTACACCACCTTTACGCAGGAAATCGAGGGGGACATTGCGCCGACTGGGGTGATTCATGCGGCGAATGAAACCATCACGGTGAAGGTTCGTGTGACGAACACGGGCGATGTGGCAGGCAAGGACGTTGTGCAGCTGTACTACACCGCGCCGTACACCGAGGGCGAAATTGAAAAGGCGTATGTCAATCTGGCAGCGTTCGGCAAGACGAAGGAGCTTCAGCCCGGCGAGAGCGAAGTGGTGACGCTGCAGTTCGTGGCACAGGATATGGCATCGTTTGACTGGAACGACGCCAACGCCAACGAATTCCGCGGCTACGAACTTGACGCTGGCGACTATGTGCTGTCCATCCGCCGCAACGCACATGAAGAAATCGCGTCGATTACCCGCACGGTTGAAACGGGCTTGCAGTGCGTGACTGACTACACCACGGGTGCGGAAATCAAGCCGCTCTTCTCCGGCGATGAAGGACTGGAAGCCTACATCTCTGTCAATGAAACGCTGGAAAACAATCAGATGTCCCGTGCGGACGGACTGGAAGTTCCGGCTGCCGCAACGAAGGAAGACCGCACTTGGGATCAGGCAGTTATTGATGAACTGGATGCCCAGAAGGAATATTTCAGCCTGAATGACACGGAGGATTCGCCGTGGTACGTTTCGCAGGTTCCTGCGACTTGGACGCAGAATGCTGGTACACGCGATGAAAACGGCAAAACGGCGATTCAGCTGGCGGATTTGGCTGGCGTGCCGTACACCGAGCCGAGCGTGGTGGATGGCGTGGCAGTTGCCTCTGACGATGAAGGCACGAAGAAGTGGGACGAGTACATGAATCAGCTGACGTGGGACGAAATGGCGACCATCGTCTCCTACGGCGGATTCGGGCAGCCTGCGGTAGAAGCTATCGGCAAGAAGCAGAACGGTGCGTATGACGCGGCGGCACATCCCTTCTGGAATGGCGGGATGTTCGGCGGCGCACAGGCACCCGAAAATCAGATGGGTACGAACTGGGTTACGCCGGCTGTATGGGGCTGCACATGGAACACGGAGCTGCTGTATGACATTGGCATCATGACGGGCAACGAAGCGCTGCTGTTCAATATCAATGGTCTCTATGGCTTCTCCCTGAACATTCATCGTTCTGCGTTCGGCGGCCGCAACTTCGAGTATCTCTCCGAAGATCCGCTGCTGGCCGGCAAACTCGCGGCGGAGCTGAGCAGTGCTGCGACCGAAAAGGGCCTTGTGACCTACACGAAGCACTACATGATGAACAATCAGGAAACGAACCGCAATACGAACGGCGGCGTGATTACATGGGCGAACGAACAGGCCATCCGCGAAATCTATGCCAAGCCCTACGAACTGGCGGTCAAGGAAGGCAACAACTCCGCATTCATGACGGCGTTTAACCGTATTGGCTTGTCTACCTGTTCGACGAACTACGCGCTGCTGGAACTGCTGACCCGCGGCGAATGGGGCTTCTGCGGCCATAACGTGACGGACTACATGGACTATCCGGAATATCGCTATACGAACCTGATGGTTCGCGCGGGCAATGAACTGCCCCTTGGCGGCCCGAACAAGCTGATTGGCAAGGGCAAGGGCGGCAACAGCTCCAGCACCGAAGGTACTTGGAGCGCAGAGCTGAACACTGTGCTGGTGGCGGCCGATACGGCCAGCGCAGAAGCAGCTGATGCGGCGCGCCGTGCAGGGGAGGATGCGTCCACCTACGAGACGGTTCCTTCTGCAACGCAGTATTTCGCTGTCCGCAAGGCAGCGCAGCGCGTTTTGTACTCCAACGCCAACTCCAATGCGATTCTCAATGGCTATGAGAATCATATCGTGGAAGAGTTGGAATACAAAGTGGGCGACAAGTTCGGCGGTTGGGGCGGCGGCAAGAACATCATTACGCCCCTCTTTACGGCGCGCTATGCTGATGTCAGCGACATCAAGATTGTGAATGCGGATGCGATTCCCGGTATGAACCTTGGCGCGGACGGCGTCGCCTCCGGCACATTCAACGAGGCTGGCGACTACACTGTCACGGCGACGGCGACGGTCGAAGGCTGGGTCTATGTGCAGCTGACGCTGACGATTCACGTCAAGTAATATAGGAGCATTTGGTTACTGGACGGATTCGCGCTGGCGGACAAGCGAATCCGTCCTTGATTTTCTGATGAAAGGGAAGGAGCAAAGTTTATGAAGCGAATTACAGCGATGCTGTTGATGATTTGCTTATGCTTGATGGGGCAGAGCGTGCTGGCTGAGAAAAAAGTTGGCAAGATTGCTGTTGCGCAGGAACCGACGAAGATGGATTACTGGGTTGGGGAAGAATTTTCCGCAGAGGGCGGCGTGCTGCTGGTGACATACCGCGACAAAACCACTGCTGAAATTCCGATGACGGATGAAAATGTGAAGCTGCCTAACGTCAAGACAAACACACCCGGCCGCAAGGCAGTGAAAGTGACTTACGGCGGCAAAAACGTGACCTTTTATATCAATGTGGCAGAAAAAGGCGCGGAAGTGACGTTCGAGCTGAATTACGACGGTGCACCAGAAGCGCAAAAAGAAGCGGCACGTCAGGGCAAGGGCGTAGAAGCGCCGGAGAATCCCGTGCGTGATGGTTATACCTTCGATGCGTGGTATACCGATGCTGCCTGCACGGTACTGTATGATTTTGCGCAGGTGGTTGAACAGCCCATGACACTCTATGCGAACTGGCTGGCGGACGATGCCGTGTATTATCCTGTGACGTACAGCTTGAACTATTACGGCGTACTGCCGGACGGTTATGTGCAGCAGGTAAAATCCGGTGAAACGGCACGGATGCTGTCCTTAGCGCTGGTACGCGACGAATTTGAATTTATCGGATGGTATGCCGATGCAGCCTGCACCGTGCCGTATGTGCAGGAAAACGCGATTGAAGGCGAAACGACCATCTATGCGGGATGGAAATCGCTCAAAATGGGTGCAGAGACGTATACGTTTGAAGCCGAACAGACCAGCTTGCTGGGCAAGGAAGGGCCGGGCATGTCCGGTTCTGCATCCGGCGCATCCATGATAGTCAACGATGCGACGAATCTGGACGCCAGCAATGGCAAGTATGTCTCGTACCTGTATAAAAAAGGGCTGTCGTTGGATTTCTATCTGGCGAGCAGCGAAGCGGTGTCGGATGCAGTGCTGACGCTGCGGGTTGCGGCGGAAATGGACAACATCAGCCTCTCGCCCGATAACTACACGATTGAAATCAACGGTCAGCCGGTGATGTTTGATGCGATTGCACTGGAAAAAGGAGCAAAATTTGCAGACTGCATTGTTATTCAGAACGTCGCTTTGCAGGTCGGCGCAAACACGATTCGCCTTGTGACGAATAACAGCGTGAACCCGATGGGTGAAGGCATGGGAACGTATCAAGGCACAGCGCCGATGGTGGACTGCATCAAGCTGACGACGACGGCGGTTGTAACGTGGGATGCAAACTACAATCTGCCAATGATGTACTGATTTCGCGGAGGAGAACATGGCGCAGAAAACGAAGAAAAAGCTGATTCGCGTATGGGCAATTGTCAGCGCACTGGTGCTGATTCTGCTGACCGTCGCGACGGTGCTGACGCAGTTTGTCATGCAGGATGTGCTGGCCTCTCTGCTGGGACGCGACGTGGCGGTTTATGCCGAGGGCGTGACACCACTGTATACCACCGAATACACGAACAAGGACGAAGTCTATCAGGCGGCGAACAAACTCAACGAGCGCATCTGCGAAGAAGGCTTTGTGCTGCTCAAGAACGAGGGAAATGCGCTGCCGCTGGCATCAGGCAGCCGCATCACTGTGTTTGGCAAGAACAGTGTGAACCTTGCTTATGGCGGTTCGGGGTCGTCCGGCGGCGATAAGTCCGCAGCCATCGACCTCTATACCAGCTTGCAGAATGCGGGCTTTGCGGTCAATCCGGCGATGAAGCCTTTCTATGAGGATGATAAGCGCTCCAGCGCACGCCGCTCAGAAAATTCCACCAACTTGGATGACGGGAATACCGTGTTTTACTCCATTGGGGAAACGCCGCAGCGCTTGTATACGAAGGAAATCACGGATACCTACAAGGATTACAATGACGCGGCGCTGGTTGTGCTGACCCGCATCGGCGGCGAAGGTTTTGACCTGCCGCGTTCAATGAAGGATGTGGAAGGGGCGCGGCAGGACAGCGACCACTACCTGCAGCTTGATCAGAACGAAACGGACTTGCTGGCGGCGGTCTGCGAGGCAGGATTCAAGAAGGTTGTTGTGCTGATTAACAGTGGTTCGCCGATGGAACTGGCATTTTTGACGCATCCGGATTATTATGCCTATCAGGACAAAATCGACGCAGCTATCTGGATGGGCTTCCCCGGTGCATCCGGCGTGAATGCGCTGGGACGCATCCTGAACGGCGAAGTGAATCCGTCCGGGCGCACGGTTGATACCTACGCGGTGAATTTCAAGAACAGCCCGGTGTGGCAGAACTTTGGCGATAATCTGATTACCGGCAAGGACAGCGGCGACCGGTATCTTGGGCTGGAAAACGAAAACTACTACTTTGTGGACTATGAGGAGAACATTTACGTCGGCTATCGCTATTACGAGACGCGCGGCGCGGATGACCCGGAATGGTATGCGCAGGAAGTGGTGTATCCGTTTGGCTATGGTCTGAGCTATACGACGTTTGACTGGACACTGGAAAGTGCGCCGGAAAACTTCGTCCTCAGCGATGTCAGCGACAAGATGGAAGTGACTGTGCGCGTAAAGAACACGGGCAGCGTCGCTGGCAAGGACGTTGTGCAGCTCTACGGTCATGCGCCGTATACGCCCGGCAGCGTGGAGAAGTCCGAAGTTGTTCTGCTGGACTTTGCCAAGACGCCGCTGCTTTTACCCGGCGAGGAATGCACGCTGACGCTGACCTGCGACCCGTACTATCTGGCATCCTACGACTATACGGACAAGAACGAAAACTGGGATAACTGCTTTGAACTGGATGCGGGTGACTACGCACTGTACGTCAGCAAGAATGCGCATGACCGCGTATTTGAAGTGCCGTTCACGGTGAAAGACGACATTATCATTAGCGAAGACCCGGTAACAGGCAATACCATAGAAAACCGTTACACGGACTTGGAACTGGACAGCTCTGATTACCATCTCCAGACGCTGCTTTCCCGCGAAGATTGGGAAGGCACGATGCCGGAAGCGCCCTCTGTGGATGACCGAACGGTGGATGAAGAATATCTCGAAGCGCTTCAAAACCGCGACCACAACAATGAAGAGGCGGATGCGCTCTTTGACTTGGGGCTTCCCGCAACAAGTCAGACGGACATTTCACTGGTGCTTCGCGACCTGCTGACGGATGAAAATGGGCAGAATCAGCGAGTGTCGTATGATGACCCGCGCTGGGATGCGATTCTGGACAAGCTGTCTGTCGAGGACATGGTGAAAATGTGCAACATGGGCGCATTCAAAACGAATGAACTGCCCATCATTGGCAAGCCTGCCACGAACGACACAGATGGCCCGACTGGCTTCACGAACTTCATGGATCGCAGCGGCATCTACTGGAAGTGCTGCTATTACTGTGCGGAAGTCGTCATGGCTTCGACATGGAATCAGGAGCTGATGGAAGACATCGGCGAAATGATAGGCGCGGAAGGATTGATTGGCGCGGATGGAAAGGGCAACAATCTGCCGTATTCCGGCTGGTATGCGCCCGGCGTCAATATCCACAGAAGCCCCTTCGGCGGTCGCGATTTCGAGTATTTTTCCGAAGACGGACTGTTCAACGGCAAAATGGCGGCGGCGGAAATCCGCGGATGCGCCAGCAAGGGCGTTTACTGCTTCGTGAAGCACTTTGCGCTCAACGAACAGGAAACGCATCGTTCCTCCAACGGTTCGGGCACTTGGGTGACGGAACAAGCAATGCGCGAATTGTACCTGCGCCCGTTTGAAATCGCGGTCAAGGAAGGGCATACCACAGCAGTGATGAGCTCCTTCAACCGCATCGGTACGCGCTGGACAGGCGGCGATTATCGGCTGCTGACTCAAATCCTGCGGAACGAATGGGGCTTCCAAGGCATGGTCATCACCGATTTCAATACGACCTCCTACATGAATTTGCGCCAAATGGCATATGCAGGCGGTGACTTGAATTTGGGCAATGACATGACGCTGCCGGACGTTATTCAGCCGAACTGGTGCGACGCATCCGACCCGGTGGACATGCAGATCCTTCGCCAATGCGTGAAGAACATTCTCTACACGGTGGTCAACTCGAATGCCATGAACATCAGCGTGGCATACTATCGCCCTGCATGGTGGAAAATCACAATTTATGTGGTGGATTTCGTGGCGGTTGCGGTGATTGTGTTTACAGGGATTCGCTGTTTCCGCGGAAAAAAGGAAGAGCATAGCGCAAAGGCATAACAGCAAAGGGGCAGCAAGCGAAAGAATAGCTTGCTGCCCCGTATTGCGTTCGTCATGAAAACAAGTCTTATACTATTTCCAGATTCAACTGCACCATCTGCTTGCGCCTTTTCCTTTCTGGCGTCCGCTCATTCCACTTAGCGTAGCGCTGCTACGCTGCGTTTCATTCACGTTAGCCAGAATGAAAAATTCGCGGCGCATCTTGGTGCATTTTTATCTGGAAATAGTATTATGCCCATGCACCCGCTATCATAGGGGAACGTTCTACAACAAAAGTGTAGATTTTCTGACGGCAGTTGGTCATATCCGCGTCCGTATAGCTTGTGGGGAGACTGTGCCACAGCGTGTCGCGGATGATTTTTGCCATATCAGCGCGGGTGGTTTCCTTTTCGCGCCAGTTGTTCATATTGGCGATAGCTTTACGAATGGTGCTTAGCAGCTCTTTCGCAGAGGCTTTCAGCATCTTGATTTCCTCCTTGGACAGCGTGTCCTTTTTCAGCAAATCAAAAAGCGCAAGCTGCTCTTCGTTGTCGAAGCCCTCACGGATATAACGCTTCGTTTCGATGTCCAGCTCATTGGCCAGTGCCAGCAAATCGGTGAAGGACTTTTCGATGGCAGCACGATTCTGTTCGGCGTTGTAGTTGCTGATAATGGTTTGATACCGCTCGTAGTAGTCGATTCTTGTTGGATTGCGAGCCATCATTTCAGCAAGACGACCTTCAATCAGCTGCTGCAAATCCCGCAAAAGCAGATTTTGATGTTTCCGCCGCATAAATTCCGCGCGAAGCCGTTCAAAATCAATTTTGCTGATGTCAAACGTCTTATCCTTGTTATCATCGTTGATTCTTACATCAATCGCGTCGCTGACAATATCATTGATGCGCTTCATCAGCGTGGAATTGTCGGCATGAAGGACACGCGCGTGCATCACATCGTAAATCGCGCTGATGGCATCCTTCTCCTTGCGCTCGCTGTCCAGCTGACCATGTTCGACATACTTGAACATGCGGAACAGCTCACGCGCGATGATGCCGAAGCGCTTGCGCGTATCTGCATCGCCGGAAAGTGCATCCGCACCATCTTGCACAGACTCGATTCGTGCAAAGCTGTCGCTGCAAACGGCGGTGTCCAAATTAAACGAATGCGCCAGCATCAGCTGTCGGATTTCGTCGATAACTGCACGAATCTTGCTGTACAGCTGGCTAATATCCGGCGTGGGGTCAACCGTAATTCGCCCGCCGGATGTGTAGTCTGCCAGTGCCTGCCGAAGCGCTTTCACAACGCCGATGTAGTCAATTACTAAGCCGTTCGTTTTGCCCTCGCAGACGCGATTGGCGCGGGCAATGGCCTGCATCAGCGTGTGCGCTTTCAGCGGCTTGTCCAGATACAGGCAGCTAAGGCTCTTGACATCAAAGCCGGTGAGCCACATGGCGCATACGAATACCACGCGGAAAGGATTTTCGCTGTCCTTGAACTCTTTGTCCAGCCTGCGCTCTTCCATTTTGGCGCGGTGCGGGCGAATGTCCAGCCCCCAGTTGTCGAAGGTCTGCCACTCGTTCTGCTCCTGACTGATGACAACCGCCATTTCGGTTTCTTTCATCCATGCCAACTTGCGCTGCATTTCCTGCGCTTCCTGCTGGGAAACCGTGCGCAGGCTCGCATCTAACTGGCGGATGGCATCTTGCCAGTATTCCTGCACGAAATTGTACATGCGCACGCAGGTCACTTTGTTGATGCACACGAACATCGCCTTGCCTGTGTCCCACATGTCGGTGTAGTGCTTCACAAAGTCCTTTGCGATGGCGCGCAGCCGCTTTTCGGCGGTGATGATGTGAATATCCTTCGCTAATTCCCGTTCCATTTTTGCCTGCTGGTCGGGTGTAAGGTTTTCACTGTCAAGCAAATCGGTCAGTTCGTTGGAAATATTGGGATTGGTGATTTCCAGCTGATCGGCGCGATTCTCGTAGTAGAGGGGAACCGTGGAACCGTCATCGACCGCCCGTTTGAAGTCATACACCGATATATAGCCGCCGAAGGTGCGCTCGGTGATGTTGTCGTAGGCGAACAGCGGCGTACCGGTAAAGCCGATGCGGCTGGCGGTGGGCAGCAGCTTCATCATGTTGTCGGCAAAAAGCCCGTTCTGCGTGCGGTGAGCTTCATCGCTCATGATGATGATGTCGTGATTCGGCGTGATGGGGTCGGGGTGGTCATTGTTGAATTTCTGAATCAGCGTGAAGATATAGCTGGGATTGCCCTTCAGCATCTCAACGAGCCGCGCACCGCTGGACGGGACAAACGTGCTGGATTTCATGCCGTTAAGACATCCGCAGCTCTCGAAAGTAGCGCTAATCTGCTTGTTCAGCTCGTCCCGGTCGGTCAGCACAATGATCGTCGGACTGCCCGAAAACTTGCGGCGGATTTTCTGCGCCAGAAACACCATGGAGTAGCTTTTGCCGCTGCCCTGCGTGTGCCAGAATACGCCTAACTTGCCGTCGCGCAGCTTGCGATCTCGATAGGCTTCAATGGCTTCATTCACGCCGAGATACTGGTGATTTCGTGCCAGAATTTTGGCAGTATGATTGTCGGAATGGTCATAGATGATGAAGTTTTCCAGCAAATCGAGGAAAGTTTCCTTTTTGCAGATACCGCGCAGCATGGTTTCCAGACTGACAACACCCTGTTCGCCCTCATTCAGGCGTTTCCACTCGCTAAAATACTCATATTTGCTGCCCAATGTGCCGATTTTGGATTCCACGCCGTTGGAGAGCATCACAAAAGCATTGAACCAGAACAGTTGCGGGATGGTATGCTGATAATCGTGATAGTTGGTATCATAGGCTTGGCGAACATCCACGCCGAGCTTTTTGAACTCCACAAACAGCAGCGGAATGCCGTTCACAAAGCCGATAATGTCCGCACGGCGATGATACAGTGCGCCGTCAATCTTCATTTCCTTTACGGCGAGAAAGTGATCATTGGCGGGGTTGTCGAAGTCGATGAGCCGTGCCATGCGCGTTTCCATGTTGCCGTTTGGCAGGCGGAAATTGACGGGAACGCCGCCAGTGATGAGGCGGTATTTCTGCTCGTTGGTCTGCATGGGCGTGGCAGAAAAGGAAGTTTCCATGAGCGACTTGACTACGCTGTCTGCATAAGCCTCCGTCATCCAGCTGTTCAGGCGGAACAAAGCCGGACGCAGGTACTTGGTGAGCAGCACCTGATGGTAGTCTGTGCGCCCCAACGTGCCGTTTGCGCCCAACGTTTCACGGTTGTGCGCATAGACCAGCTCCCAGCCCAGCTCGTCGTGGAGCAGGTCGCCGGCGGCACCTTGAACAAGGACGTTTTCGGAATAGTCATAACTCATAATATCTCACCTTTTTTACTACAAAACAAAACGTTCAAGATTTCAAAAAATCAAAGTCAAGTCCTGCAGTTTTCATTTCAATTAGAAGTTGCTTTTTCCAATCACTTGCAGAATGAGAAATGTAGAGAATGCCGGACAAATCACTTGGCAACTCAATGTCGGCATCGTTCAAAGCCACAACACGACCACGACCAAGTTTTGCATACAGGTAACCATGCTCAAAAATCACGTTTTGTCGTGCTCTATCATGCAGAGGTTCTGTCCCTTTTTTTCTTCCCTCATCACAAGCAGTGTATAGAACAATGCCAAAACCAACATCGCTCAAATCTTCGATTTTTTCAATAATAGTGCGCCCTGCATTTGCTTCGTTCATCAAAATGATGGGCTCTAAGCCAATTCTACGGAGCAACAGCTCAACCTCTTGAAGCAGGTGCTGGTCATGCCCGTGTACAATGAACACCTTTTTATTATCATACATAGTCTTGCATTCCTCCGGTTCTTGCGCACGCAAATGTTCAGGAAATTCCTCGAAAGCTTCCGTTTTTAGAAAAAGATGTGTATCACCATCAATTTCAATTCTCCGCAAGTACTCATACCGTTCTAAGTATTCTAACGAATCCTTAAATTGGGGATAGTCTGATTCTTGAATGGTGAGGATTTTATTATCAACAATCATTTGTTGTAACTTTCTGTAATCACATAATAGCTTTCTTTGTGTTCTGGATAATTGGTTCATATCTATTTCCTCATCAATCTTTGCGCTTTGCTCTTCTTGTACAGATTGAGGCGCAAGCTCAAGTAAGTATCCTCGTAGCTTGCTCTTCATAGAAAGAAGATTGTGTTGTAATGAACCACCATCTAACCATTCATAGATGAAGCCCATTTTGTCTGAATATCCATAGACGCTGTGTCCCCAGTTTTTAATAAGGTTTTGATATGTTCCGTCAAGTTCAATATGGAGCGACTTGTATGCATTGCTGTCTTTTGTAGATAGAACCATATCTATTTTCTCAATATCTTTTTGAACAGCCATTGCTTTTGCTGAAAGTTTTCCCATACTCAAATCTCCATTTCGCTATTCATCAGTTTGGGTAAAAGCCTGTCACGGGCTTCGACTGCTAAGGCAACTTTTCTATGAAGCGCTTCTATGCTCTTTTGCAATGCTTCACTATTTTGATTGTAAGTTGTTAAAAGTTGACTTGAAGGAATGAGTAGTTCAATAGAGTCTATCATCCCCTTTGTAAGAAACTTGATAGTTGAACCACTTGCACCTTTCGTTAGCACATTCATATTTCGACTGACGGCATTATACAGGAGAAACAAGTATTCAGTATTAGCTGGTGATAATACATAGGTTCGCTGATAAGCTTCAAATTTACCTCGATATAGCTTGACATTAAAGTCGCCATTACCTGCTAATATTACAGCAGAGCAATCAAAAGAATATGAAGGGGCTTTTATAGGTGCTTGTGCGCAAGTGAAAAATGGATAAGCACCATCATCACATCCGAAATTGGCATCTTTTTTGCCGGTTTTGGTTTCACATATGTCTTTTAGGCAGACTTTCATCCACCCCTCCGGTACTCCATCAACCACCTTCACGCCCTCATGTCCCGGAAAGCGCAGTTCCACAAACCACTCTCTATACAGCCGTTGTGCAGCTTCTTCCAGTAGCTTAATTTGGCGGCGGTTGTTTTCAATTAGGTCGTCGTAAGCGGAAAGGATGGAGGCAATGCGGCGCTGAACAGAAATGGTAGGACATGGAACAGATAGTGGCTTTAGCATTGACATAGTCAAAAACTTGGTAGTTGAACCTGAGGAAATCGACTTTAGTAGTGCGAGTTGTTCATTTAATGCATATAAAAAATAATGAATGTCAAGCTTTCCTTTGTCAATGGACTCGATGATGTAAGTGCGTTGATAAGCATTAAACTTACCATGATAATATTTGGCAGTATAGTTGCCGCTTGCGTTGTTGCCTGCGAGTAGTACAGCTTCTGTGTCATATGCATATGTGTTAATTGCCAGTGTTTGAGGGTCACATGTAAAAAAAGGATATTGACCGTTTGGAACTGCAGCATTTGAATCAAGTTTGCCCGTTTTGATTGAAATAATTTCTTCCAACTTCTGGACTGCCCATTTCATACCCCCATCTCCTCCCAATTCCGCGAGATGGTTTCCATCAGTGCGTCGCTCTGCTGTTGCAGCGTCAGCAGTTCCGCGTGGATTTCGCGCATCCGCTCCGCAAAATCCACATCATCCGCCTGCTGCGCCTCTACACCCACATACGCGCCGGGGGTTAAACTCCAATTCTTTTCCTCAATTTCCTGCAACGTGGCAGCCTTGCAAAGACCGGGAATGTCACGGTATTCGCCGTCTCCGAATTTGTCGGTTAGCCAGCACGCTTCCTTCGCAATTGTCAGCTTCTCCTGTATGGCAGCGAGGGATTCGTCATACTGCGCCTGTATGCGCTTCTTGTCCTTGCGGGCTGCCGCGGCAACGGCATCCTTGCATTCTGCGGTGACGCTGGCTATCTCTTGCTGCAGCTGCTCGGCGCGCTGGGCGAAGGTGCAATCCGCCGCCATATCAAGTGCGGCGCAGTAGCCTGCCACCAATGTGTGGTATTTCTCTGTTTCGCCCCGATGCAGCCACACGATGGCGTTCAGGTTTTTCATCTGCCACGGACTCCACTCGTTCAGCGTGCGATCCACGGCGGTGTAGTAGTTGCGGCTGTCGATGAACAGCACTTTGTCGCGCAAGTCGAGTTTCTTGCCCTTGTCGAAGAACCATAGCGTGCAGGGCAGGCTCTTGGTATAGAAGAAGTTCGTACCAACAGACAGCATCACATCCACCGCCCCGGTGGACACCAGCTGACGGCGAATGTCTCGATCGCGCCCGTTGCTGTCGGTGGCGGATGCTGCCATGACAAAGCCCGCACGCCCGTGCTCATTCAGATAGCTGTAAAAGTAGCTAATCCACAGATAGTTGGCATTGCTGACTTCTTTGCTGGGATTCACGCTCGGCATCCCGAAGGGCAAGCGCCCAGCAGAGGCGGTGCTTTCACTTTTTACTTTGTCCACATTGAAAGGCGGATTCGCCATCACAAAGTCGCACTTGCCCTCCAGACCAAAATGGTCGTGATAGAAGCTGTTCGCATCGTCCCCGGAAACGATTTGCGCATTCAGCCCATGTACTGCCATGTTCATCAGGCACAACTTGGCATTGTATTCCACCTTCTCTTGACCGTAGAAGGTCATGGCCATATTCGCGTTCGCGCCGTACTGCTCAGTGAAGTCCGCAGAGGAAACGAACATGCCGCCGCTGCCGCAAGCGGGATCCAGCACAATACCGCGTTTGGGCTCGATGATGTTCACAATCATGCGCACCAGCGATTTGGGCGTGAAGAAAACGCCGTCATCCGAGGCCACCGCCGGGGCAAACTTGTTGAGAAAGTACTCATAAATGCGCCCGATGATGTCGTCCTGAATGTCGTTCAGGGCGCTGTTGTTGAAGATGCGCAGCAATTCCCACAAGAGTTCGTTCTTGAAAGACGTGTAGGTCTTGGGCAGCACGCCGCTCAGCTGAGGGCTTTCTGCTTCTATCAGCGTCATGGCGTGGTTGACCTTTTCGCCGATGTTGACTTTACCAGCTTCCAAGTTCAGCAGATATTCATAGCGTGCTTCTTCCGGCAGAAAGATAGCGCTTTTCTGCTGGAAGTCGATGGATTCCACCGGCAGTACACGCCCGTTGCGAACCGGGCGGTCTTTCATAATCTCGGCTTCCACATAGCGGAAGCGGCTATACGCATAGCGCAGGAAAATCAAGCCCAGCACGGGCATACAGTATTCCTGACTGGTCAGCTTGCTCTCTGCTCGGAGCAGATCGGCGGATTCCCACAGCTCGCTTTCTAACTTGCGAAGGTTAATCATGGTGCATGTCCTCCAGTATATCACACACAGTGCGACCACACATGATGCGGCACTAACTCTATTATACCTCTTGAAGTGCATTCAGGTCAATTGCTAAATCAGCTGTGCCTTGCTTTTTGCATGAAATTTGCAAGGTGCCTACCGTCTTAAATGCGGCGATTGCTTTGAAATCAGATGGAAAAAGTACACCAGAAAAAATACAATTCGCATGTCGTTTTTTGAGAAATTTTGTGCTATAATTTACATGGTCAAGTATGCCTAATAATTTTGCTTTGTGCAGAAAGCACATACTTGACCTAAGAACAATTTCGCAATTGCTATTTATATGATAATAGAGGTGTGTTATGGAGAAAATCACTGAATGGGTAGAGAGGCTTAATGCGAGTGTTCGCAATAAGCCAAACCAGTCTTTGCAGAATGAATTATTCCGCAGAATTGATGCTGCGCTGGGAGATGGCACGGCTTCAGTTAAGGAGTGTGTAGCAGCGTTTTGCCGTTTTGATGCTAAAATTGTTGGACTGTTTTACCAAGAACATTATTGGAATTATCAGGAAACATTGCGCGCTGACTGGGATCAAGCGATGATTCGTTGGGCGGAGAAAAATACGGGAAAGCTGTCAACACGCGCAACGATACGCATCGTTCCAATTATTCAAATGAAGCTTTCTAAAATCACATCAATTAACGAAGTGCTTTTAGAACTTCGCTGGCTGTCTAATAATGGGGATGACAGGTCGGCTTCTGAATTTATGAAGCTTCGCAAAAACAGCACGTTACCAGATTTACAGAAGCTCTTATCGCTTGATATGAATGAGTGGCCGAATGGAAAAGAACAAATTTTCAAAATGTACAGTATCATCTTTAGCGACTGCAAGGAGCAAAGCACACAAAAGCTGTATTCCGAGTTCCTTGCACGGAATGGAAATAATCAATCATTGAAAAAAGAACAGAATGCTGCCGATGAAACTGAAAAGACTGAGCAAAATGGCGAGGAAAATTTATTGCTGCCGCAGTCAGCAGTAGATTCGGAATCGGGAGCATTATTTTCCGAAAAAACAATGTGCAAGGACAGTGAATGCGAGAATAAGCAGGATGAAGTAGCTGCTACTGCGGCTGAAGAAAATAATGCACACCAAAGACAAGCTGGAAAACTGTCCGATGGTGTTGCATTGGCTGAAGCACTATTGGCATGGACTTCTGAGCAAAAGAAGAAAATGCAAAGTCAAGCAGAGCAGATTGCGGAACTAACATATGAGCTAAAAAAGAAGCAAACAGTGCTTGAAAATCAAGCTGCGCAGATTGCAGAGCTGAAAGAACGTACTGAAAAGCTGCTTGCGATAAAAATCAATCTTGAATCGGTCATTGAGACGGCTAAATCCGAAAACGAAAATCTAAAAACAGCGAAAGAAAAAGCGGAAAATACCATTGCACAGGTTCAACAGATGGCAGGAAACTCTGCAAAACAGGAGCTGGAAGGCTTTAAGGCAAAGCTGTCATCAGAAATGTCATATGCAATTAAGTGCTATCAGGACGGCTGTGCAGAGGATGAAAAGGCGGAGATTTATGGAGCTTTGCTTGAAGAAATGATTGATGTTCTCGCAAACAATGGTATTTCTGCGGAGGAATAATGAGTATGATTTCGTTTGGCATAGACTTTGGGACGACAAACACAGCGGTTGTTGGCTGTTTAACAACAGAAAACGGACTGACGACGACGGCTTATGGCGAAAACAATCAGCCTTTTCCTTCCTTGGTGGCGTTGCATCCGGAAAAAGATACGCTCTTTGGCAGTGAGGTGAAGAAACGGCGAAGTCAGTTGATTTCCGAGGGATACACGGTTCTCGCATCATTCAAAACAATTCTGGGTTCGTGAAACAGTATCGCTGTCGGAAAGAAAAAGTATAGTCCGCTCGATGTAACTGCGTTGTTCCTTGCCTATATCAAGGAGCGTGTAGAGAAAATGGCTGGCTGTGCCATGAATGAGGCAGTCATGGCAATTCCTGTTGACTTCTCATCCGAGCAGCGCGCTGATTTGCGTGAGGCGGCACATAGGGCAGGAATATGTATCAAGTCGTTTGTGAGCGAGCCAACGGCAGCGTATGTTAAATGTCGGGATGAATTGGCTGGGGCAAGCAATGTCGCTGTTTTCGACTGGGGCGGCGGCACACTGGACATCAGCTTGATTTCTATCGAAAACAGAGAAGTATCAGAACTTGCAGTTGCAGGGATGCGTCTTGGCGGCAATGATATTGACCAGATGCTCGCACGCCATATCCATGCGAAAATTATGCGGCAGGTATCGACAGCATGTCCTTTTGATGACTTATCCCCGAAAGAACGCGACGGCCTTCTTGACCGTGCAGAGGCAGCAAAAAAACGCTTGTCCTCCGATGAATCTGCGCCTGTGATGCTGATAAAATACGCGGGAAGACCCACTGTACGAGAAAATGTGACATTGGATGAATTTTCAAAGCTGATTGATGCAAAAGTCAACGAAGCAATTCAGCTGCTTTTTTCGGCAGCGGATAAAGCAGGGGTCGCGCTGGGGCAGATGGATGCCATCTTAATGGTGGGCGGAAGTTGTGAAATGCAGGCGATTTACCAACGTATCGAAGAGATAGGGGAAGAGTATCACCTTGCTGTTTGCCGCCCGGAGCGTGTACAATGGTCTGTGGCTGGCGGAGCAGCAATTTTGTGCGAGAAAGAGCCGGTCTATAAGCTTTGCAGCGCTTTTGGCGTTTTGCTTTCTGATGATTCCTTTTATCCGGTGTTTTTACCCGGACAGGAAGCACCCTGCAAATCGCATGAGTTAGGCGAACTGCGAACTTCGCAGCTAATAACTTCTTATGGTGTGGGGACAATAGTCGATTTCAAAGAAGAAACCGCTATTATTGGTGGAGCTGATGACTGGAAACCGGCGGATGAAGATGACCCACGAATCTTACACTGTCACAGCTTGGAAAAGGTGCTACAGCGTGCTTACTTCGTAAAGCCTAAGTATGATAAGAAAAATCGAGCAATCTATGAGAAATCGTATAGTCGTGACATTCGTGCATATTGTTTCCCTGAAATTTTGTATTGTCCAGCATGTACATATCTGTGGAAGGACAAGCAGCTTGCTGGCTTGCAGAAAGGAGAACTGCGCTGTCCAGAATGCAACCATAGATTAGTCCCTTCACGTTTTATTGTTGCATGCCGTCATGGTCATATCGACGACTTTCCGTATTCACGATGGGTTCACCGAGGTGCCGCGTGTGAAAAAAATCAGGGAGGGGAACCTGAACGATTAAAGCTGTTCAATATTAATGGGCGAACAAACTTGGGCAGTCTGATGGTATCCTGTGAACTGTGTGGAAAAACACGCAGTATGCAAGAAGCGTTCGTTCCAGGGGCATTAGCAGCCGTGTATAAATGCGCTGGCCGCCAACCGTGGTTGGAACACGACGCTGATTCGCCATGCACAGAGAATGCTGTTGCTCGAATGAGAACATCCGCTGGTGTCTATATGCCCGTTAATATTAGCGCGCTGAATATTCCACCGTGGAGTACACAGGTCAACAAAATTCTATTTCGACATCTCGATGCGATGGAAGGAAAGAGTGATGAAGCGCTGCAATCCTATATAGAACGAAAAATCCGCCCGTATCTTCCGAAAATCTCAAACAAACAGATTCTGGATGCTTACCGCGTGCTGTGCACAGAACAGAACAAGCCGCATCCTGCGTCGCTCAGAGAACTATATGAGGAAGAATACCGCGCACTTTGTGAAGAAACGGAAGATGAAAATGCGGATTTCAGTTCCAGATGAATTTCTCCTCCGAAAAAGTATCATATGCTGCTGGATAGTGTCACGGCAGTTGATTGCCTGACAGAAATTGTGACAATGGTTGGATTTACACGTTTGCAAGGCTGGGATGGAGACATGAATAGCCTTTGCTTAGCACCAATTTTTTCACGAAAGCAGCAACAATGGCTTCCGGCAATTGATATGCATGGTGAGGGAATTTTTATTCGGTTAAATGAAGAGAGAGTTTCCGATTGGGAAAAGCAAAACCAGCATATCTACCAGTTAATGATGGAGCGGATTCAAGAAAACAAAATCCACTGTGAAAATGCTTCGCCAAGGTATGTGCTGCTTCATACTTTTTCGCACTTATTGATTCGTTCGCTTGCAAAAATGTGCGGTTATCAATCGGCATCACTGAAAGAAAGAATTTATTCAACATATCCCAGCGGCGAGAATATGGCAGGGATTTTAAGGTAACACCGCACAAATGAGGTGGTCGGCTGGCGAATGGATTTTTCGT
>OWJI01001026.1_pt1 | contig 18345 bp, 10 predicted proteins | sample 1732541 | NCBI WGS metagenome assembly OWJI01 (sample SAMN05065727, study PRJEB22554) | human gut metagenome | biome: ENVO:2100002; feature: ENVO:00000062; material: ENVO:00002003 | host: Homo sapiens | place: USA
TGCGATCGTCGGCAGCGTCAGATGTGTATAAGAGACAGACCTATTCAAAGAAACAGATAGAAGTTGTCTCAAAAATAGTTAATAGTGATCAATATTTTGACATTATATATGGAAATGCAGGAGCTCTTTTGGCAATATTAAATATGTACAAGGTTTTCCCGGAGAAAAAGTACCTTGAGATGGCCATATCCATCGGAGACAGTTTGATTGAAAAACAAGAGAAAAACGGTGGTTGGAAAGGGAAAACGAGTGCAAATGAATTGGCGGGTTTCTCGCATGGAGCCTCTGGGATTTCCTATGCACTTTACAGATTATGGCATTTAACAAAAGAAAAAAAATATTGTGTATCGGCTAAAAGGGGTTTTTTATTTGAGAATTCCTTATATGATGCTCAAGAAGGAAACTGGAAAGATAAAAGATGTTTTAAAGATATCCAGTTCGGTGATAACAAGAAATTTATGACCTCATGGTGTCATGGGGCTGCTGGCATACTACTTTCCAGAGTTAAATGTTATGACGAAATGTACTTGGAAGAATTTCTCACGAAGGATATTGAAAATGCTATAAAGGCAATAATAAGACACGGAATGTTTGATAATAATTGCCTGTGTCATGGTAATCTTGGAAATTCAGAAATACTAAGCGAATGTGCGAAGAACACAGGTAACTTGGAAGCTAAAAAGATGAGCAATATTTTACTAAATTATGCTGTAAATAATATTTTAAGTGGAAATTTTGATTGTGGAAGGGCGTACTTATTTGGTCACAAAATTCCTGGTTTTATGACGGGGCTTGCAGGAATGGGGTATTCTTTGCTCAGACATATTGATGAAACACTTCCTTGTATTCTTGCAATAGAACTTTAGACAATAAAGTATAACGTAAAATTTTCAGATATCGTTTATTGTTAAATTATTTGTAAGGATTATATGAGTACCCTAAAGTTATGTGATACACTCTATGTTTTTTGTCAGAGGGGAATATGCTTTGGAATGTACTTTTATATGTTAGGGGGTGAGATTTATTTTGAAAAGAACGAAAATACCTTTTGTAGCCCAACTTGGAAGTATGGATTGTGGTGCGGCATGTTTAGCAATGCTTTTTAATTATTACGGATGCAAAGTAGATATTGTTGATATAAGCACATATATACATATTGGCAGAGATGGTATGTCTCTTTCAATAATGAAAGAAACTGCTGAAAAATACGGGTTTAGGTTTTCCGCTTATCAATATTCCTATGAGCAAAAGAACTTGGACAGTATGCTTCCGGTCATTCTATGCAACGACAGTCATTACATTGTGGTTGAAAGAATCAGGCGGAATGGAAAATACACCATCATTGATCCAGCAAAAGGGCGAAGCTTGGTGGATTTCTCTGAACTTAAGAATTTATATAGGGATATTTTAGTATCCATTACCCCGGGACCCAAGGTTAAAAAGATTCCCAGAAGCAAAGTTGAAATCGAGATAAAGGCTCCCCAGTTATTGCTTGCTACGGCTTTTATGCTGTTGGCGCAACTGATAACCCTGTGTGTTCCTGCGATTGTACAGGAGGTAATTGACGGGCTTTCTAAAGATGTACAGTTGAATACTTATAAAATTTTACTGATAATTTTTCTTGTGATATGTTCGTACTTCTGTTTAAGTTGGCTACGGCAGGCTATTTTGCTACACGTCAACATGGATATGTTTAAAAGGATGATTGCCAATATGGTACATAAGATCTTCTGCTTGGATTTTAGTTTTTTTGAATGGCACACGGTCGGTGATATCGGGAACAGATTCAATAGCATTAACCAACTGAATGATATTATCATAAATGGACTCTCCAATATCCTGATACAAGGTATTACGTCCTTGGTATGCCTGTTTGCAATGCTTTACACCTCCCCCAGCTTGACTGCTTTTACGGTCTTTATTGCGGTACTGCAGATTGTGATAATGGTAATTTTAAATAAAAGGAATCTCCTCAAAACAAGAGAATATTTGTATACACAAAGCATGTTGCAGGGGGAGTTGGTTGACACTCTTGGAAATATTATAGAAATCAAGTGCATGGGAATGGATCAGCCGGTCGGCGCGAACCTTCAGGAGAGTTATACCGGATTGATCACGAAGTTTGATCAGAAAACGCGGATAAGCAACCTGATGAGCTGCTTTACTTCAACAGTCAGCCTGACATTTCCAGTGGTCATTTACTTGATTGGCAGTTTTGGAATCTATGAAGGAAACATGACCATCGGACAGCTTATTGCTTATGTGACGCTGGTAGGGTATTTTACAGCGCCTTTTATGACGATTGTTATGATGCTTCCAAGCATTAACAGCGTAAAAGAGGTTATGTTAAGATATAAAGAACTTATGAATTTCCGGGAAAATCTCCGGGATGGGGCTGTTATGGATGGGGAGTTTATAAGGCTGGAAATGGATTCTGTATCCTACTGCTATAGTGATGGACAGAACAATGCCTTAAATGGAGTATCTCTGAATATTGGACGTGGAGAAAGGATTGCAATTGTGGGATTATCTGGAAGTGGAAAATCAACCTTGATAAAAGCACTGTTAGGTGCTGTAGAGATTACCCAAGGGAATATCTACATCAACGATTATGATATAAAGGATATTTCAAGGGAACAGATTTATAAATGGTTTTCCATTGTTACTCAGAACCCAATGTGCTTAAATGCAAGCATTCGGAAGAATGTGGATATCACAGGCAGATTTTCAGATGAGGAAATCTGGAGAGCGTTGGAAACAGCAGAATTGAAAGATGAAATTAAGAATATGCCGTTGGGTCTTGATACGATTGCGGGCGAGGGGGGACAGAATATCTCAGGCGGACAGCGTCAGCGTCTTGCAATTGCACGTGCCTTGATTAGTAAAACAGAAGTTATTATTTTTGACGAAGCAACCAGTAATCTGGATCAGATTACGGAAAAGAAAATCTATGACAATTTAAGGGCAACGAATAAAACACAGATTATCATCACCCATAGACTTGCATCAATCCGCAGCGCAGACCGCATTTATGTTTTGAATAGGGGAAAACTCATAGAATATGGTACTCATGAAGATTTATTGAAGATGAAGGGCTGGTATTACGAAAGTTTGCAATAGTCAGAAAACAGATGGTAGCAGCATGGTTTGATAGATAGGAAAGGAGAAGCTAATTTTATACTCAGATAAAGAACAGATTTAAGAAGGAGAAATTGATTATGAACAAAAAGAAAGAAGTATTCATCATAATTATTGCGACAGTCTTGACTTTTGGAGTTCCTATACAGACTTGGGCAGATTCAAATGATTCCTTGGTAAGTAATGACGTGGTTTTCTTTGATGAGAGAGATTTTGAAGGGATCGTTGAGCAGATTCTGAACATCAAGTCAGAACATCCAGAGTGGATGGAACAGCAAGTAGAGGATGCGATGGATGTAAATGCGCCGGGGAAATCCGCAATGCGAAGTGGTATTATTGATATCTGGAATTCACTTACGGATTCCGAGAAGAAATTAGTCATCCGTTATCCGTTTGATGCACTTAAGGTAAATCAGGCTAAGAACATTGCGACTACTCAGACGGAAACTAAATTCGGCGTAAACGGATTAGGAAATAAAAGTGATGCGTTCCGGCATGGTATTTGGAACGCAGAAATGACGTATCTGATTGGGAAAACCAAGGCAGAACTGTTTGCAACAGCCCATGAAGACAAAGATGTCTCTGGTAAGGAAAGCGATGGCTTCCTTAAAACAGAGCACAAGAATATGGATCTGCACAATAACGAAGTTGGACGTATTCTTGCAATGCAGAACCCAGGACTTACAGAGGATGCAGTGGCGAATTTAATTTATAGCGAGGTAAACAAGGAGAAATCTTCCTTTATTTGGCTTCATGAGTAAAGTAGGAAAAGGTGTGAAGTAAACGATGAAATAATGATAATGATAATGTTACAGTGATTTAAACATTTCATGACATAAAAAGTTCATTTCATGACATATCATATTAAGTCATCCCATCATATTTCCGAAGAACATACAAAGAAGCTTAATACAGGCAAATTATATATTGGATAAGCCATGTAGTAAGAAGCAGATGTTACACGGTCGACATATTCGGAAACACACAATCAGGGAGGCAGTATATGAATATCACACTTAATTTTAAAGACAGCAGACTTGCAATGACCAGAAATCCGCAGGGACTTAAAAGCACGCAGGAAAAGCAGCAGCGTCAGGCAGAACGGGACCAAAAAGTCGCATTTTTCGAGGCTCAAAAAGAGAAGCTTAAAAATGTAAAGGCTGATACCCTCGAGGAAATTTCAAAAAAGCTGGATATGTTCCACAACTATGAGGACGAGATAGCGGCAGCAAAAGAGGATTATAACAGCTCGCAGATGTTTCATGCCATGGATGAAGCGCAGGAGCGCGGTGAGAAAATCGCTGAGCAGACTAAGAAGAATAAGCCAAAGACAGAGGAAGAAAGAAAAGAAGAGCAAAAAGACGAGATACTCGGAACAGATAACGATAAGAGCAAGCTGACAGATAGCATTGAAGAAGTATCTGACATGATAGATAAGACGGCAAGTGATGATTTAAAGACCGAAACCGATGATTTAGAGAAAATGGCGGATGACCTACAGGCGCAGCAGACCGCTGAAAACGAAACATTATCAGATGCACCAAGCATAGTATCTGATGTTTCAGATATACAGCAAACAGCAGATGATAACACAGCGTCTGTATCTGCAATACCGAAAACACCGCAGAACAAATATGTTCCTATAGATGTGAGAGTTTAAACGTATCATCAAAGCCATAATATGAATATTGAAAATAAGTCAGATGGGACTTGTTGAGGCATGGGGAAGCGGAATAAAAAGAATCCTCAATGCTGCAGAAGAGCATGGACTACCGAAGCCGAGATTTCAGGAATTTGATAATATGTTTCGTGTAGAGTTGTTCCGGACCAATCAAGTTGCTGACCAAGCTAACCAAGTCACTGACCAAGCTAACCCAAATCCGAAAAATTAGAACAAGATGCTGAGACGAATGTACTGAGTGAGAAAGAGAAATTTTGAACCTTGTGCGAATACAACCGTCAATTACACAGAAAGAGATGGCGAGTATTTTAGGTTGGAATCTTGCCAGTGTGAAGTATTATATAACTAAATTGAAAGATAAGAAATATTTGACGAGGCAGGGAAGTAGTCAAAAAGGAAAGTGGATAATACTGAAAAAATTCAATTGACACTGGTAAAACGGGTGAGTGTATGAGACCACCTCAGATTGAAACATCAACAGAAAAGATCCGGAACTTGCCTATGCGGATTATATCAGCGTGAAGCGGAGTTATCTGGATGTGTCCGGGGATTACCGGTAATAGTTGTCATTGCCTCAAAGGTTTATTTCAATCCTGGCAGATTGTCTGCCGGGGCAATTCACAGAGAAATTGATGGAACATTAAAACGTCTGGGAACCGATTATCTGGACTTGTATATCATTCACCGGTTTGATTATGAGACTCCGATCGAGGAGACGATGGAAGCCTTAAACGATCTGGTAAAGGCAGGAAAGGTACGGGCACTCGGTGCTTCTGCGATGTACGGTTATCAGTTTTATAATATGCAGCTTGTGGCAAAAGAGCACGGCTGCCTGGGCTCTTCAGGTGGGAATACAACTATATTGCGTGTGAGTAAAACGGTATGGGGGATCGGGACTCGGCAATATAATTGTTTTTTTAAGCGTAATCCGTTATACTAGATGCATAGTATAGCGGATTATTTTTTGGAGGTACTTATGGGAAGATTTTTGAATCCAGATAACGGGGCTTTTTCAGAGGCAGTCAATTCAGAAATTTATATTGATAAAACCCGTTTGCTGGAATACACCAACCGGGTGATAAATACCACATCAAAATTTATCTGTAACAGCCGTCCGAGACGTTTTGGAAAGTCCATGACTGCAGACATGCTTTCTGCTTATTACAGCAGGGGATGTGATTCCAAAGAGCTCTTTAAAAATTATGAGATAAGTACAGTTTCATCATATGAAAAGAATCTTAATAAATATGATGTGATCCATTTTGATGTACAGTGGTGCATGATGGATGCCGAAGATACAGATCATGTTGTAGATTATATCAATGAGGGAATTTTACAGGAACTGAGGGAAGCATACGGACAGATCATTCCGGATGCGGTCAGGACTGCTTATGGGGCAATGTCCTATATCAAAGCGGCTACGGGCAATAAATTTGTTGTCATCATTGATGAGTGGGATGTTTTGATTCGAGATGAGGCACAGAATCATACATTGCAGGAGGCATATATTGATTTTCTCAGAGGAATGTTTAAAGGCACAGAACCTTCCAGATACATTGCGTTAGCATATTTGACGGGAATTTTACCGATTAAGAAATTAAAAACGCAGTCAGCGCTCAACAATTTTGAAGAGTTTACCATGCTCGATGCAGGACGGATGGCTCCTTACGTCGGGTTTACAGAAGAAGAAGTCCACGGACTGTGTGAACAATACGGATGCAGTTATGAACAGGTGAAATCCTGGTATGATGGCTATTTATTAGAGAATTATCAGGTATATAATCCGAAGGCCGTTGTCAGTGTCATGTTAAATGGAAAGTATAAAAGTTATTGGTCAAATACCGGAAGCTATGAGGCAATTGTGCCACTGATCAACATGGATTTTGATGGCTTGAAATCTGCAATTATCGAGATGTTGTCGGGCGCATCCGTAGAAGTGGATGTGACATCCTTTCAGAATGACACGGTAAGTTTTGCAAATCGGGATGATGTGCTTACGTACCTGATTCATTTGGGATATCTGGCTTATGATCAGGACAGCCGGCATGTTTTTATTCCGAATGAAGAAATCCGGCACGAGTTAAATCATGCAGTGAAACGTACCAGTTGGAATGAGATGATGACATTTCAAAAAGAATCGTTAGCGTTATTAGATGCAACGCTGGAAAAAGATGGAATGGAGGTTGCAAAGGGGATTGAGAAAATTCATACTGGGTATTCTTCAACGATTATGTACCATGATGAAAATTCGCTCAGCAGTGTACTTACGATCGCATACTTAAGTTCCATGCAGTATTATTTTAAACCCGTCCGGGAATTGCCGACCGGCCGTGGTTTTGCGGATTTTGTTTATATTCCAAAACCGGAATATAAAGCTGATTATCCGGCACTGGTTGTGGAACTGAAATGGAATAAAACTGCGGATACCGCCTTACAACAGATAAAAGACAGAAAGTATCCGCAATCGTTAGAGCAGTATACAGGAAATATTCTGCTCGTAGGAATCAATTATGATAAGAAGACGAAAGAACATTCCTGTGTGATTGAAAATGATAAAAAGCAATAAGCGTTAAGCTTCGTCTTTTTGCAGGATTGAAACAAATCCCGCAACAAAACTAAACAGAACAGGAAGAAACCAATGGAAGAAAAAATAATGCATCTTCTGATCACAGAAGACGATATGGCACTCGCACAGGGACTGCAGCGCGCATTACAGGAGAAAAACCGGCAGGTGCTATGCTGTAAAAATATACAGGAGACCAGACAGCATCTGCATCAGAACCAGACAGATCTGCTGATTCTCGATGTGAATCTGCCGGACGGGAGCGGTTTTGATCTGCTGCAGGAGATCCGCAGAACCTCGGATCTTCCGGTGATCTTACTTACGGCAAACGATCTGGAAATGGATATTGTAAGCGGACTGGAGCAGGGAGCAAATGATTACATTACAAAGCCGTTCAGTCTGGCGGTACTCCGGGCGCGGGTAAACACCCAGCTTCGGAACCGGACGGCGCAGATGCAGAAAGAAAGCGCAAAAAACACACAGATCTGGGAGGGCAGTATCTGGAAGTTTGATTTTACAAATATGCGTTTTATCGTAAGCGGACAGGAAGTGGAGTTAAGTAAAACCGAGCAGAAACTTCTGGCGCTTCTTGTGCAGCATGTGGGGATGACCGTGCCGCGGGAAACTTTGATGGATCGCATCTGGACCGATGGCGCGGTGTACGTGGATGAAAACGCGCTTTCGGTTGCCATCAAGCGGCTGCGGGATAAATTACAGGCAAAGGAGCAGATCCGGACCGTGTATGGGATCGGATATGTATGGGAAGTATGATCGGATATTTTGTAATTATATTGCTTGCGGCAGGGAGTGTGCTTGCAGCAGCACTTTTCTTCAGACACCGGCAGAAACAGGTGATGGATGGACTTTCCGATATGCTTGAGGCGGCGATAAACGGCACCTTTTCCGAGACCACATTTGATGAGTCGCGGCAGTCGTCGCTGGAAAACCGTCTGGCGCAGTATCTGGCGGCATCGGAACTTTCGGTGCGAAGCATAGATGCGGAGCGGGAAAAAATCAAAGAACTGATCGCAGATATTTCCCATCAGACGCGGACACCACTTTCGAATATTTTATTGTATACGGAACTGCTGGAGGAAGAACCGCTGGGGGAAGCAGCACAGGATTCCGTAAAAAAGCTGCGGCAGCAGAGTGAAAAATTACAGTTTTTAATGGATGCGCTTGTCAAACTTTCAAGGCTTGAGACAGGCGTTTTTGTGTTGCATCCAATCCGGCAGCCGCTGACAGAACTGGTCGTAGACGGTATGGAAAGTTACCGGGAAAAAGCAGCCGCCAAAGGACTTGCGATTGCGTTTTCCGGGACGAAAAAAGCAGAGGAAGGCGCACCGGTTTATGCGTACTTTGATAAGAAATGGTCCATGGAAGCACTGGGAAATATTCTCGATAATGCGATCAAATATACGAACACAGGAGGGATTACCATAAAACTCTGTTCCTATGAACTGTTTGCCTGCGTGGAAGTGACGGATACGGGAATCGGCATCGGTGAGGAGGAGCATGCGGCGGTATTTGGGCGTTTTTACCGGGAAAACGCGGTTGCCGAAAAGAGCGGTGTGGGGATCGGACTGTATCTGGCACGTTTTATCATGCAGCAGCAGGGCGGATATATCCGGCTTTCGTCCGTGCCTGGGGCAGGCTCAACGTTTGGGCTGTATTTTCCAACGGCAATTGTGTCAAAACTGTAAGAATCTTTTGTTTCCGGGACAGATTCTCGAAAGAATTCTGTGCGACAATCTTAAAAGAAGGCAGGAAATGCCAAATCAGGAGCAAAAGGAGATTACAGGATGGTCATTTTGGAAACCAGAGATTTGAAAAAACAGTATGGCACGGGGGAAACAGCCGTGCACGCGCTGGCGGGGGTAAACCTGTCGGTGGAAAACGGAGAATTTGTCGCGGTGGTAGGAACCTCCGGATCGGGAAAATCGACGCTTTTACATATGCTTGGCGGACTCGACCGGGCAACATCCGGCAAAGTCTATGTGGACGGCAAAGACATCTTTGCATTAAAGGATGAAGAACTGACGATTTTCCGCAGAAGAAAAATCGGATTTGTCTTTCAGTCCTTTAATTTAGTTCCGGTGCTGTCTGTCTATGAAAACATTGTGCTGCCGCTGCAGCTTGACGGAAAAACCGTGGACAATGCATTTATCGGGGACATCGCAGAGGCACTCGGACTGAAAGAAAAATTAAATGTGCTGCCAAACCAGCTTTCGGGAGGACAGCAGCAGCGCGTGGCGATCGCGCGGGCACTCGCAGCCAAACCGGCGATTTTATTAGCAGATGAACCGACCGGAAATCTCGACAGCCGTACCTCACAGGATGTGATGGGGCTGCTCAAAACAACCAGCACCAAATTTGCGCAGACCATTGTGATGATCACACACAACGAGGAGATCGCACAGCTCGCAGACCGGATCATTCGTATCGAGGATGGACGGATTGTGACAGGGAAAGCAGGTGAGGCATTATGATGCAGGTAAAAAACCGTGCCTGTGTGCGTACCGTTGCCGTGCGCAGTCTGCGGGCTTCGAGAATGAGAAACCGGATCGCTGTGATTGCAATTATGCTGACCACGATGCTGTTTACCGCGCTGTTTACGATTGCAATTTCCATCAATGATTCGTTCCAGCAGTCCAACTTTCTTATGGCCGGAGGCGATGCGCACGGGTCTTTTAAGAAACTGACGGAAGAACAGATGGAAACCTTAAAAAAAGATCCGCTCATTCGGGAGACAGGTGCGCGGTTGTTTTTAGGAATGGGAACCGGGGATGCATTTCGCAAGACACAGGTGGAAGTCAGCTATATGGATGCGCATGAAGTAAAACATTATTTTTGCACACCAACGCACGGACATCGTCCAAAAGAGGGAAGCAATGAGGCGATGACAGATACCCGGGTGTTAAAACTGTTAGGAGTACAGCCAAAAATCGGCACCAAATTTACCGTGACGTATCAGATCGGAGGAGGTCAGTCAGAACCGAAAACGGTGACGCAGGAGTTTGTTCTCTCCGGCTGGTGGGATTACAACGGAGTTTCCCAGGCAAGCAATGTGATCGTGCCGGAAAGTTATGTGAAAAAGACATTGCAGCATGTGGATATCGGGGAGGATGAAGAGAGTGGAAAATGGTCACTTGACGTTATGTTTGGGAATGCACTTCATATCGAAAAAGATATGCGGCAGGTGATCAGAGACTGTGGATTTCAGTCAGAAGATGCTTCAAAACCGGGCTATATTGCATTTGGTGTAAACTGGGGCTATACCGGTGCGCAGTCGAGCAGCAATCTGAATCTGGAAAGCATTGCAGCCATTGTGGCATTGCTTGTGCTTATTGTATTTACCGGCTATCTGGTCATTTACAATGTGTTTCAGATTTCCGTCACCAACGATATCCGTTTCTACGGACTGTTAAAAACGATCGGCATGACCGGGCGGCAGCTTAAGCGGATCATCCGGCTGCAGGCAGTCCTTTTATCAGTTATTGGAATTCCGGCGGGACTTCTTCTGGGATTTGGAATCGGCGTGGGACTGGCACCGGCTGTCATGGCACAGACGACTTACACGACAGCGGTTATAAAATTGCATGCGTGGGTATTTGTGGGAGCAGCACTTTTTTCACTGGTCACCGTATTTTTATCCTGCAATAAGCCGGGGCGGATCGCTGCAAAGGTATCCCCGGTCGAAGCGGTGCGCTATACGGAGGCAGACTGTGGCCGAAAAAAAGCAAAAGCGGCAAAAAAGCCGGCGTCTTTGGGGCGTATGGCATGGGCAAATGTGGGACGAAACCGGAAGAAAACGGTTCTTGTTGTCATTTCCCTCTCCCTTGCGGTTGTTCTTTTAAATCTGACCGTTATGTTTGCAAACGGATTTGATATGGATCTGTATTTGAAACACTTCTGTGTGAGCGATTTTGTGTTTGCCAATGCGGATTATTTTAACGTGCAGAAACGATTTCATTCTTCCGATGAAGCGGTGGAAGATTCTGCAATGCAGACCGTGCTCGCGCAAAATGGTGTTAAAGAGAGTGGATGTGTCTACGGACAGATAACCCAGGTTTTGGAAAAAATAAAGAAAAAAGATATGCTGGCGTATTTTACATCCATGGGACATACCATGACAAAAGAGCAGGAAAAGGGTTATTTCAATTGGAAGGAACAGGCAGATGATGGCAGTTATTATGACGATATTCAGTTGTATGGAATGGATGCATTCCCGCTTCAGAAAGTAAAGGTGCTCAAAGGCGATGTCACAGCTCTGGATCAGGAGAATGCCATTGCGGCAGTCTATAAGCAGGATGATTATGACAAAAAAGTTGATCACAGTAACTGGGCCGGGGTGGGCGATCAGGTGACACTCAGGTATGTAAACAGTTGGAAATATTTTAATGCAGAGACTGGAAAAGAGATTCCGGAGGAAGAGATTGACAGCTACGAAGGTGCATGTGACGTGGAAGCAGATGATTATACACAAAAAACCTATACGGTGGTGGCGGAGATTCTGGTGCCTTCCGCGATGAGCTGCCGGTATTATGGATCACCGCAGTTTGTGCTTGGAAGCGATACGTTTATCAAAGATACCGGGACAAAAGATGTCATGCATATGATGTTTGATATGAAAAACAATCAGAGTGCAAGAGCAATGGAAAGTTTTTTGAAAAATTATACGGAACAGGTCGAGCCGCTGTACAGCTATGAATCGAAATTTTCCTACGAAAAAGAGTTTGATTCGTTCCGTGGGATGTTTCTGCTGCTTGGAGGTGTTCTCTCCGGTGTGATTGCCGTGGTCGGAACATTAAATTTCCTGAATGCCATCCTCACGGGGATGATTGCAAGGCGCAGGGAGTTTGCTGTGCTGCAGTCGGTTGGCATGACCAGACACCAGTTGAAGCGGATGCTTGTGTATGAGGGACTGTTGTATACGTTTGCGGCGGTTGTCATTTCGCTTATTCTTGTTGTGGCATCTGAGCCGTTTATGGGAAAGATGATTGAAAAAATGTTCTGGTTTTTCCGGTTTCAGTATACCATCGGTCCGGTCGTGCTTGCGGCACTGATCTTTACCGTGATCGGCGCGGGGGTTCCGCTTGTGGTCTATTGTGTGGTTGGAAAGCAGACGATTGTGGAGCGGCTGAGGGAGACGGAGTAAAAAGAATAAATGATAATCCAACAATATTATCACATAAGCCATCAGGACTAACCATCCGGATGGCTATTTTTGAGTTGAAAAAGTTTAGTTTAAAGTTTGGTTTTGGCAAGGAATAAGTTTGCTTGAACAAGCACGGATGTTATAATAAAATTTAATTATGAAAAGGTGCATTTATCAGGGGTGGAAACATGGCAGGAAAGACAAAATCGATTTATCCGAGGACAAGAAAAGACATGCTGCGGATCATAAAGGCAGCAGAAAAAGAGGGACACCTGACGGAAACGCTCATAGAGGAGTTCTTAGGACATGCATTTGCGATGCCGGTGTTGTGGGACTGCCGCAGCTGGTTTTATAAACTGGACAGACAGACGATAGAGGCTCATCCTATGCTGGTATGTCACCTTGCACTTTTATCGGCACTGGCGGGCAGGCTGGATGAGGCAAAAGCATATGTTGATATCTTGGGAGAGACACCAGTACACTTTAAGGTAGAAAACCTTGGAGACAGGGACTTTTACCGCATGACGACGGAGTTGGTTATGCCATATGTGGATGATACGATGTTCCTTAGAATCGTATATTCCCTCGTAAAAGTGGGAGCAGTACCGGTGCGGAGCCTTGTGTTGTCTGCGTGCCGCCCGAGCCTGCTAAATGGCTTTCGGGATTTTACGAGATTCGGACCATATCTTTCCAAATACAAGGACACGATTTCCGAAACCGTTCATAAGCTGTATGGAAGCGGTGGAAATGGTGTATATGAGATTGCCCTTGCCGAGTGGCAGTACCAGAATAACGAATGTTTTCAGGCACTGATCCTTGTAACAGGCACGATCCCTCTCATGGAGCAGGAAGAAGATATGCGATGTCTTTTCGTGGCACTTGCGCTTCAAATGCGGATACTTCTGGTAAACGGTCAGACGAAGGCTGCGAAGCCGCTTGCGGAAAAGATCAGGGAAAGAATCGCAAAAACAGGCTGGGAGGAGCTGACGAGCAGTTTAGATGCTTTGGAATGTCTTGCCGCATGTTATGACGGCAGGATGGATGAGGTTGTGGATTGGCTTGAAAAGACGGCACCGGATGAGAACAAAGATATTTATATGATGGATATGTATGCTTACCTCATCAAGGTACGCTGCTATATACAGACAGGAAAATACATGGCGGCACATGTGCTGGTAAAGCAGCTTATTACATTGTTAATACCGGGAAAGCGCCATATGGATCTGTGCGAGTGTTATATGCTTTCAGCCATCGTTTATCACAAGGCAAAGGATGAAAAACACTCATTGGAGGAGATGAAAAAAGCTCTCGGGCTGGCGAAAAAGTATAAATACATCCGCCTGCTGGCAGATGAGGGAAACTGCATAGTACAGATTTTAAAGATTTATCAAAAGGAAAATGGAACTGATGACTTTACAGAACAGGTAATGCAACTGGCTGCAGAGGTCGGAGGTCATTTCCCGGATTATCTGAAATCACCGGAAGATTATTATGAGCATCTGACAAATATGGAACAAAAAGTATTGTGTCTTATGGCACAGGGACTCAGCAATGATGAGATTGCAGACAGGCTTGGAAAAAAGACAGGAACAGTGAAGTTTCATTCAAACAATATTTTCCGAAAGCTTGAAGTGCAAAACAGGCATCAGGCAGTCAGCCGGGGAAGGGAGGTTGGTCTGTTATCTTCTGATTATAGGGGGAAAACATAAAGGTAATAAAAATAGCTTTAGATAGATGATAGTTGATCAAGGAAAGGAGAAGTTTATGAAAGAAACCAGTATTAAGAGGAAAATTGCATTGGCTCTTGCTGCATTGATGCTTATATCAATTGTTGCTGTGCCGGAGGCAGAAGTCGTAAAAGCAGAGGAAACAAGCGGAAGTACGGAAACAACTGTAGCAGAAAGTATGCCTCAGACGCTGACCGTAACGGAGAGCAGTGGTGACGATAAAGCAATTATCACAGAGGGCAAGTTACAGGATGATGGAATTGATAATAACGAAGCTGCAATATATCAAGGTGAAAACTGGTATTATGACAGTACAACGAATCAGCTTGTAATGGACAATGCGTCCATTAAGAATATTCAGAGTAATAATGGTGACCTTACAGTTTTGCTATATGGTGAAAATACTATAAGCGAAAACTTTTATTTTTACGTAGATGCCGAGAAGGAATACACACTGAAAATAAATGGCAACGATAATAAGGGAAGTCTGACAGTTACCGGTGAGATTAGTGATGGAAGTAGACTCACTACTCCATTTGGAACAATGAATCTGAATATTACAGATGCAACGATAAAGACTTCTTTGATTAATTGTGAGGGTAGTTTAGCCATAGAGAACAGTGAAGTTATCGTAAACGGTAAGAACCATGCAATTGATGTTAATGGTGTGACTATAACAAACAGTTATATTGAGGCGATAGCTTCTAATACTGCTACACCATTTTTTGTATTATATTCGAAAATGGTATGTATATCAGGTAGTCAGATTGTGATGGAAAGCGGAAAAGATTATTGTGATGATAGCATTTTATATAATAATAAAACTTATAACTCTATTATCACACTGAAATGGAAAGAATCAGGTGCTACAGTTTCGAAAACAAATGTATATGGCATAGCATCATTAAAAAAAGATCTGACACTGGAAAGCACAGACAGCATCAATTTTTATGATGAGAATGCAAGAATTGACAATATGGAGATGCTCAGTGTCAAAGATGGGGCTCGTGTTTTGGTACAGGGTTCAGAGCATAAGCATAATACCGATGGCGGCATCAGATATACATGGAAAAATGACAGTGAACATACGAAAGGATTAGTATGCAGAAACTGTCCGATTGCTTATGTTGCAGAAGAAACAGAAGCACATAGCACTGATGAGAGAGGTATCTGTGTATGCAGCAAAGCATATCAGCCGGCAGTGCTTACAACAGACAAGTATGATATGGATAAGGACGGTGTATATGATAAGGTTTACGAAATCAGCAATGCAGATCAGCTATACTGGTTTGCGGATAAGATAAATAATGAGAATTATACATCCGGTAACATAAACGCTGTCCTTACAGCGGACATTGTTGTGAATGAAAATGTTCTGAGGTCTGACGGAACATTGAATGATGGAACATTTACAGATTAGACACCGATTGGAATGTGGGCTGGTGATGATGAGTATTATTCTTACTCGGGCATCTTTGATGGACAAAACCATACGATCAGTGGATTGTATTTGAATCAAATGGGAATGGCAGGTTGTGTAGGATTATTTGGTCATGTAGGAAGTGGGGGTAAGGTTTCCAATGTAAGAGTGTTGGATTCTTATTTTAGTGTAAATGGTGGTGTTGGAGGTGTATGCGGATATAATGATGGAACAATAACAAACTGTTATAATGCAGGTATGATCAATAAATTAACAGAGGAGAATTCTCAAGACTATGGAGGCGTATGCGGAGGAAATTCTGGAACAATCATAGACTGCTATAATACAGGCAATGTAAGTGGTGTTAGTCTTACTGGAGGTGTATGCGGAGAGAATTCTGGAACAATCATAAACTGTTATAATACAGGTAGTGTTAGTGGAACAAGCAATTATCGTGTTGGTGATGTATGTGGATATAATTATTCTACAGTAACAAATTGTTACTACCTGTCTGATACAGAAAGTAATAATAAGGATGGAACAGTTGGAAAAATAAAGGATCAGTTTGCAAATGGTGAGGTTGCGTATCTCTTACAGGCTGACCGGACAGAAGAGGTCTGGGGACAGAACATCGGAACAGACCGCTATCCGACATTAGGCGGGAAGAAAGTATATCAGAACAAGGAATATGATAGTTGTGACGAAAACGGAAATGTTCTGACGATAACTTATGCAAATGAACAGGAAAATAAGTTTACGCATACTGTGGATAAAGTGGATGCTGTTGGATATTGTACAAAAGAAGGAACAGATATCTATTGGAAATGCAGTAAATGTGGCAAAATGTTCCGTGACGAAAATGCCAAGAACGAAATCAAGGATGTTCCGGTACTGGCTCCGTTAGGTCATGACTACGGACTTAGTGTAGAGACATCAGAAGATAAAACAAAGAGTTCTTTGGTATTCACTTGTAAAAGAAAAGGATGCGCAGAAAATGAGAGCGGTCATCAGGAGAAAATCACGATTACGGCTCCAGGTGACGCAGTATTAACTTATGATGGAAACAGTAAGGAAGCATCGGTTTCACAGACTTTTTCAGATGGAACAGGCACGCTTCCGGAAGTTTCTTATTCCGGCAGCAATCTTGTCGGTGGCAAACCGGTGAAAGCCGGAACCTATACTGCATCAATTACGGCAGGAGAGGGGAATGATAAAGTTACTGCAACCGTAAAGTATACAATCGCGCAGGCACAACTTACCGTAACCAAAGCGACAGTCGAAAATCGGAGATATGACGGTACTTCCAAAGTGAATGTGACCGGAGTAACATTAGCCGGAATTATAGGTAACGATACGGTATCGGTTGATACAACCGGATTACAGGGCACACTTAAAAGTGCCAATGCAGGAAGTTACAAGGAAATCACATTGCCACAGCTTATGCTTACAGGAAGTGATGCAGCTAACTATAAGCTTGTTCAGCCGGATTCGGCGGTCGCACTTACCAGTGATGTTGTAATCAGTAAGGCTGCCGTTGCACCAAATATGCCGGGCGATACGATCAGCGCTGCAAACAGTAAGGAAAAAGTCAAAGATGTAACGTTACCGGAGAACTGGAACTGGAAAGAATCGGATCTTGAAAAAGAACTGGCAGTAGGTGTTGCTGTTACGGCAACCGCAGAGTATAACGGTGCAGACAAAGGCAATTATGAGACCGAATCCATCGACATAGTGATTACGCGTTCCACCTGTGAACATAAAGCCGGAGAAATCCTGTATAGCGGAGAAGGGGAAAAAGCACCAACCTGTACAGAGGATGGATTGGGACACCGCGAGTGTACAATCTGCCATGAGGTAATCGAGTCGGGAATCAAGGTAGCAGCAGCGCACCGTTTCAGCAGCGAATGGACGATCGATAAGTCGGCAACAACGACCGAAGAAGGCAGCAAGAGTCATCACTGTACAGTTTGTGATGCAAGAACGGATATTACTGCAATTCCAAAACTGAGTAGTGGCGGATCGGCATCTGGCGGTGGAACTTCTTCCGGTGGAGGAACTTCTTCTGGTGGAGGAGCTTCCTCTGGCAGCGATGTTTCTTCTGGCACAACAGATTCCAAGCAGGATGATACGACAACCGGCGATAACACAGACGCACAAAATCCGGCAGATGACAACAAGCCATCCGATAACAATAAGCCATCCGAAAATAAACCGGAAGCCGTAGGCACGAAGCTGACGAAATCCGGCATAACCTACAAAGTAACTTCCGTAAAAGGAAAGACACCGACGGTTACCTATATGAAGGCTTCCAAGAATGCGAAGGGAACGGTCACCATCCCGAAAACGGTTACGATCGACGGTGTGAAGTATCAGGTGACTGCGATCGCGGACAAGGCTTTTGCCGGTAATAAGAAAGTGACAAAGATTGTGATCCCGGATACGATCAAAAAGATCGGAAAGAAAGCTTTTTCTGATTGTAAGAATCTGAAAGTAATCGTGATCAAATCGACGAAGCTGACAAGCAAAAATACCGATGCGAAAGCATTTGCGGGAATCAAAAAAGATGTTGTGATTCAGGTTCCGAAGAAGAAACTTGCGGCATACAGAAAGCTTTTCGCTAAGAAGGGGCTACATAAGAAAGTAAAAGTCTGTCTCTTA
>OWJI01001050.1_pt1 | contig 18045 bp, 19 predicted proteins | sample 1732541 | NCBI WGS metagenome assembly OWJI01 (sample SAMN05065727, study PRJEB22554) | human gut metagenome | biome: ENVO:2100002; feature: ENVO:00000062; material: ENVO:00002003 | host: Homo sapiens | place: USA
ATATATCGGCATTTACCAACTTATGAAAAGATAATCAGAAATTTAGTAAGTTTTTATGTAAAAAACTACTTGTATTTTGCTTGATTTATACTATAATTAGTATGATACGATAATTGGGAATGCTAGATAAGGAGGCACAAAATTGCTGAGTACAGATGCTTTCAATTATGTGAATGTTCTGGATAAAGCTGCCGATGCGAGCTGGAGCAGGGAGAACATTCTGACTAACAATATTGCAAATGTAAACACTCCGGGATATAAAAGAAAAGACTTAAATTTTGAAAATACATTAAAAACAGAACTGGGTCGCTGCAAGCATGAGTCCCTGGATTCAAAAATGAAAGACGTGGATCTTTCCAGACTGAATCCATCGGTTTATGTGGACAGTTCCAATTACTCCTATCGGCTGGATGGAAGTAATGTAGATATTGACACAGAAGAAGTGGAGCTGGCATCCGAACAGATCCGCTATCAGGGAATTACAGCTGGAATTAACGGACAGTTTGACCGTATGCGTTCCGTGATTAAGTAAGGGGGAAAGATAAATGGCTTTATTTCAGGCGTTTAATATCAGCGCGTCAGGCATGACCGCAGAACGGTTTCGTACCGATATCATTGCGGAGAATATTGCAAATGTAAATACAACATCGACAGAGAGCGGCGGTCCGTACCGACGCAAAATTGTAAATTTTGCAGAACGGAAAGTTACCCCGTTTTCCCAATATTACGCAACTGCATCGCAGAATCCGGCAATCGGAAACGGTGTAAAAGTAACTTCCGTAAAGGAAGATACGGAAACAGATTTCGTGAAAGAATATGATCCTTCCAATCCGGATGCGGATGCGGACGGATATGTATCCTATCCAAATGTAAACACGGTCACGGAAATGACCAATCTGATCGATTCTACCCGTGCATATGAAGCAAATGCGACTGCATTTGATGCCACAAAGAGTATGGCAACCACGGGACTTTCCATAGGAAAACAATAATAAAAAATAAGTTATACGAGAGAGGACAAAAGCATGGATATCACACAATTGTCTGGAGTTTCTTCTGACTATCTGAATACATTCGCAAAAAAAGAGGCACTTGTTCCGGGAGACGATGACAGTTTCAGCGCGGTGCTTTCAACAGCAATGAAATCAGTAGATGAAACCAATGACCTGCAAAATACCGCGGAGTCGGAAGAAGTACGGTTCGCACTTGGGGAAGCCGAAAATCCACATGATCTGCTGATTGCAGAGACGAAAGCAAATGTAGCACTGCAGTATACGGTTGCAGTGCGGGATAAACTGATTGACGGATACAAAGAGATTATGCAGATGTCAATCTAGTAAGTGAGGAACGAAAACATGCCAGAACAGTTACAGAAAATCCTTGACCGTGTGGTTGAGTGGTGGAAAAAATTTTCCAATAAACAAAGAATGCTGCTGATCAGCCTTACCGCAGTGGTGATCCTTGCGCTGGTGATACTGGGAGTTGTTGTATCAAGACCGAGTTATACAACACTGATTGACTGCCAGAACGCAAAAGAAGCCAGTCAGGTAAAAGATCTGTTAGACGGCGAAGGTGATATTGATTATAAGGTAACGGATACCACACATTTTGAAGTAAACAAAAAAGATGAGAACAAGGCAAACTGGCTTTTGGGATCCAATAATATTGATACAACGGGATTTGACCTGTCAGATCCGAACATCAAGGATTATATCGACGGAAGTTTTTCTACCACGGAGGCAGATAAACAGAAACTTGCCAAAAGCTATATGGAAGATAAACTGGAGAATGTGCTTGCTGCGAATGACCTGATTGATTCCGCAAAGGTCACACTGGATATTCCGGACGATGACGGTACACTGATCTCACGGATGCAGGAAAGTTCTGCCAGCGTTTCGCTTGCCCTGAATGGTTCTATGGATTCGGATCAGGCGTATTCGGTGGCGCGCCTTGTGGCAACCGCCCTTGGAAATGATTCGACAGACAAGATTACCATTCTGGATCAGAAGACATCCAAAATCTTGTTTTCGGGAGCAGACCAGGATGATGATGCCACGGTTGTTTCCGACAGTCTGGACATCAAAGATCGCATTAAGAATTCCGTGGTCAATGGTATCAAGGATGTAATGGTCAAGTCCGGTATGTATTCGGACGTGCAGGTTGCACCGAACCTTGATATTGATATGTCCAAGGTGGAAAAGGCGGTTCACAATTATTCACACAATGATGGACAGGATCAGGGAGAACTGACAGAAAGCTCTGAGTATAATTCAGAGGCAAAAGGTGGACAGGCTGCAACTCCGGGAACGGATTCCAATGATGATACACCGACCTATGTGACACAGGATGGCGAGATTACAGAATCTTCCGTGTCGGATGTGGATAAAAAATATTCGCCGAATGAGGAAATTATAAAAACTATTTCAAACGGTGGAGCGATCAACTATGATAACAGTTCCATTGCCGTGACTGCCACACGCTGGGTTGTTTATGATGAGGACGAATTGAAAGATTCCGGGCAGCTGAAAGGGACAACGTTTGAAAAGTTTAAGAGCGCACACAGTGATCCGGTACAGGTGGATGCAACGCAGGATGAAATTGACCTTATCGCAAAAGCTACCGGAATTCAGTCTAGTGCAATCAAACTGGTCTGTTATGAAAGACCGCAGTTTGTGGAATCCCAGAAGAAGGGATTCGGACTCACCGACATTTTACAGATTCTGCTTGCGGTGCTGATTTTTGCGTTGCTGGGGTATGTTGTATTCCGCAGTACCAGAAAACAGAAAGTGGAAGAGCCGGAGCCGGAACTGTCTGTCGATGCCCTGCTGGCGGCTACTTCAGATAACGACGATGAAAATCTGGAAGATATCGGGTATTCGGAAAAATCAGAAACCCGGAAACTTATTGAAAAATTTGTGGATGAAAATCCGGATGCGGCAGCACTTCTGCTTCGCAACTGGTTAAATGATGATTGGGAGTAATTTATGAACAACGACTCATATACTGGAGTACAGAAAGCAGCGATTCTTTTGATTACGCTGGGACCGGAAAAGGCGGCAACCATTTTCAAACATTTAAAGGAAGATGAGATTGAAGAATTAACGCTGGAAATAGCGAATACAAGAAGCGTATCGCCACAGACCAAGGAGGAAGTGCTGGAAGAGTTTTATCAGGTATGCCTCGCACAGCAGTATATTGCGGAAGGCGGTATCGGATACGCAAAAGAACTTCTGGAAAAAGCACTCGGAAACGACAAGGCACAGGGAGTTATTGCAAAACTTACAGCATCTCTTCAGGTTCGTCCGTTCGAATTTATCCGAAAGACAGATCCGGCACAGCTGCTGAACTTTATACAGGATGAACATCCGCAGACGATTGCGATGATCCTTTCGTATCTGGCTCCGGCACAGGCGTCCCAGGTACTGGGAGCTCTGCCGCCAGAAAAACAGGCTGATGTTGCAAAACGTATTGCAACTATGGATCGTACTTCTCCGGATGTGATCAAGGAGGTAGAACGCGTACTGGAGCGGAAACTTGCATCTCTTGTAAATCAGGATTACACCATCGTCGGTGGTATTGATGCAATTGTTGGCATTTTGAACAGTGTCGACCGTGGAACAGAGAAACATATTATGGAATCCCTGGAAATCGAAGAGCCGGAACTTGCAGACGAGATCCGCAAAAAGATGTTCGTGTTCGAGGATATTCTTCTGCTCGACGACCGTGCGATCCAGCGTGTGCTGCGTGATGTGGAAAATGCAGATCTGGAGCTTGCGCTTAAGAATACAACGGAAGAAGTACAGAATGTGATCTACAAGAACCTGTCAAAACGTCTGGCTGCAATGATCAAGGAGGATATGGACTTTATGGGTCCTGTTCGTATGAAGGATGTTGAGGAGGCACAGCAGAAGATTGTTGCTGTGATCCGTAAGCTCGAAGATGCCGGAGAAATTGTAATTTCACGTGGCGGAGGTGACGATATCGTTGTCTAATTTACTGAAACAATGTTATGTCGTCAGTTCGGGAACTGGTACAAGAATTATCAATTCCAATGACGGGGTACGCCAGAAATTAAAAGAACTGCAACAGGAACAGGCTCCGGAACGGGTAGATGTATCAGCAGAGGACGGACAGGACAATGCACCGGCTGGGTTCTCACAGGGGATTCAGGCAAAAACCGTGCAGATTGATGTGGAAGCCCTGCGCAGGGAAGCACTTGAAAAGGCAGCTGTGGAGGCAGATGAGATTACTTCCACGGCAAAAGAAGATGCAGAACGTATCCGTGGGGAAGCGGAAGAAAAAGCCCGTACCCTGTATGAAGAACAAAAGAAACTCGGATACGAAGAGGGTGCCAGATGCCGGGAAGAAGAATTAAACAGGGAACATGAGAAGGCGATGGAGTCTCTTCATGCACAGAAAAAACAACTGGAAGAACAGTATCATGAAAAAATGTCGGTGATGGAAAAAGACATTGTGGACGCTGTGATTCAGGTATTTGATAAAGTGTTTAAGATTCAGTTTGAAGAGAAACGTGAACTTTTACTTCAGCTGGTAAATGGAGCATTACTTGACATTGACCCGGGAGATAAAATACGGATTCACACGAACCGGAGCGATGAGGAAATCCTCAAAGAACATCTTGCGCAGATGCAGGATATTGTAGGAAAAGATGTTGCCATTGAATTTGTAAAGGATAATAAATTATCGGATGGACAGTGCAAAATAGAAACACCGTATGGCGTGGTTGACTGTGGGGTAGACACACAGTTGTCTGCACTGCTGAAGGATATACGTTCACTGGTATAAACGGGAGACGAATTTGGTTAAAGAAGCGGAAAAGTATTTACAGCTGATGGACCGCCAGTATTATAAGAGTTATGGAAAAGTAGTCAAGGTAGTAGGTCTTACCATTGAATCTGTCGGACCAAAGGCACGTATGGGAGATTTGTGTAAAATTTACCCGAACGAGATGGAAGAGGAATATGTTATCGCGGAAGTGGTCGGTTTTCAGGATTCCAGACTGATCCTGATGCCGGTTGACAGCGTGGAAGGGGTTGGAACCGGATGCATTGTGGAAAATACCGGACATCCCCTGTCAGTTCTGGTTGGAGAAGAACTGCTTGGGCATACGCTGGATGGAATCGGACGCATGACGGATGGAACGGAAGAAATTCACGGTTCGTATTATCCGCTGGAAAATACGCCGCCGGATCCGATGGATCGCCGGATTATCAGCGAGGTACTGCCGCTTGGCGTAAAAGCGGTGGACGGACTGATTACGGTTGGAAAAGGACAGCGTATCGGTGTGTTTGCCGGTTCCGGTGTCGGGAAAAGTACCCTGCTTGGCATGTTTGCAAGAAATACGAAGGCAGACATCAATGTAATCGCACTGATCGGTGAGCGCGGCAGAGAGGTTCGGGAATTTATTGAACGTGACCTTGGTCCGGAGGGAATGGCACGGTCCGTTGTCGTGGTCGCAACGTCAGATAAACCGGCACTGATCCGTAATAAGTGTGCAAAGACTGCAACGGCTGTGGCGGAATATTTCCGTGATCAGGGAAAAGATGTACTGCTTATGATGGATTCCATGACACGATTTTCCCAGGCACAAAGAGAAATCGGACTTGCATCCGGGGAACCACCGGTTACCAGAGGGTATCCGCCGAGTGTGTACGCACAGATGCCAAAACTTCTGGAACGTGCCGGTACAAATGAAAAAGGATCGATCACCGGACTATATACGGTTCTGGTAGATGGAGATGATTTTAATGAGCCAATCACGGATACGGCGCGGGGCATTCTGGATGGACATATTGTTCTCGACCGTAAGCTGGGACATAAAAACCATTATCCGGCAATTGATATTTTACAGAGTATTTCCCGTGTTATGAACTCCATCGTAACAAAGGAACATAAGGCACTTGCCGGAAAATTAAAACAGGTGCTTGCCACATACAGTGAAGCAGAGGATCTGATTAATATCGGAGCCTATAAAAGCGGCTCGAATCCGGATATCGATTATGCTATTCGAAAGATCAAAGAAGTAAATGAATTTCTGTGTCAGGATACGGAAGAAAAGTTTGCTTTTGATGAAGAGGTGGAACTCTTAAAAAAGGTGTTTGACGACTGATCAGTTGACAGAGGTTTTAAATGGCAAAATTTGTTTATCGTATGCAGAACATACTGAACATTAAACAGAAACTGGAGACGCAGGCAAAAATGACATACAGTCTGGCAAACCAGAAATATCTGGAGCAGCAGAAGATTCTGCAGGAATATATGGTGCGCAGAGTCGGATATGAGAAGCGCTGGAAGGAACTGATGCAGGGAAATCTGAATCTGCAGGAAGTCGAACATGCGCGAGCCGATGTAAATGCCATGAAAACGATTGTCAGACGACAGATGATAGAAGTCCACAAGGCGGAAAAAGAACTGGAAGATGCCAGAAACCGCTTAAAAACCGTGATGCAGGAACGAAAGGTTCAGGAAAAACTGCGGGAAAAAGCATTTGAAGAATTTAAGCAGGAACTTGCGGAAGCAGAAACGAAAGAAATCGATGAACTTGTAAGCTATACCTATAACAAGGGTGAACAGGGAGAATGATATGGCAGACGAAAGAAACCTTGTCGACGAGGAAGACGCGGTAAAGGAAAACGGCGCACAAAATCGAAGAGAAAAGAAAAAACGGGAAAAGAAAGAGAAAAAAGAAAAAAAGAATACCAAAGGAAACGCATCGGAACAGGAAGATGAAGAGGATGAAAAGGGAGGCGGCAAGCTGGTTCTTGTCCTGACAACCATTTTAATCATCGCAGTATGGATGGGAATTATAGGAATTCTGATTAAAACCGATGTCGGAGGATTCGGATCAACGGTGTTATATCCGCTTTTGAAAGATGTCCCTTATGTTAATAAAATCCTCCCACAGCCGGAAGAAACGGTGGAGCAGACCGAGGGCACAGAGCATCAGTATGGGTCTTTAAGCGAGGCCATCAGCCAGATTAAAGAACTGGAAAAAGAACTCGATGAAGCCAGCAGTACAAATAAAAATGACAAAAAAAAGATCAAGGATCTGAAGGCACAGATCAAGGATCTTTCAAAATACAAAGAGGATGAGGCTGCCTTTGAAAAGGAGAAGGAAAAATACTACGAGGAGGTTGTTTTTTCCGATCAGGCACCCGATATACAGCAGTATAAGACATATTATGAGAGCATTGATCCAGAAAATGCCGAAGTCTTATACAAACAAGTGGTTGAACAGATTACCTACGATAGTCAGGTTGAAGATTACGCAAAGACATATTCCAACATGAAGCCTCAGGAGGCGGCCAGCATCTTTGATACGATGACGGACAATCTGGGGCTTGTGGCTGACATTCTCATGAATATGGGAACACAGCAGAGGGCGGATATTCTTGGCAAGATGGATGCAACGACTGCGGCGAAGCTGACAGAGATCATGGAACCTAGCAAGAAAAAGTAGGAAATCTGTAAATGACAGAAAGGAGGAACGTGTTTGACAAGTGCAAATGTATTTAATTTGAATTCTGTAAAGCAGGGTCAGGTATTAAATGCAAATGCTGCAAAAGGCAGATCAAAAGCTGAAAATCCGGATGCGGCAGGCGTGTTTGCTTCACTGATGGGCAGTAACTACTCTACAAATTTTAATATGCCGTCCGTGGATACAAAAATAAACAACAATGTATTACAGCAGACAAATGCGGCAGATAATTACGACCGGTATCAGTATCAGGATAATACCATCCGTCAGGCAGCCGGAGATGTTGTCACAGACGTGATTAACAATTCGACAGATACTTTGGATCAGTTCCAGAGTGATGTTGTCAGGACGGTGGCCGAACAATTGGGTGTTTCGGAAGATTCTGTAAAAGATATGATGGAGTCGCTGGGACTTACAGCTTTTGATCTCCTGAATCCGGAAAATCTTGCACAGCTTGCAATGCAGCTGACAGGAGAGACTTCTCCGATGGATTTACTGATGAATGACCAGTTTCAGGGGCTGATGCAGCAGATTGACCAGCTGGGAGGACAGCTTGCAAATGAGCTGGAACTTCAGCCGGCACAGATGGATGAACTAATTGCGCAGATGGATATTCTGCAGACACCGGAAACTCTGACCGATGAAGAAATGCAGATATTGAACGATGCGGCAGGACAGCAGACAACAGCAGATACTGTTTCGGCAGATATTATGCCGGAGCTTGCGCAGACCGATGAGGTACAGCCGATGGATAAACAGGCGGATGTATTTCAGGAAGAACCAAAATCGGATGAAGTACGCACACAGCAGCCACAGACAAAGGAGACAAAGCAGACAGCAGAACAACAGACGATGGAACAGCAGACGGATGCCGGAGATGCAGATTCGCAGACAGGGGATCAGGTGAAGTCGGCGCAGCCGGAAAAAATGACGGCAGACCAGACCAGCTCTGATGTGGCAAAGACACAGACTGCCATGCAGATGCAGGATACCGCCGGGGTACAGACGATGGCGCATGCGGCGGATGTAACATCCGAGACATCGTATATTTCTGTGGATACCATGGATTTGCTGGAACAGGTGGCAGAGCAGATCCGTGTGAATGTTTCGCAAGGAACTTCATCGATGGAGATGCAGCTGAATCCGGAAAATCTCGGGAAAGTGTATGTAAATATTTCTTCGAAAGAAGGCATGATCCATGCACAGCTGGCAGCTTCTAATGAAGCAGTCCGCGCAGCCCTTGAAACGCAGGTGGCAGATCTGCGGCAGAATTTAAATCAGGCAGGTGTCAAAGTTGACGCCATAGAAGTAACCGTTGCTTCACATGAATTCGAAAAGAATCTGGAACAGAACCAGGAGAGTGAAAAGCAGCAGGGAGAACGGCAGCAGGAGCAGTCCGGAGGCAGAAGAAGAAACTTAAATCTGTCCTCACTGGATGGATTGTCAGGACTGATGACAGAAGAAGAAACTCTTGCAGCACAAATGATGCGGGAGAATGGAAATTCCATGGATGTAACCGCATAGAAAGGAGAAAAAATGGCAGATACGACAACTTCCGCACTGAATTGGGCAACTGTGGAAAACGGAAAAGTAAAAACGACAACATCGAAAAAAAGCGATGAGTCCAACAACGGAACCATGGGATATGATCAGTTCCTTACATTACTTTGTGCGGAAATGCAGTACCAGGACCCGCTCGAGCCTACCAGCAATACCGAATATGTGGCACAGCTTGCAACGTTCTCACAGTTAGAGGCAATGCTTGGCATGCAGGATACACAGAAAAACGAGATGGCAAACAATCTGGTTGGAAAATATGTAATCTTAAAGGTTTCGGACGAAACAACCGGAAAAACTTCTTATGTGGACGGTAAAGTAGATTATGTCATGTATCAGGAAGACGGATCACAGATGCTCAGTGTCAACAATAAGCTGTATTCCATCGATACGCTTGATACGGTGGCCGACAGTGATTACTATGAAGCGATTGGTTATGCCAAGACCATTTCAAACATGCTGGCACAGCTTCCGGATATTGAAAATATTACGACCAAGTATTCCGGTGCGATAGAACAGATCCGTAAGGTATACGATGGCATGACGGATTATCAGAAGAGCTTTGTAAGTGAGTCTGATCTTGCAAAACTGAAGAAGTATGAGCAGAAGATCAAAGATCTGGGGGGAGATACCTCAGACGATACAAAGACGGATGATACCAAAACAGATACAGATACGAAAACCGATGATACCAAGACCGATACGGATACCAAGACCGATGACACAAAAACGGATGACTCGAAGACAGAGAATGGTTCCGATCAGAAGAGTGACGAGACAACAGGTGCATAGGAAAGGGGAGAAAAGAGATGAACCCGATCAGCAAACAGTTTTCGTCGATCGAACAGGTAACCGGTCAGTATTTAAAACAGAAAAACGTAACCAGTCCGTCAAAGACGTCGGATGTTTCATTCGAAGATGTCTTACGGCAACAGCAACAGTTAAAGTTTTCAAAGCATGCCTCGCAGCGGTTAGAAAGCAGAAATATCAGCTTATCCGAGGAACAGAATGCCAGACTCGAAGACGGAGTGGAACAGGCACATGCCAAGGGGATTAAGGATTCCCTTGTTCTGGTAGATTCGCTTGCTTTTATTGTGAATGTGCCAAGCAAAACCGTTGTTACCGCAATGGATCAGACGGAAACACAATCAAATACTTTTACAAATATAGATGGCGCAGTTATTATGTAACCGGACCTTATGGAGGTTACAGGAATCCCGACTGACAGAAGGATTTCAAAACCATATTGCCATCTAAGGAGGTCAATGTACTATGATGAGATCATTATTCTCTGCTGTGTCAGGTCTTAAGACACACCAGACGAGAATGGATGTAATTGGTAACAATATTGCCAATGTAAATACCGAAGCGTTCAAAGCTTCCAGCGTAAGATTCAGTGAACTGATGTACCAGACAATGTCCACCGCATCCGGTGGGGATGCGTCAACCGGTACGGGTGGTGTCAATGCCAAGCAGGTTGGTCTTGGTGTAAGCACGGCATCTACCATGATCAATATTACCGGGGCAGGTTCTTCCGAGACAACCGGATACCCGTTTGATTTAAAACTCAGCGACAGCCAGACCACAAACTTCTTTATTGTCAGCGATGGAACAAATACCATGTTTACCCGTGCAGGTTCGTTCTATGTAGATGGAAACGGCTACCTGTGTATGAGTTCTACCGGATATACGGTACAGGGATGGCAGGTAGACAAAACGACAGGTGAGATCCACAAAGATACGGTTTCTCCCCTGCAGGTGATGTCACCGTCCAACACGACATCCGCTCCGGAGGCAACGACAGAGGCTCATGTGCATGGAATTCTGGATAAGGAAGATACCGATGTCACCGGAAAAGACGGCTATGTTATGACTCTTGGATTTTATGATGATCTGGGATATTCCTATACGGCTAAGTTTGCGGTATCGACACCGAAGACAACTCAGGGATTAGGCACTGGAAATAATTATTTTATCAGTTTAACGGATATTATTGATTCGAAGGGAAATTCTATTGTCACAAAAGACGAAAATGGAAATGCAATAAAAGACGAAGCTGGTAAGCGTAAGATGCTTGATTCGATCTGGGGAGATGACGGGAAACAGGATGATACGAATGGACCGAAGGGCTATTATATGAAATATGATTCCAATAAGGGTACATTTGTAAGTATTGGCGATGGTTCGAATACAACAGCTGGTACGAAGGCTGTAACGGCGAAATCCTTAAAACTTTCTGCCCTGGGAACACAGTATACAACAAATAATGCAGACGGAACGACACAAAAATCCAATTTTAAGGACATCAATGTAGATTTTTCCACTTCCACCAATGTAGGCCATGGCGGAAAGTCAACACTGAAAGTAGAAAAAGGAACTTCTGTTGGAAAAGAAACCGGTAAGAAGAATGGTGCAATGATCGGACTTGCTGTAGACCAGAGCGGTAAGATTTATGCAAGCTATGACAATGGTAACACCGAACTTCTCGGACAGATCGCAGTGGCACAGTTTGCCAATGCTTCCGGTCTTGAAAAAATTGGTGATAACTGCTATCAGACAACCTTAAACTCCGGCGAGTTTGACGGTGTGGGTGTAGCTGTGGATGCGGATGGAAGCAAGATCAATTCCGGACAGCTGGAAATGTCAAACGTTGACCTTTCCGGACAGTTTACCGATATGATCATTACGCAGCGTGGATTTCAGGCAAATTCGCGTGTTATCACAGTTTCCGACACATTACTGGAAGAATTAATCAACTTAAAGAGATAGTTTGAAAAAATAGTTGGGAAATGGTTTTTTGACTGTTTCCCAACATTTTTTTGTGATTTTATACCCTTTTTAACAAAAAGGAAGTAGACAAGAGAGAGAAAGTTTAGTAAAATCATATAAAAGGGTATTTTGATGGATTTTGTCGGAAGATCCATCGGAATTCCTAATTTTAGAAAATGGAAGGTGTAGTTCATGGATATAGCATCACTGCTTTCAATTATCGGCGGAATTGCCATGGTTATCTTTGGCGTCCTCAGTAGTAACAGTTTTGACATCACTGCGATGCAGATGTACATTGATCCGGCATCTGTTGTCATTACGTTTGGTGGATCTATCTGTAGTACGATTGGGTGTTTCAAGCTTGCAGATGGAATCAACGGATTCAAGTCAATTTCACTCCCGTTCAAGGATAAAACATATGATCCGTCACAGACCATCCGGACAATTATTGACATGTCAAATGTCGGAAGAAAAGAAGGTCTGCTTGCACTTGAAGAAGCTGCAAACGGAATTGAAGACGAATTCCTGAAAAAAGGAATCATGCTTGTAGTAGATGGCACCGATCCGGAGCTGGTTCGTGGGATTCTGGAAACGGATATGGTGTGTCTGGAAACCCGTCACAAGGATGTGATTAAGTTTTGGGAAAAATGGGGCGAGATGGGTCCTGCCTGGGGTATGATTGGTACCCTGCTCGGACTGATCGCCATGTTAAATAAACTTTCCGATCCGTCTGCGATCGGACCACAGATGTCTGTAGCACTGGTTACGACACTGTACGGTTCCCTGATTGCAAACTGGTTATGTGCCCCGATTGCCGGAAAACTTTCCGTAAACAATGATATGGAAGTGGTAAACCGTCAGATCACCATTGAAGGTTTGCTGTCCATTCAGGCAGGAGAAAATCCACGCGTTATTGAGGAAAAATTAAAGTCATTCCTTTCACCGTCTGTAAGAGAGGGTGTTCTTGAAAACGGCGGAGGAGGTGAAGAGTAGTGGCAAAAAAGAAACAGGAAGATCCGCCAAAAGGAGCGCCGGCATGGATGAATACTTTCTCGGATCTGATGAATCTTTTGCTCTGCTTCTTCGTACTTTTGTTTTCCATGTCGACAGTAGATACTGACAAGTTAGAGGCGGTTGTTGCATCACTGCAGAACGCCATCAGCATTCTTCCGACCGGAGGCACAAGCATTGGAGAGGGAGAGATGATTTCTGCCGGTGTCCGCCAGCTGGAATTTCTGGATTCTTACTACAATGAGATGGCAAATTCCAAAGCAGAGAATACCGATGAGCAGACAGATGGCAAACTGTCTGCACAGGAACAGTACGAGCAGCAGCAACTTGCGGAATCTGAAAAGATGGCAGATGAAATCCAACAGGAACTTGATAATTCACAGCTGTCCGGAAAGGTGGATGTGGATTTCAATGCAGAGTATGTAAAACTGAATCTGAATGGTTCCATTTTGTTTGCATCCGGTAAGGCTGATCTCGTTAAACAGGCAGTCCCGATTGTAAACAAGCTTGGAAAGATTCTTGAAAAATATAACAAGAATGTGATAGAGATAGAAGGACATACCGATAATGTTCCGATCCGCTATTCTGCAAAATATGAAAATAACGAGGTTCTTTCGGTGTACCGTGCACTTGCTGTCACGGATCAGCTCAGAAAAAATAAAAACTTAAATCCCAAGTACATTAAGTTTGCGGGAAGAGGAGATTACATACCGGTTGCTGACAACAGTACCGCAGAGGGACGTGCGCAGAACCGGCGCGTAGAAATAAAAATTTATAACTCATTCAATTCAAATGTGAAAGAAAATAACTAAGAGGAGTAAGCAATGAAGAAGAATTTAATTTCAGTCGTAATTCTGGCACTTGTGTTTGCAAATTTTGTTTTGACAGCACTTTTGATGTTTTCGGTATTACCGGAGACAAAAAAAGCAAATACGCTGATCGAAAAAGTGTGTTCCGCAATTGATCTGGATTTAAACAGTGGTGCGGCTACCGGAACCAGCAATATTTCCATTGATGATCAGGAAATTTATAAAGTCAGCGAAGGGGAAGACCTGACAACAAACCTTGCAGAAGGAAAAGACGGAAAGACTCATTATGCAGTACTGAATGTATCACTTGTTCTGAACAAGAAGAGCGACAATTACAAGAAATACACACAGGATTTCCTGACAAATCAGGATGATACAATCAAAAATGATATTATCAAAGTGGTAAGTGGATATACATTTGAGCAGTTTAACCAGAATTCAGATGCAATTAAGGACACGATCCTTGAAGATATGCAGAATTTATTCGGCAAAGATTATGTGATCGGAGTAAACTTCTCCAAACTGACAGCACAATAGGATTTTTACAGGTGGTGAAAGACTGATGGGTGACGTATTATCCCAAAATGAGATAGACAACTTGCTGGCGGCACTTAGTACCGGTGAGCTGGATGTGGATGAAATAAAAGACAATAATGAAAAAAAGGTAAAAGAGTACGATTTTGCCCGTCCTTCCAAATTTTCCAAGGAACATCTGCGTACCATGGAAATGATATTTGAACATTATGGCAGACTTTTATCTACGAACCTGCCCGTATATTTACGGAAAAATGTTCAGGTAGAGGTGGTGAATTCAGAAGCGGTTACGTATTCTGAATTTTCCAATGCACTGTCAAATCCGGTTCTTTTGGGAATTGTGAATTTTGCACCCCTCAAGGGAAATATTATTTTGGAAATGGCATCGAATCTGGGGTATGCGATTGTTGACCGTATGCTCGGTGGCAGAGGAGATCCTATGGACAAAGTCCGTGAGTTCTCGGAAATCGAACTTTTGATTATCGAACGGATTATGATTGTGTGCGTCAACCTTTTGCGGGAACCATGGGAAAACGTGGCGGATATTCATCCCCGGTTAGAGAGAATTGAAACCAATTCCCAGTATGCACAGATTATTTCTCCGAGTGAAATGATTGCGATTGTGACAATTAACCTTAAGATCGGGGAAGTGGAAGGCCTGATGAATGTCTGCCTTCCGTATCTGACCCTTGAGGATGTCATTGATAAGCTGAATACGAAGTACTGGTATTCAAATCTGCAGAATCAGGACAATACCGATTACACGGAATCCATTGAGACCCTGATTCGGCGCGCACAGATACCGGTCAAAGCTGTTCTTGGAAACAGTATGATATCGGTAAATGATTTTGCCATGCTGCAGCCGGGAGATATTATCCGGCTGGATCGCAAGGTGGAGGATGAATTGGATATTTATGTTGGAAATATTCGGAAATTTACTGCACTTCCCGGATCATCGGGGGATAAATATGCAGTCAGGGTCACTTCGGTGATCAGAGAGGAGCAATAAACTATGGATGGAGTATTATCGCAGGAAGAAATTAACGCACTGCTGAATGAACCTGGAGCAGAAGCGAGTGATTCTGCGGAAAATGAACTGTCTGATGCACAAAAAGACGCGATCGGAGAGATTGCCAATATAAGTATGGGAACTGCGGCGACAACGTTGTTTTCGCTCGTTAATCATAAGGTGGAAATTTCAACTCCAGTTGTTTCTTACGGCACATGGGATGATATTGTACAGGAATACGAAAAACCTTGCGTGTTTATCCGCATTGCATATACCGTAGGACTGGATGGAAGTAATATTCTTGTCCTGAGGGAACATGATGTAAAAGTCATCACGGATCTGATGATGGGAGGAGATGGAACCAATACAGATGGCGAACTTGGCGAATTGCATTTGTCCGCAATCAGTGAAGCTATGAACCAGATGATGGGTTCTGCGGCAACTTCCCTTTCTTCCATGTTAAACCGCAAGATTGATATCAGCCCGCCAAATGCAACGGTGATTAATCTGCAGGAAGACATCGATGAAGCGGAGATTGATTCCTTCCTTACCGGAAAGTTTGTTAAGATCTCTTTCCATATGGAAATCGGGGATCTGGTTGACAGTACAATTATGCAGCTGTATCCGATTTCATTTGCAAAGGATATGTGTGATGGAGTGGCAAAAACGATGGAAATGGACAGTCAGAGTGTGACGGCCGATTCCTCAGCAGCAAATTCCGGCAATCCGGCAGGGGCACAGCCAGCAGCTGCATCTGCCGCAGCACAGCAGTCACAGCAGATGGCTTCACAGAATACAGCACAAATGGGGCAGCCGATGGGGCAGCCGATGGGACAGACGATGATGGGAAATACTATGATGAATCAGAACATGGGACAGCCGGTTAATGTTCAGCCGGCACAATTTAGCGCATTTGCGGGTGGAAACCTTGGAAATTACCAGCCGGAAAATATTGATCTGATTATGGATGTTCCGCTTCAGGTGACAGTTGAGCTTGGAAGGACAACAAAATCCATTTCAGATATTCTGGATCTGGGACCGGGAAAAATTATTGAGTTGAATAAACTGGCAGGCGAGCCGATTGATGTGCTTGTCAATGGAAAATATGTCGCAAAGGGCGAAGTTGTCGTCATTGAAGAAAGTTTCGGTGTTCGAATCACGGAAATTGTCAATGCTTCAAGAACAGGCGGAAAGTAGAAACAGACATGACAAATGTGTTACTGACAGGTTCTCTGGAAAGCTTTATACAACTTTTGGGTGCACTGTTTATTTTTGCTGTTGTTCTGGCTGCTACATATCTTACCACCAGATGGATGGGAGGTATGCAGCGTGGACGCCAGAATAATAAGAATCTGCATGTGATAGAGACAATCAGTGTCGGCAATAACAAGATGATCAGTATTGTGGAAGTCGGCAGTGTCTATCTGGTTGTTTCTGTTGGAAAAGAGGAAGTACATCTTCTGGCACAGCTTACGAGGGATCAATTAAAAGATTTCTCTTTTGAGCTGGAACAGAGTGGGAAAAAGCAGGATTCTTTTGCGGAAATTCTCAGCCAGTTAAAAGACAAGTTACCAAAGAAGCAAGGATAAAGATGAGCAAAGGGAAAAAGATATACTGCATTGCAAGTTTTGCGTTTGCGTGTGCGGTTTTAATACTTACAATTACATTATGCATGATGCATCCGGGACGTGTCTATGCAAGTTCCATGGACCCGGACAGTATTACAAAGATTACACAGAAAGATACACAGGGAGCAGATCATAATACAGACAATGCCAATGGATTGTCAATTACATATAACAATGATTCCGGATCGGTTTCCACACCGATCAAGATGCTTCTGGTGTTGACAATTCTATCACTTGCACCATCGATTCTGATTATGATGACTTCGTTTACACGAATTATCATTGTACTTCATTTCCTTAGGACTGCGATCGGAACGCAGACGACACCACCCAATCAGGTTTTGATCGGTCTGGCATTGTTTCTGACATTTTTTATCATGTGGCCAACGTTCCAGCAGATCAACAAAGAGGCAATTCAGCCACTCGATAAGGGAGAAATCACACAGTCGGAATTTTTTGAAAAAGCAGAAGGGCCGATTCGTGAATTTATGATCAAAGATGCAAAGATCCAGATAAGGGATGTGAATCTTTTTGCGGAGATTTCCGGAGAAACGTATAAAGATACAAAGGAATTGTCGGATGTTCCGTTTACCACACTGGTTCCGGCATTCATTCTGAGCGAGCTTCGGAAAGCATTCATTATGGGATTTTTGATTTATATTCCGTTTATTGTAATTGATATGGTGGTGTCATCCGTACTGATGTCCATGGGTATGATGATGCTTCCTCCGACAACCATTTCGTTGCCGTTTAAGATTTTGTTGTTTGTTCTGGCGGATGGATGGGATCTTGTCATAAAATCCCTCGTCCAGACATTTTATTAGGAGGATACCGTATGATTTCACAGGGTGCAGTTCTTGATATTGCAAGAGATGCAATTTATACCATTCTGATCACGTCGGCACCGCTGCTTCTGGTTTCTCTGGTGGTTGGTCTGATTATCAGTATTTTTCAGACGGTTACATCCATTCAGGAGCAGACACTTACGTTTGTTCCAAAGATTATTGCGGTATTTGCTGCAATGATCCTTTGCGGCTCCTGGATGTTAAATAACATGACCGAACTGGTGGAGCGTCTGTGGTCGAATTTCAGTACCTATCTGAGTATGTGATTTGATAAAAAGATATGGTTAATTATGTATTTACACTTGAAAATTTTGAATATTTTCTGCTGATTCTGGTAAGAGTTACCTGTTTTGTGTATGTGCTGTCTCTTATACACATCTGACGC
>OWJI01001054.1_pt1 | contig 17955 bp, 18 predicted proteins | sample 1732541 | NCBI WGS metagenome assembly OWJI01 (sample SAMN05065727, study PRJEB22554) | human gut metagenome | biome: ENVO:2100002; feature: ENVO:00000062; material: ENVO:00002003 | host: Homo sapiens | place: USA
GAGATCTGCGCATGTCTCGTGGGCTCGGAGATGTGTATAAGAGACAGGCGTATTTTTAAGGAGAATCCGAAAAAACAAAGTGGAATCTTTGCAGTGAGGTTAGCGTAAAAAAACTTTCGGAAAAATAAATATTGAAAAAGGCAGCTCCTTTGTATAAAGTTTTAAGTGCCGAAACAAAAAACGCAAAGGAGAACTGCCTTATGTATAACAGTATAATCGATTTTATCGAAAATGACACTACCAAAATTAAAAAAATTCTAGAAAAATATCTTTTTGCCGGAAATACGCTTCGGTTTGAGGAAGATTTGCTTTGTCCGTTTCACTATTTTGGAATTACTGATCTTCATATGATTTCGGATGAGGGGAAAACCAAGGAAGAACAGTTGGAAAACTTCCGATATCTTACAAGCGATGAGCGTGTTAAGTATGTTATGGATCAGGCAAAATAGCACGTGCGATTGAACGCTTGACGATGGATGTGCAGTCGGAAGACGATGACTACCTTGATTATTTGATTACCGTTGATATTTTTTCGGAAGGAACCGATATTGTTGAAGTAAATCAAGTAATTATGCTTCGCCCAACTCAATCGCCGATCGTATTTATTCAGCAGTTGGGGCGTGGCCTCCGAAAAGCAGAGGGGAAGGAATATGTTGTAATTCTCGATTTTATTGGAAATTATAAAAATAATTTCATGATTCCAATTGCACTATCCGGAGACAGAGGTTACAATAAAGATAATATCCGAAGATATTTGAGGGAAGGCGGCCGCGTTATTCCCGGTGCAAGTACGATTCATTTTGATTCAATACGCAGGAAATTATTATCATTTTTTGAAAATGATTGATAAGGAGTATAGCGGAGAAATGACGGACAGGGAAGAAGCCTGTCTGGAATTTGTATCTCAGAATCTGGCAAATGGAAGATATAGTAGAACTTGGAATTCGAAGATATAGTGAAGTATACCAAAAAGAGATGGATGATCTTGGACTGTCATTGTATCAAAAATATTCACGTAAGGACATATGCCGTTTGTTGAATTGGGAAAAGGATGAAAGTTCTTTTGTTCATCAAGAAAAGCGATGGAGAAGGAACGGATTTCTATTACATGGGACAAGTGATGCCGGCTGCTTGGGAGCAGACCCGGATTCAGGATGACAAAGGAAGATTTCTTCCCATTATGAATTTTCAACTTCAAATGAGTCATCCGGTGAGAGAAGATATTTATCAGTATTTTGTGAATGAATAGAGGTACGATATGAAGACGATACGTGTAGTGGCGGCGGTTATAGAAGCTGTCGATGAACAAGGAAAAGAAATACTTTTGGCTACCCAAAGAGGGTACGGAGATATGAAAGGCAGCTGGGAATTCCCCGGTGGAAAAATTGAGCCGGGAGAAACGCCGCAAGAGGCACTCAAACGAGAAATACAGGAAGAACTTGATACCAAAATCAAGGTGGGAAGTCTTATTGATACATTGAAGCAAAGTAAACTTATAACCCCAGAAAAGGAAGTGTGATATGAGAAAAAAATTAAGTGTATTATTATTGATTTTAGCGTTAATTATGAACCAAGCTGCTCCAATGGGTATTAAGGCGGCGGATGCAGCAGATGAAGTTAAGGTTTATGTGGAAAATGGAGAAGGCAGTCTTACGGAAGGTGACGGAACCGCCCAAAGACCGTATCAAAATATACGTACGGCCTTGAAGCAGATTCAGACGGGACAGACACTTGTACTTGTGGGTGAAGTCTCCTACACCAAATACGAGACGTGCGAAGACGGATCTCCGAAACCATTATTTGTTGATAAAGATATCACGATTGTTGGTTCAGATACGTCAGCAGGTTTGAAAATACGCAGTATGATTCAGCTGGGAGCGGATGTTACGTTTCGTGATATGTGGCTGCAAATGGTGCCGCAGGCAGGGAATGCACGTGGGACAACAATTTATGCGGCGGGACATACGCTGGTGTTGGATGCGGTAGATACGAGAGTAGGAACCAGTACATTGCAGGACGATGTGAGGCCATTGATCAGCGGTGGCGCGTACCAGGGAGAGGAAGGAAAGATGGGAAGCCACACAACGATTAAAGTGGTCAATCCCATATCCCAGACTAAGATAGCTGCAATTTATGCAGGAGATTATTATCGCGATTCCGAACAAGACAAAGTGGATATAGAACTGGATTCCAAATTGGTAGACACGGAGATTCATGCAGCGGGTGCCGATGGTCATACATTGACAGGAAATGTAAATGTTACACTGGGAAAAGATAGTAATGTAACGGATTTTGACAAGACGGATCTGATAGGTGAGTTGAATGTCAATGTGAAAGCGGGGGCTCATATTGATACCTTGTCATTTTCCGGTATCAATAATCTTACGATGGCAGAAAAGTCGCGGATCACGCTCCCTAAGGAGGCGGATTTTAACGTAAATAACGTCTTTTGCGAGAAAAATGCGGTGCTTGATCTCAGACAAATGTCAACGAATCCGAGTGTTGCAAACAATTTTACCGGTGTAACGGTATCCGGCGAGGATCAAACATGTGGCTCCGTTTTGGTTGGAAATGATACTACACTTGAGATAAAAGGAGAAGTCTATGGTCTAACAAAATTAAACGTAAATGGCTCAGAATATATGGCGAGATTTGTGGAGAATCATTGTTACATACAGGCAAAGGCCTCTTCGAGTGGGAATTTTACAATTGAGGGCACGCAGTATACAAATTTTCAATTAAATAAAAAGAAAACCGAAGAAATATATTCCTGGATTATTGGAAAACTGGAAAATGAGGACGCAGATGACTTTTATTGGATTGGAGATGCAGATAAAAAATCTGTGATCAGTCAGCAGGGAAAAGAATATTATTATCCGGTTGAATTTAAAAAGGCAGATGGTACAGTTTATAAGCCAACGTTTGAGGAACTTTTTTATGATTACGATTTGGCATTGACGAAGGAAAACGGGGAAGCGGTTGATTTAGAGGAAGCGGCTTTCTGCAGTTGGGATGAGGAGTGTATTAACGAGGGGCAAAGCCAATATAATCAGGTGATTGTATGTATATACGACTGGGAGAACTGTAAGGGTGAACTGACATTGACGCTGACCCATTCGAAAACCGGCAAGAGTATATCGCGAGTGCTTTTGGTGGGCGCGCAACAGCCGATTCCGACAGTAACCCCAACCATGACTCCAACGCCGACTCCAACGCCGACGGCAACGCCAACAACAGCGCCAACGCAGGTGCCAACGCCAACCGTAGCGCCGACAACAACACCAACGCAGGTGCCGACCCCAACGCCGACGGTTCCAACTCCGGCTGCGACAGAAGTACCAAGCTCAACACCCGATGCCACACCTGTAATACTTCCAACGCTACCAACGGTAACACCATTGCCGCCAACTAGTGAACCGCGGGCATTTACATTGAACAAGACATCTGTCACATTGTATACAAAAGGGAAAAAAATCATACAGCTTAGTGCTGATACAGAAAGTGTAGTGAAATATACATCTGACAATGAAAAAGTGGCAGCTGTAGATGAAAATGGCCGGGTAACAGCAAAAAAAGCAGGAACTGCTTTGATTACTGCGAGTGCAGATGGTTATCAGAGCACGTGCAGGATTGTTGTAAAGAAACCAACATTTAAAGTGGCGAAAAAGATGATAAAGGTCAAAAAAGGGAAAAAGGCTCGTATTATTGTTAAAGTCCGTCCAACAACGAAAGTTGTATTTGCTTCCGCGAATAAAAAGATTGCAGCAGTTACCAAAAAGGGAATGCTAAAAGGCATGAAGAAGGGGCGGACAAAAATAAAAGTAAAGTGTTATGGAATAACGAAGACAGTTATTGTTATCGTGAAATAATCCGATATAGGAGGTAGGTATGAACATCCAAATCTTTGGCAGTAAAAAAGACAATGACACAAAAAAGCACAGCGTTTTTTCAAGGAACGGGGAATCCGGTTTCAATACATTGATCTGCGGGAAAAGACACTAAGCAAAGGCGAATTCCGATCGGTGGCAGCCGTCAATGGCGGACTGGAAGGTATGATTAACAAAGAATGTAAGGACCGGGATGCTCTTGCATTGGTGACGTATATTGCGGAAGAGGATAAATTGGATAAGATACTGCCATTTTTAGTAAAATAGTAAATAAAATTTATCAGAACCGCATGGAGGCAAAGAATAACGCGTATGGATTTGACTATCTGGCAGAATACAATATTTATAAAAAGATGAGAAAACAGGATGCGAAAGACGATGGAATCCTCTATGTGACGGAGTATTCGGATTGGAAGGCAAGGATTCAGAAAAACTATGAGCAGCAGAAAGAAAACGAGGATTTCTGTCATTTTCTGGTTCAAAAGAAGAGAGACATTGAAAATCTGAAAAAACAAGTGGAAATAATTTCCATACCGCTTGTGCTGCTGGCGTGACCAGACAGAGTTTTTAGAAGACATCATGCAGGTGCTGGGCGACAAGGAACAGAACTAGTACATATGAATGGAGTGATGAAAATGAAAAAGAAAACAATTAAGAAGAGGATTCTTGCCGGATTGCTGGCATTTTCGCTTATTGTACCGGCGAATGTGGCAGGAGCGAAAACACAGACAGTATTGGAAACAAATGTGACAGAGGCATCGGAAGGATGTACACTGGTTGGTGTATATGGATCCTATTTTGCACAGGCGAAGGAAGCACTTGCTAAGATCAATGAAATTCGAAAAGAAGCATGTGAAGCAGGAAATATACGAGATCCGAGAAATTCCGGCAGATATCTTCAGCCATCGGATTATGTTCCCTTGAAATGGTCGAGTGATCTGGAGTATATTGCACGTATCCGTGCGGCAGAAGCGGGAATTGCATTCCGGTTTATGGATTCCGGACATGACCGTTTGAATGAAAAGGGTACTTTTTCCATTGGCAGTAATGGGATAACTTCTTCTTCTGAAGATCTTGCTTATTATTATGTAAAGGATATGATTGAAGGAGTTTTGCTTTGGTACAGTGAAAAACAATATTGGGTAAAACAGGATTTCAGTGAGGAAACCCGTCATTATACAAGTATGATCAACCCGAAGTATACCCATGTTGGTTTTGGCGGTTTTTATTCAGAAGCTGCTCCGTATCCGGCAACAATGGCAGGAGAGTTTTCCGCAAAATCGGATTTGGATGAGACAATGATGGAAGCACCGGAAGATGTGATGCAGAAGATCGAAGTATCAAATGACTATATACAGGAAACGTATCTGGACGGGGATGACCAGATTTTTACAAATGGAACGACGACGGTGACGCCGCGTGTGAAACTTCGAAGAAACAATGCAATTCGTAATGTGTGGTCAATGGAAGATGTTACCTATACTTCATCGGATCCGGCGGTGGCGACGGTGACGCAGGATGGTCAGGTGACAGGGATTACCAATGGAACGGTTACCATTACGGCAAAATCCGGGGATACGATCGTAGCGCAAAAAGAAATCACAGTAAAATGTAATCATCCGAGAAAAATGATATCGTATACGGAATCTACATGTACGAAAGAAGGAAAAAAACAATATTATTGTGCCATTTGCCAGAATACGATAGAAGAAGTCGTGGCGAAAAAAGCACATGATTATGTTTATGGAGAGGCAGATTCCGAGGGAAAAAGCACCGGAAAATGTTCCGTGTGCGGCGATACGATACGTATTACTCCGCCGACAAATATGAAATTGTATTGGCGAAACAGCACAAGTTCTATCTCCAGTTACTCGCCGGTTTTTCCGACGAGCAACCCGGTAGGATCCCTGTTATACTGTTGGATTCAGGCGAGTGATGGAGACCCGGATTATCAGGATATGGTAATGGAATCCACAAATGAAGAAGTGGCAGCAGCACCGGAAAAGGCGAGCAATAATGCACCATATGACCATTTTGAGATTTTAGCGGAAGGAATCACGAAATTGAGTGTATATCCGAAGTACAATCCACGCATTAAGCAGACCTTTATGCTGCGTGTCGGTGGCAAAGGAAGTCAGGACATTTCGGATATGGATGTCAGCTTGTCAAAAGACACCTTTATCTATGATGGAAATGCCTGTAAGCCGGAAGTGACGGTATCTTACCGAAAAGACACGGTGCTGGAGCAGGGTATTGATTATACGATTTCCTATGAAAAGAATGTCAATGCCGGAACGGCGACAGCTGTTATTTCCGGAAAAGGACTGTTCTATGGAAAAATCCGAAAAGATTTTACGATTCAGAAAACAGGAGAAGAATCCCACATCCATGAGGTGGTCATTGATGAAGCAGTTGCAGCTACTTGTACCAGAGACGGTGTGACAGAGGGAAGTCATTGCTCGAAGTGTGGTGAGGTGCTGGAGGAACAGACAGTCATTCCGGCGATGGGACATCAGTATGCCGGAGGAACGTGCGAAAGGTGCGGAGACATTCTTTATATCGAAATAGATGGAGTGCGTTATACAAAGGAAGAAGACCTTTCCGGCAATGTGACGATACATGTTTGTGCGAAACCGGGGGAGAAGATTTCCGGTAAAGTGAACATTCCGGCAAAGGTTGCGATGGGAGATATGGCTTATACAGTTACGGTTATTGACGCCAATGCATTTGCTGATCAGACAGAACTTACCTATGTGACATTGCCAAAAACAATTACCAATATTGGAAACAAAGCATTTGCCGGCTGTACCGCCCTGGAAGGAATGAAATTTAAGGCAAAGATAGCACCAGAGGCAGCAGAGGACGCTTGGGAAGGAGCTGGAACCGAAGATTTCACGATACTAACTCCGAAAAATGCGAGGGATTATTACAACATTAAAAAAATATCCGGAGCGACAGTTCGTCCGGAAACGGATGCAGAACATGAACACGATATGCAGAAATTTGAAGCAAAGGCACCGACATGTACTCAGCCGGGAACAATCGAATATTACATTTGCCGGGACTGTGATAAGGTGTATGCAGATGAGGATGGCAAAGAATGCATTTCGCTCACAGAAACTTATTTGCAGCCACTGGGACATGAATGGGAGTCGGATTTCACGATTGATATCCCGGCGACGGCGACGACGCAGGGCGAAAAGTCCATTCACTGCCGTCGGTGTGGAGAACGTTCCCGCATCGTAAAATATTCGCTGGAAGATGAAAAGAATAGTTCCAATGACAATAGCAGCAGTGCCGGTAATTCGGAACAGGAGAATCTTTATTATGAAGGTTCCAATGACAATGAGGACACAGAATATGGTAGAAAGATAACGCATTCGTATCTGTTAAAAGGTTCTTTATTTAAGGCAAAAGGACTTCGTTACCGGGTCAATGCCGTCAATGCGAAAAAGGGCATCTTTGATGTCACCTGCATGGGCAGCAACTCAAAGAAGATCAAAAAAATAACAGTGCCAAATTATGTAAAATACAAAGGAATCCATTATCGTGTCACGGGAATCGGCAAGAATGCGTTTGCCGGCTGCCGTAAAGTAAAAACGGTAAAGATTCAGAGTATGTATCTCAAGAAAAAGAATATTGGGAAGAATGCTTTTCGTGGAATTCCGAGAAAAGCATCGGTTTATGTGCCGCCCAGAAAAATGAAAAGCTATCGAAAATGGCTGAAAAAAGCAGGATTGAAATGCCAAGGAGGAAAAAAATGGAAAAGATAAGATGGGGAGTTTTAGGAACAGCAGGAATTGCCAGAGATTGCAGCATACCGGGAATGCAGAAGGCAGAAAATTGTGAACGGTATGGAATTGCAGGGCGCAGCTTGAAAAAAGCAGAAGATTATAAAGATATGTTTGGGTTTGAAAAAGCATACGAAGGGTATGAAGCACTTTTGTCAGACCCCAAAGTGCAGGCAGTTTATATTCCGCTTCCAAATAATCTTCATTATGAATGGGTAAAAAAAGCTATTGCAGCAGGAAAGCATGTGCTGTGCGAAAAACCATTGGCGCCGACACCCAAACAAACAGTAGAACTTTTTGAGGCAGCAAAAGAGAAGGGGGTATTTTTAATGGAAGCATATGCCTACCTTCACAGTCCTTTTGTTACAGCACTTAAAAAAGAAATTGAAGAAGGAACAATTGGAGAAATCCGTTATATTGAATCTCAGTTTTTGACTTCATATTATGATAAGAGCAACATTCGTCTGCACAAAGAAAATTATGGGGGTGCAGTTTATGATCTTGGCTGTTATAATACAAGTATGCTGTTAAAACTTTTGGAAGATATGCCATCCCGGGTAAAAGCAATGGCACAGTATGATGAAAATGGCGTTGATATATATACAGCTGCATTGTTAAATTATGAAAATGATGTACGTGCATCGATAACATGCGGGATGATTTTTGAAAAAGATAAGCCGCATCGTTATGATAGATTGTATATTCACGGAACAAAAGGCGACATCAAATCCGATACGAAATTTAACCAAGAGGGAAATGCTTCCTATACGTTGATTATTGAAGGAAAAGAGCAGATTCGAAATGTATGCTGCCCACATAATTATCAATTAGAAATAGAGCAGTTGGGAAGATGCATAATCGAAGGCGAGACCCCTGTTGTGACAGCTGATTTTTCGATTAAAAATGCAAAAATACTAGATGCTATATTGCAAGAGATCGGTTACTTTGAAAGTAATGTAATGTGAGCACAACGAAATTTCGGCATTCATAAAAGGACATAAAAAAACACAAAAAAATTAGCACTCACCTCTTGACAGTGCTAACAATTAGTGATATAACATAGTTAACGATAAGGAAAGGGGTTACGAAAAGGAACCCGGATCCGAATCGAAATTTAACAATCGACACTTCAGATTTCTCTGATGGTGCTAATAATACAAAAGTCTAAGTGCCTATGGTGTTTTGCAGGAACCCATATTTCCGACACTTGTTACAAGAAGGAAAGGAGAAATGACTTATGTTAAGACCTAGTATTTTTGGAGAGAGTTTGTTTGATGATTGGATGGATGATTTTCCATTTGGTAAGGAATTTGAGAAGGCTATGTTTCCGGCGAAAGATCCTCTTTATGGAAAACATGCAAAGAACATGATGAAGACAGATGTCCGCGAGACAGATGATGCGTATGAGGTTGACATTGATCTGCCTGGCTTCAAGAAAGATGAAGTAACCGCTGAACTGAATGATGGTTATATTACTATTTCGGCAGCAAAAGGTTTGGACAAAGATGAAAAAGATAAAAAGACCGGTAAGTACATTCGTAAAGAACGTTATGCCGGCAGCATGAGCCGAAGCTTTTACATCGGTGAGGGAATTACCCAGGATGAGATTTCGGCGAAGTATGAAAATGGTATCTTGCAATTGAAGATTCCGAAAAAGACAGACAAAGCAGTTGCTGGTAAAAATTATATCGCAATTGAAGGATAATCATTCAACAAGTCCCCTTCAGAGATCGAGTCCTCTGAAGGGGACTTGTTTTTTAGCAAAAACCATTGTAAGATTTGAAACGTAATGTTGAACTGCAAGTTATGCCAATAGATGAGTTGATAGAAAGGGTGGCGTCTGTTTGTAAACGATGTGGGGCTGAACATTTGGATTTATTTGGATCATTTGCAACGGGGACTGCTACGGCTAGAAGTGATATTGATTTTGTCGTATACGGTGATGTGGATAGTGAACTTTTAAATCAGATGATTAGCCAGATAGATACCTTGCGAAAAATTGATATTTTTTATTATAATGAAATAAATGATGAATATTTATTGAAGGATATTTTGGTTAAACAGTTGGGAATAACAGATTTTGCTATTGGTTCTCCAAGAGAAGTTTTGCAATCAGCATTTACAAACGGATTAATTAGTGATGATATATGGTTAAAAATGCTAAAAACAAGAAATTTATTAGCACATGATTATGATGGCATTATAGCAAACAAAAACTTTCGGGCAATTATTTCAAATTATTATGATGCTTTTGATGGGCTTAAGGATGCAATTACTAAGTTTTATGATGGTAGTTTGCCATCGATTGATAGCTTCGACTAGTAATTGAATCTATATAATATTTTACAGTTTGGATTTAAGTAACAATAAGATACTTGAATATTTGGACTGTAATTATAGTGTTAAGGTGACAGGGTACACACGAAGGTAAGAAGTGAGAGGGGGATGATTATGGGGAGGACGACAATATGAACTATACATTTAAAGAAAATCAACTTGATTATGAAACATATTACATATTAAGAAAGTCAGTTAAGTGGAATAATTGGAGCAGGGAACAGGCAGAAATTGCTTTGGGAAATTCATATTATACAGTTACTGTTTTTGATAACAAAGTTCCCATTGGAATGGGGAGAGCTGTCGGTGATGGTATTTATTTTATGATTATGGATATTGTTGTTAAGCCTGAATATCAAAGAATGGGAATTGGAAGTACAATTATACATATGCTTTTGGAACATATTGAGAAAAATATGTGTGTTGGAAGTCGTGTTAGTGTACAACTTATATCTGAGCCAGACAAAGAACAGTTTTATATAAAACAAGGATTTAAGCTTATTCCACATGAGTATTGCGGACCGGCGTTGCGGAAGGTTATTTATAAAAAAGGATAGGTTTATGCGAATAGGAAAGCAAGAAAAGTCATTGACATATATTTTCACACTCAATAAAATAAAAGTAAATAATACCAAACAAGAGAGGACTAAAAAGGTGCAGGAAACCAGATATAAAATCATTCGTATTGACGAAGAAGATTATGGATGTGAGGAACGACCGGACGACCATGTTCCGATGGTAAGTGTTTTGGTAAAAGCAATCGAGCCGGATGACTTTGGCGATTTTCCGGAAAGAATTATAATGATGGAAGATGAAATTATGTATCGCAGAAACCTTGATGAGGGGGACGAAGCGGTAATTGGGCTTGATGGAGGATTGTTTCCGCCGGGGATGTTTTGCAATGAAGTCGATGACGGTGAAAACGATACCAAGGCCGATTCGCAGGGAGAATGGTTAGAAGATTACTTAGACGCTTTGGAGGAAATGGAAGAGTAAGATGAAAATATATCAGCCGGATTATTATGATAAATTTCAGTGTACGGCATCCAAATGTCCAATGACGTGCTGCATGCAGTGGCGTATTGCGGTGGATGACGAAACATTCCATAAGTGGGATGACAAATGGAAAGAGAAAGTAAAGGAAGTTGAAGAAGGGCGTATAATCGAATTGAAAAATGATGGTATGTGTCCATTTCTGAATGAGAAGAAATTGTGCAAAATTGTATTGCGGGATGGTGAGGGGGCAATTTCTGAAACATGCCATACTTTTCCGCGGGAAGAACATGAGTATATTGGGAGAGTTGAGCGTGCATTGACGCCCGGATGCCCGGCTGTACTGGATTTGCTATGGAAGCAGGAGTGTTTTCAGATTCAGAAAAAAGAGGAACAAATGGAAGGAATAGCGGAAGAAATTTATGAGATAAACCCGGTGTTGTTTGAAATCCGGGATTGGTTTCTGGATATTGTAAATACGCGGGAAATTAAATTAAATACCACGCTGGAAATCTGTTTTTTAATTGCACTGGATTTATATGAATTGGAACAAAAGGGCGTTCTTGAGGATGAATTCCAAAGTTACAAAAACACCACAGATATTTGGAAAATTCAAGATGCAATTGGAGAAAATGACATAATAACGAAAGAGCGTCTGGAAGAATATAATTTACTGTTTTTGGATGTTTCACAGATTTATCGGGAACAAAATATTTATGGAGATTTTCTGGTGCCGCTGGCAGAGGAGGCAGAGAAGCTTAATGGTAAAGAAACCGAGTGTTTTAAGATGTATCAGCACAAGATAAAGAAATGGGAAAAAGAACTTCGGAATCTTTTTGTGGAAGAAATTTCATCAGCTATTATTACGCCGGGAACCGGTCAGGTTTTGGATATCCTTGTAAAATTGGAATGGATGGCAATGGAATATGCTGTGTTGTCGCAGGCATTATTTTTGCAGCAAAGAAAAGAAGAATTAACGGATGAAAAAATACAGAAAAGCGTATGTGTTGTATTTCGTATGATGGGTTATGCAGATGATGATATTTGGGAATACATGGAGAATTGTTTTGACAGTGTAATCTGGCCGTGGGAGTATTATTCTTTGTTGGTATGATGTCGTGTGGATTCACGATTTTGAATTGCATTTATTATTTATCGTGGTAAAATAGAAGCAGGTTCCTTGTTCGAGGAGGGACTAATTTTATATGGATTGGAGAAAAAAGTATGAAAAGATTATTAGTAGCCCTGATTATGTTGGCTGCATTTTTCTGCCTGCCGGTTAAAGCAGAAGCTGCTGGGAAAACGCTCCGCATTCCGGGACCAGCTTGCCAAAAAGGAAATGATATTTACTATTGTTATACCATGGGCGGTCTGCGCATGAATTTGATGAAGATAAATAAGAAAACAAATAAGGTTACAAAAATTGTTTCCTACAAAAACAAAGGGAAAGATACGAATGCTTTTGAAAATTTGAATGTGAAGGGCAATGCCATTTATGCAGCATATGATTTAGTATGTGGAACAGGAGCATCGGATAGTTATATATGCCGGATTGACAGCAAGAAAAAAACGAAAAAATTACTTACCAAGGGAAGAAATCCGGTTTTGATTGGTAAAAAAATATATTTTATTAAGACTGCTTATAACAAAGAATACGACAGTGATAAAGATATGGGAATTTATGTTATGAACCTTTCCGGCAAAAAAATAAAGAAGGTCTGTAAAATGCCGGTTTCCGGGCTTTATGAGCTGGGAACCGATGGCAAAAATTTTGTCTATAGTTATTATAACAAAAAAGGGAAATTATCGCTTCGCTATATGACGAAAAAGGGCAAAAAACTGGGTGCTTATAAAAAAACGGAGTCATCTTTTTGCAGTCCGTCTTACAACTTAAGAAGTACAGTAGGAAACAAGCAATATTATATTGCAGGAAATCGCGTAGTGTGTGTGGACAAAACGACAAATGAGACAACGGTTTTGGCTGATTTTGGAACCGGCATTAGTTCCTATGTGGACAATTTTCAGGTGTTTCATGATGTGATTTTGGTTCGCGGAGTTAAGGAAGAATATATTCCTGCGTACAAAGAAATGGCAGGAAAAGGATATATCTATATGATTCATTTAAATGATTTGTCCAAGGTCTTGCTGAAAAAATACAATAGTGGCGAATAAAGGAGAAATGATATGATTTTTAGAGGTCGCTTATTTAAGGAGGCAAAGTCATTTTATGTATTATAATAACGTACTTGATTTAATTGGAAACACACCGCTTATGTGCCTGCAGGAGAGCACAGGTTACAATATATTTGCAAAGGCAGAGTTTTTGAATCCCGGCGGAAGTATTAAAGACCGCATCGCAAAAAATATGATTGAGACGGCAGAGGCGGAAGGAAAATTAAAACCGGGGATGACAATTATTGAACCTACGAGTGGAAACACAGGAATTGGTCTGGCTCTTGTTGGAGTGAGAAAAGGGTACGAGGTTATTATTGTGATGCCGGAAAATATGAGTGAGGAGCGAAAAAAGGTAATTCAGGCATTTGGTGCCAAGCTTGTCCTCACAGAGCCGAAACTTAGTATTGGCGGTGCAGTGGATAAGGCAAATGAGATAGCAAGTACAAATCCTGAGAAATATTATATGCCACAGCAGTTTGTGAATCCGGCAAATCCGGAAGCACATTATCGGAAAACGGCAGTCGAACTTAGTGAGCAGCTGGGAAAGAAAATTGATATTTATGTTTCCGGTGTGGGAAGCGGAGGTACCTTACAGGGGATTGCCAAGTATTTGCTTGAGCAAAATCCAGATACGAAAATTGTGGCGGTAGAGCCAAAAGGAGTTTCGGCACTTCACGGAGATGGACCGGGAATCCACCAGATACAAGGAATTGGAGATGGATTTATTCCGGATGTATTAGACACTGGTTTGATTACCGATGTTGTTGAGGTATCGGACGAGGATGCGATAAATACAGCGAGAAGACTTGCAAAAGAGCAGGGGCTTTTGGTAGGAACTTCATCCGGGGCAAATGTGTTTGCGGCAATGCAGATGGCAGAAAAATACGGAAAAGATAAAGTGATTGCAACGGTTCTTGCAGACCGTGCGGAGAGATATTTTAGCACGGGATTAATCTAACGTGTCAAGATGAGCAAGTAAAAAACTGAGGATTTTTATAGGATGAAAGTACAGGTGATTCGTTCCAATCGAAAAACAATCGGACTTGAGGTGCGCGCGGATGAAAGTGTGATTCTGCGGGCACCTCAGTGGCTTTCCAAAAAAGAATTGGATGAATGGATTGGGGAGCATGCCTATTGGATTGAAGAAAAAGTAAAACAGATGCGGCAGAGAAATTTGAATAAAAAGCTGACGGGAGCACCTGCCGTTGACGAAATTTCAGATGTAGAGTGGAAAAATATTCTGGGAGAATTTACAGAGAGGGTAAACCATTTTTGTAAAGTTATGGATGTCACCGTTGGCAGAATCACCATCCGCAATCAGAAGACAAGATGGGGGAGCTGTAGCTCAAAGGGCAATGTGAATTTTAATTATCAGTTGTATTATATGCCGCGTGAACTTATGGATTATGTCATTATTCATGAACTTTCGCACAGACGTCATATGAACCATTCGGCAGAATTTTGGCAGGAAGTAGAGAAATATTGCAAGACATATCGGGAATGCAGGAAAAAGTTGAGGGATTATGAAATAGCCCCTTGAATTTTCTGGAAAACTTAGTATAATATACACTATAAAACGAAATGAATTCGCATATATTTGTGCAAATTCAACAAAAGAATAAAGGGGGACTTAATCTATGGCAAACAGATTTGTATTGAATGAGACATCATATCATGGTGCAGGAGCAATTGCGGAAATTGCGACGGAGACGAGAAGCCGCGGCTTCAAGAAAGCGTTTGTATGTTCAGATCCGGATTTGGTAAAATTCGGTGTAACACAGAAGGTGCTTGATGTGCTGGATAAAAATGGTATGGCGTATGAGTTATATTCAAATATTAAACCAAATCCAACCATTGAGAATGTACAGACTGGTGTGCAGGCATTTAAGGATGCAAAAACGGATTATTTGATTGCGATAGGCGGTGGTTCTTCGATGGATACAGCAAAAGCAATTGGAATTATTATTAATAACCCGGAGCATGAAGATGTGATAAGTCTTGAAGGTGCGGTAGATACAAAGAATAAGAGTGTACCGATTTTCGCAGTACCTACGACAGCGGGAACGGCTGCCGAGGTTACGATTAACTATGTAATTACCGATGCGGCGAAAAATCGTAAAATGGTTTGTGTAGACCCGCATGATATTCCGGTTGTTGCATTTATTGATCCGGATATGATGTCGTCTATGCCAAAGGGCTTGACAGCTGCAACAGGAATGGATGCATTGACACATGCGATTGAAGGATATATTACAGCAGGAGCATGGGAATTGTCCGATATGTTCCATTTGAAAGCAATCGAAATTATTTCACGTTCTCTGCGTGGCGCAGTGGAAAATACACCGGAGGGCAGAGAAGGTATGGCACTTGGACAGTATGTTGCCGGCATGGGCTTTTCTAATGTTGGACTTGGTATTGTTCACTCAATGGCACATCCTCTTGGTGCTTTATATGATACACCACACGGAATTGCAAATGCAATTATTCTGCCTACTGTTATGGAATACAATGCAGAAGCAACCGGTGAAAAATATCGTGATATTGCAAAAGCAATGGGCGTTGAGGGCACGGAAAATATGTCACAGGAAGAATATCGCAAAGCGGCTGTTGATGCCGTAAGAAAACTTTCACAGGATGTTGGAATTCCGGCAGATTTGAAAGAAATTGTAAAGAAAGAGGACATTCCGTTCCTCGCACAATCGGCTTATGATGATGCGTGCCGTCCGGGAAATCCGAAAGAAACAAGTGTAGAAGATATTACAAAATTATATGAAAGTCTTCTGTAAAATGGAGTAATAAAATAAGGCTGCCATCCAAGTGGATGGCAGTTTTTTTGTTTTCGTTATTTAATTTTTCCTTCTTTATGACGTTTGAAGAAATCCCTTGTTTCTTTTGCCACGACACCACTTAGGGCAAAAATAGCAATCATATTTGGAATTGCCATCAAACCGTTAAAAATATCGGCGATTGTCCACACGGCACTGACTGTCATATATGGACCGATAAATACGGCAAGAATGTAAATCCAGCGGAATATTTTTACATGTTTCATATTGCCGCCACTCAAATATTCCAAACAGCGCTCGCTGTAATAATCCCAGCCAAGAATTGTCGTAAAGGCAAAGAATACAAGGCAGAGCATTAAGACAAATGCGGAAACTTCAGGAGGGAACGGAAGTCCTTTCTGAAAAGCATAGGTCGTAACGCCGACACCCTCAAGTCCTTTTACCTGCCATGCACCGGTTAATACAATGGATAAGCCGGTAAGTGTACAAATAACAATGGTATCAATAAAGGTTCCTGTCATGCTTACAAGACCCTGACGGACAGGTTCTTTTGTCTGTGCGGCAGCTGCGGCAATTGGTGCACTACCAAGACCGGCTTCATTTGAGAAGATACCACGTGCAACACCTTTTTGCATAGCAACAAACATACTTCCAACGGCACCACCGGTAATTGCTCTTGGCGAGAAAGCCGCTTCTACAATTACAGCAATGGCACTTGGCACAGCAGTGATATTGGTAACAATTAAAATGCCTGCAAACAGGAAATAAATTATTGCCATAAATGGCACGATAACCTGACTAACACTAGCAATTCGTTTGATTCCACCAATCAAAACGGAAGCAACGCAAAACGCCAAAACTAATGATGAAATCACAACGGACCAGGAGTACTCGCCTAAGAATGGCAGATTTACACAGTGTGCATTGGCTGAATCAAAAAAGCCGTGAACAGCACTGGAAATACCATTTACCTGACTGAAAGTTCCAATTCCGAAAAGTCCGACACATACGCCAAAGAAAGCAAATATTTTGGCAAGCCATTTCCATTTTTTTCCCATACCCTGTTCTATGTAATAAAACGGACCGCCAAGGCTGTGACCGTCTTTTGCGACAACACGGTATTTTACAGCGAGGAGACCTTCGGCAAATTTGGTCGCCATGCCGAAAAAGGCAGCGACAATCATCCAAAAAAGAGCACCCGGTCCACCTGCACCAACAGCAGTTGCAACGCCGACGATATTACCGGTTCCAATCGTCGCGCTTAGGGCTGTACAAAGGGCAGAAAAACTTGAAATTTCTCCCTCACCGCCTTCTTCGTTTTTTACCATCCATTTTAAGGCAAGCGGCAGTTTTCGAAACTGCATTACGCCAAGACGCACAGTTAATAAAATACCGCCGGCAAGAATTAGTACCATAAGGGGAATACCCCAGACAAAATTGTCAATATTAACTAGAATATCATTGATTGTTTTCCACATTCGTTTTATCCTTCCTCTTTTTGTTAAAATAGCATTACTTTTATACTATATCGTATCTTTTAGGTTCTAGTCAAGCATCATACCTAAGTTGTTTGTGTCAAATGTTCGCTCTCACTCGTTGAGTGCGTAATGGTATGGGCACTGAAAATACCAGCCGCAAATTCTTGATACATGGCAGCTCTTTTAATGTAAGTAAGTGCCTTATGCAACCTTAACCTTTATAAAAAGTGAAAAGCGTTGCATGAATTTTGAAAAGATGTGTCTGAAAACAACCAAAAGCAGAAATTTCTCTCGAAAGAGTTGCATTTGCCCTGTGATTTTCTCTAATAAGGGCTGATAATCGGGCAAATATGCAACCCTATAAGGCAAATCAAGTAAAAAGCGTTGTTTTGGCTCGATATTGCGCTTAAGTCACCCCGATTGTGCCAAATATTTGATACAAACCATACCGGAGCTAGGGTAAAGTTTTTGTAGGAAAATAAAAAAATAGAAAGCACCGGATTCCTGT
>OWJI01001061.1_pt1 | contig 17843 bp, 12 predicted proteins | sample 1732541 | NCBI WGS metagenome assembly OWJI01 (sample SAMN05065727, study PRJEB22554) | human gut metagenome | biome: ENVO:2100002; feature: ENVO:00000062; material: ENVO:00002003 | host: Homo sapiens | place: USA
GAGATCTGCGCATGTCTCGTGGGCTCGGAGATGTGTATAAGAGACAGGCGATTGATAATATCCTCCGTTTTATACCAATGGAAATGATTCGGGGAATACTGTCCCTCTTTCATGTAGAGCAATTTCTCAGCGTAGACTTTCGGGTACTTGTCCTGCATGGCGCGGTTGCCGTTGCGGATGGTGATAAGCGACATACCGACCTTGCCAAAATCGCCAAGGCCATAGTCTGTAATATCCCAGCCAAGCATACAGTCACGGACTTCGTCATATTCATGTCCTTTTGACTTCCATTCTTCTGGTGTAAAGTTGCAGAACGGCGGCAAATAGCAATGCTCCTGCGCGCACATGGCTTCGAGTTCTTTTAAGGCTTTGTTGATTTCACTGCGCTTCATTGTTTTTACCTCATTTCTTAACAGCCACTAAAGCCGTTTGCATTTTGTTTTCCCATGCGTTCGCAAGAAGCCTGTGTCCCGCAGCCGTAGGATGTACGCCATCCTGCGTCCAGTGCTCCGGTGGAAGCTTCTTACACGCTTCGTCAAAGAGCTTCTGGAGATCCAAAAACTCTGTGCCAAATTCGGCGGCAAGGCGGTGCGTGATTGCATTGCGAATTGCAGTTTCTTTATAGAGTCCATCCCATTTGTCATCTGTTTCTGTTCCGTGCGTCAGATACGCGCCAAGCAAAATGATCCGTGTTTTGGGAAGCATTCTTTTTGTGTATCGGAGCAACACCCGATAGGTTTCCTCAAACAGCTCTCCATCCGTATCCTCTTGCTGCGTCACTTCTTTCCACGCATCATTAACGCCAATCAGGATTGAAAGAATATCCGGCTGCACATCAATGCAGTCTTTCTTCCAGCGCGACAGCAAGTCGGTCACACGATTGCCACTGACGCCGCAGTTCAATACCTCAATATCCGTGCGTTCAAGGCAAAGATCCGCCTGAACCAAGCATGGATACCCACTCCCTATGAAGTTCGCGCTGTCATAGCTTCTACGCAGCGTATCCGTAATGGAATCACCTTGAAACAAGATTCTCATATTGGCCTCCTATTGTTAGAAAACACATATTGTTGGGTTACATCATGTATTCCAAAGCACATCATTTTGAAACTGCACAACGCGCTTTTTACAGTTCATCTCTATCAGGAATCAGGCTATAGGCTTCGACACTTTGCATTTCATCCGTGTTCTGAAAAACCACGCGCTTTTCTTCGCCCGGCAGCATACTGAAATAATTATCCGAGAGCCCGGAAAAGCCCTCCAGCTCCACAGCATGAACGTATTGCTCCGCATACAGAACGACTGTACCGCACGTCTTGTCCGGCGCTCTTTCCATGCTCCAGCGCAGCGCAGAGTCTGCTTTTTGCAAATACGGGCAGCCGGTTCGATACCAGTTCCGGACCGAATGCGGCTTTTCTGCATCTACCTGAAGTTCTGCCGCGAAAAGCGCATTATCACCGGGCGCGGCTTCTACGAACAGCTCCGTGCTTTGTGCGCACGAGATATCCGCCTGCTGAAGCACACGCTCTGCCGTTCCGGATCGCAGATCAACCCGCCAGACGTTCAGACTGCACACTGCGGCATCCGGCAGGATATTGCCAATGCAGATTCGCAGGCCGCCGTTTTCCGGCTCTATGCTGACGCTGACAGGCTGCGCATACTGCCGCAGCGCAAACAGGCCCGCTTTTTCCTGCGCATAATAGTCGCAGAGCGACCAGCCCATCGCGGCAGGCCAGCAGTCGTTCAGCATCCAGTAAAGAATGCCGCTGCAAAACCAGAGATCGCGGCGCGCGTTGCAGACTGTCAGCCGGACAAGCTCATATTGCAGATAGCGCATTTTGAAATGCTGGTCGTCCCAATCCGCAAACGCGCCGAAAAGCTTCTGCGCAAACTTCGTGAACATATCCAAAAGCGGCCTTGAAAGCGCGGGATTTCCCTTTGTATGATGCAGCCATGCGTCGTGATCGCTTTGATACTGCGGAGAAAGAAATCTGGAAAGGCTGCTCCGGCTTACTGCACCGAAGATCGGCTCCTCCGAGATGAAGCGCGCACGGTATTCCTCCCATTTCTCCCGGTAATCCGAAAGCTCCGGCTGTTCCAGATAGGAAAACGTTGTGCCGAGAAATTGCGTGTTGTGCGTTGTTCCCACGGTCTTGGACGCATATTTCTTTCCGCCGTAGGGAGACGACGGCAGGAACCGATGGCTGGGGTCTACACGCTCCAGCACAGGCCCAAGCGCACGTCTGGCGGCAAGCCTGCCGGGATAGACCTCCTGTGTATCGTCGCCGTTGACGGCGTTCTCGTTGTCGCCATGCCACCACGCAAGGCATGGATGATTGCGAAGCGCATATGCGGCAGTCTCTGCTTCCTGTGCAAGCTGGCGCAGAAAATCCGCGTCATCTTCCGGATAATCGCCGCAGGCCATCAAAAAGTCCTGACAGACCAGAAGCCCAAGCCGGTCGCATTCGTCGTAGAAATGCTGCTGCTCAAACAGGCCGCCGCCCCAGACGCGGATCATGTTGATGTTCGACGCTGCCGCCATTTCCAGCAGCCGCGTTATTTTTTCCGGGGTTTCTGCGGACGGAAACGGCTCACAAGGCACCCAGTTTGCGCCCGTGCAGAACACCTTGACGCCGTTGACGACCGGTGTGAAGCAGGAAAAGGTCGTGTTTTCATCATATTCGTGGCCGCTCGGCGTCGCTTGCAGCGCATGGCAGCGCTGGATATCAGCCGGCTTTGTGTCCTGCGTCTGTAAAATCCGAAGAGTCCGCACGCCGAAGCGCTGCTCCGCACATTGACCGCCGACCTCCATACGGAGCGTGTATAACGGCTGCGCACCGTATGGGCGCGGATACCAGAGCGCAGGCTTGGCAAGATCGACATACCAGACAGCCAGTTCTTCCGCGGAAAAGCATCGGTTTTTATAGACGACCGCGCCATCCGGCGACAGAATCTGCATGAAGATCTGTGCGCCGGAGGTGTGATTGTGCCGCAGCTGCGCGGTGATTTTCAGCTGCGCACCCCACGCATCCAGATGCTCCGTAACGATTGAAACGTGCTCCAGCTCCGAAGCCTTATGCCAGAGCAGACGTACCGGACGGTAAATGCCGCAGGTCACAAACCGATCGACCCAATCCCAGCCGTAGCTGCATTGCATCCGGCGCGTATATAGCCGCTCGGTCGTAAATGCGCCGCTGCGAGGCGGCCTGTCCGCTACGGCGTGTACCGGCGAATGAAAGCGCACACAAAGCGTGTTGACACCGGCGCGAAGCCGTCCTTTTACGCAGAACCGATGCGGAATGAACATATTCTCTGCCGTACCGACCAGCACGTCATTCAGACGGATCTCACAGTAAGTATCCAAGCCCTCGAAAAGCAACTCCGGGATACCGGCTTCCTCCGATATGTCCTCCGGCGTCAGCGTAAATTCCCGCGTATAGCTCCAGTCGTGCTGCTCGATCCAGCGGCAATGCTCTGAATTCCAGTCGCGGAACATCTCATCTTCCGAATAAAGGTCCGTATGGACGCAGCCGGGAACATGGGCTGTATATTGCTGCCCTGCATCATTTTCCAGATGCCAAGTGCCGTTCAATTCTATTTCCCGCATAAAACCTCCAATTCACGCTTCCACGGAAGCGGCTGTCGGGCCGGAAGAATGCTTTTGTGCAAGAATGTAGCATTGCGATAACAGCCCATACGGAACAAGCAGCGGCGCTTCGCTGTTTCGGTCATTCTCTGTCCGGAAGTCTCTCCAATCAATCCGGCTGCAAAGCTGATACGGCTGGTGCAGCGGGCCGAACAGATTCCGGTTTGAACCAACCACTTCAAGGTCGAGCATATTCAGTCCCTTTTTCAACGAGATTTCAACGTCGTTTGCAGCGCGCCACGGTAAATATACCGGCTGACCTCCATTTATGTGGGCAATAATTGTCGTCGCTTCCGCCTGTCCAAGATGCAGTCGTCCCGTTTCCTGACTGCTTTCAAACTGAAAATGGTAAATCATGCTTCCAGCATAATGAGGATATCCCTGCAAGCACCAATCGCCAAAGCGAAGCTGTCTGGGCTCGTTTATCATCCGGAATGAAGCGTCAAGGGCAAAATCGCCGCAGAGGTAAACATCCTCAAATTCTGTGCTTTGTCGAATATCCAAGTCTAACAGGAGTATGTTTTCACCCTTTTGAACAGTTTCCAGTCTTACAAGGGAAATGCTTCTGTCCTTGAACCAGCCATCGCGTGTCTTGCACGGCGTTCCGTTGCAAAGCAATGCACAGTTTTCCCATTCCTCTAAGGCAAGAAAAAGCGGCGTTATGGGAAGATCGAGAACAGTAAAACGAAATTCCATCTGAGCGTGGTAAGCGGCGTCATCGCTGCTGCACCATAAATACCGCATCGGGATTCCGTTGGCATATATCTGGCGGAATCCTGCTTTCTCGCGTATTTGCTGCTGCGCCTGCCAAACCGCCATCTCTGCGCTCCAGTTACCGTCCGTGCGCCAGCGGCATCGGTCGAGTGTCAGCGTATTCGGTTCTGTCCGGGTAAACGCTGCGGTCGGGCCAAGGCAGGCAAGCGCTTTGGGCGATTCGTGGACATCGTGATAAACGGGTTTTAAGTCCTGTATAACGGGTGTCCTGCGCGTATGCAGGAAAAAGATTTTTGCATCTGCTGGTGCAAAATCAACGTATATACCCATTGCGCTGTCTGTTGCAAGCGGTGTTGTTGTGTCGCGCAGCGGATCATATTCCTCCAGTGTGCCTGCCTCCGGAAATTCGATTCTGCAACGGAAAGCATTTTGCCGATTGTTGTTCACTGCAAGCAGAATGCAACCATCTTCCACCTTGCGATAGCTGGTCAGGATCGGCGCGGCAGCCGCAGTGTTAATATCTGTGATTCGGACAAGCCGATATGCGTCCAGCGCACGGATCAGCGCTGCTTCATCCGGAACAATGGTATCCTGTGAAAATTTTTTCTGTGAATATGCGTTTTCAGCGCCGTCCACACACCCCGGCATCTTCTTCAGCCAGATAATCATGCCGCCAGCCGCAGAGAATTCTTCGAGAAGCGATATCGTTGAGGAAAAGAGCGTATCTGCATCCGGTACAACGACAACATCATACGCCGCCTGATTGATTACAAGCTGCTTGTCTTGAACACTGCCTTTGTCCTCCATAAGCAGTTCGTCACCGAAGTCAAAATCAAGCTGATTCTTCAGCAGCGCCTGCGCCAGACGATTAACGCGGTCATACTCCGCATTCAGTGAGAAAATATGCGCATCCGTCCATCCCATGTTCGCGTCAAAATGCGCGAGATCTTCTGCCGGATCGCTGCCGCAGCGCATCCATACGCTGGACTGCGGATGCAGGACGAGAATTCTTCTCTGAACCTGACCACTCTGCGCACAAATAGACAGTCTTGCGCAGTATGCCTCCATAATCGGCTCATACTTCCACCACGGCGCCTGGTAATTCAGAACAGGGGGATAGTCTCGCTTTCGCAAGCCCTTTATGGTATATTGCGCAAGGTGCGGACAGCGGATGGAAATTCCCATAACAGCCTGCCAATCCCAAAGCCATTTCTGCCCCTCGAAGCTCAACTGCCATCCGGTGCAGCCATACGTTTCACTGATTGCAGGCCGTCCCCACTGATTCGCAACGCTGGTGCATTGCTTTGCTGTGAGGTATTCTTCGGTTCGCTCTCCGAGAATGTCGATTCCCGGTACATGGAGATAGCGGTAATGCGGCATAGCAGCTCCGCAGACACGCGCCTGTGAGCAAAGATTGTTTTCAAACAGCAGATGCCCCATGCTTTTTATATTGTTTTGTTCGCACCATTCGTAAATCTGTTTGAAGTAGGTTTCGCTGAACAACTCCGTCAGAGTCCGCCAGTAGTCGTGCCGCGCCTTAGCTGCGTGCGTTCCCTGATAAAAAAGATACGGTAAAAACGGAAGAATAGAGTACCCGCGTTTTTGCTGAAACAGTTCAGGAAACGATTCTGTCCATGGCAGCCACGGTCGATGCGGCTCAAACTGCGCGTAAAAATCACAATAATTTGGCTCGTCAGTAAAAAAGCCATCAACAAAGTCCGCAGTCTTATTCTCAAACTTCCTTTTATATTGGTCGTGTGTGAGGGCTATGAATCGCGCCACACTTCGCGCATCCAGATTATTTGCTGGTGCGTTTCCGTTATACCAATCACTTTCCTGCGAATACTGGACATCTAAAAACAGCGCATCGCCTCCGTGTGATGGATCTTCCTGCAACGAAAGGATTTGATTATTCTGCGTTTGTGCGAAGTAGCGGTATGTACTGTTCGGATTCTCGCTCAGTACAAGCGCACAGGCTCTTAACTCTGGATATTCCGCAGTGACCTTTCCGCCAGCCATGCCGGACGGCCATTTTTCATCATCATAAATAAAAGGCTTCAGTCCATAGCGCCGACCCTGCTGCGCAGATTCTTTAACCATTTCCATCCAGCACGACGACAGATACGGCGTTTCCAGTCCCTCACGGGCGTGCATAATAAACCCGCCAAGGCCAGCTTTTGCAAAATCCTGAAGCTGCTGGTTCAGCTCCAATTCCTGCAAATCTCCGTTCCATGACCAGAAAGCATCTGTACGGAAGTCCGCATCCGGGCAGCGCATTTTATCACGAATTGTATGTAAATCCATAGTCCCTCCACATCAGATGATATCGGATTGATGCAGGCGGTTATCCCTTTACGGCACCGCCCGTCAGACCGGCTACCATGTACTTTTGCAGGAAAATAAAGAACACGATCACAGGAATCAGAATGATTGCAGAAGCCGCGCAAAGCGGGCCCCAGTCTGTTCCTGCGCTCTGCACAAATGCGGTAATTCCAAGCGGCAGTGTTTTCATGCTCGATGTTGAAAGCTCAACCGATGCCCACAGCATCTCGCCCCATGCGCCAAGGAAAATAAAAATTGCATTGGTGATCGTTGCCGGACGGACGATTGGGAGGACAATCTTGGAAAAGATTTTAATTTCCGCGCACCCGTCGATTCGCGCAGCTTCTATGATCTCATTTGGTACTGTTGCAAAGAAGTTGCGATAGATATAAATACTCAAAGGGAGGTTCCAACAAACGTAGGGGACAATCAAAGACAGATACGTTCCGGTCAGCCCAGCTTTACTGACCATCAAAAACGCGGGCATCAGAATTGATTCTGACGGCAGCATATTCAGCAAAAAAATAATCAGGACGATTGCATCTGCCGCAGGGATATTGAGCCGCGCAAGCGCGTATCCGGCCAGTGCGCTGATAATAAGAGTTGCAACGACAGTGGAGCAGACGACAATAATACTCGTCAGAAAATAGTCTCCGATTTTTGCCGTATTCCATGCGTATTCATAGTTACTCCATGCGATATGTTCAGGCAGCCCCCAGATGTTCTTATAGAAATCCGAGGTCGTTTTCAGACTTGTAATCAGAACAAACAAAATCGGGAAGATTACGAAAATCACGAATAAAATCAGCAGAATGCGGGTGCTGAGTTTTGCAATTTTATTAGTACTCATAGGTTTCTCCTCTCAGCGACCAGCGCAAAGCGATCAGGCTGACAGCGACAACAATCGTGAACAGGACACCCATTGCAGCCGCCGTGCCAAAAGAGCCAAACGAGAATGCGTATTTCTTCATAACGATTGGAACCGTTGTTGTAAGGTCTGCCGGTCCGCCCTGCGTCATACTGAAAATCAGGTCATAGCTTTTGAATTGCCCACCGAGCGTACTGATGGCTGCAAGCGCAATCGTGGGTTTAATCAGGGGAAGTGTAATTTTCATAACCTGCTGATGATAGGTTGCACCCTCCAGATAGCTTGACTCATATAGCGATCTGGGAATATTCTGCATGGCTGCAAAAACGATCATCATAACAGATCCGGAGCATTTCCAAATCGCTACAAAAATCAGGCAGGCCATTGCCGTCGCTTTATCCTGAAGCCAGACATGGCGGAAGCTCTCCAAGCCGATCAAGCGGAAGAAGCTGTTCAAAAGGCCCATTTCCGGGTTGAAAAAGAATACGAACATAACACCGACAACCGCCGTCGGAAGCATGGCCGGACTATATAGAATTACCCGGAAAATTCCACCCTCGCGCTCACTGAGCCGAATAATCAGCGTGGCCATCAGAAGTCCGAGCACAACTGCGCCAAGAGTCGATGCAAATGCGTACAACAAAGAATTCTTGAACGCACGGAATGACAGGCTATTTGCAAATACGGAAATATAGTTTTTCAGTCCAACAAATTCCACTTTATTGAAGCCGTCCCATTTCAAAAATGAAAGATAGATATTTGAAAAGAATGGGACTGCACAAAACAGCAGAAGTAAAATCATAGCTGGCAGCAAGAGGATTAGCCCAAGCCGTACTGTTTTCTTTTTCAAATTCATGGTGCTCCATGCAAACCTTTCTATGTAATATACGATTAAAAAAGAATGCCGTTTGACATTCGCCAAACGGCATTCCGTTTATCACTGACTTATTCGATGGTTGCTGCTGCCTGAAGATTCGCCGCGGCAAAATCTACGCCACCGTTCAAGACGAGATCGGCGATCAAATTATTGGCCATATAATCGAAAGTAGCTGCATCCGGCGTGGGGCCTACGCTGAAGAAGGGAGCCTGCGCCAAAACGCCTTTTACGATCACATTGTCGGACTCGACCTTCACGTTCGCAGGAATGTAGCCCTGCTCGGCATGAATCGCCTGAATTTCCGGGCTGAGGAACGTCTTGAGGACTTCGACAGCCGCTTCTTCGTTGGAGCAATTCTTCGGGATAAAGAACATATTGCCGCCGCAGGAGATGGCATTCTGTTCACCTGCTGCCGGCCACGGGATAATGACAACATCAAAGTCGGCTTCTGCTGCGACCGATGCGGCCTGCGCTGCGGTCTCCGTCATCATCAGGCATTTGCCCTGATAGAATGCAGCACGGATTTCATCGCTCTTTGCGGTAACAGCGCCCTCGCCGGGGTACATATAGTTCAGGTCATAGAGAGACTTGGTAGCTTCCATAGCAGCCTTGCAATCGTCAGACTCATAGCTAAGGTCGCCAGCCATCCAAGCGTCATATGTGCCGTTGCTGTGCGTAATGCTGAGCATTGCGTTATACCAGATCCAGTAAGCGCGGTTCAGGTCGGTAGCGTGTCCAAGGGGGAATACGCCGGTGTCAGAAACTTTCTGGCAGGCTTCCTTAAACTCGTCCATCGTCCAAGCGTCCGGAATCGTCACGCCTGCTGCTTCCAGAGCGGTCTTGTTGCCGATCATAACAGGGAAGTTCGTTTCCCACATCAGACTGACAAGTCTGCCGTCAACGGTGCCAAGCGAAAGCTCTGCATCAGAGAACCAGGACTTGAATTCGGGGTCTGCATCCAGATAGGGGGTAAGATCAACTGCCATATCCGCGATGTTGGCAGGCATCGCGTAGTTGTAAATATCGCACGGGTCGTTGCTGGCAATGCCGGTACGCACAACGGAATCAAGGTTGCTCCAGTCGATCTGGATCGACTCAATGTTGTACTTGTCAGCCAGCTTTTCTTCCAGCGCATCCGTCATCATAGGGCCGGACGTGTATTCGATGCACTTTCCGTAGAATTTGATCGTGGGCTTCTCGCCGGTTGCTTCTTCGGGGGTTTCTTCCGTTTCTGTTGTTTCCTCGGCCGGAGTGGGTGTTTCTTCAACAGCCGGTGTCTCCGTCTCCGCGGGCTGCTCTGTTGTGGCTTTCGATGCACAGCCTGCCATACACAGGACGAGCATCAGGACCGCAAGCATAAGCGCAAGCAGTTTTTTCATGTTTCTGTTTCCTCCTCATAATTGTTTCCGACTGTTTATAACAGTCTTTGTGCTTTTATTATATTTTTTCTTCCCATAACTGTACACGGTCCAATGTTATCAAATGGTTCAATTTCTTACGGTTTCACGTTTCTGTTTTGTGCACATTGCTTCTGCGGCGGTACTTATCGGGTGAACAACCCATGATTTTCTTGAATACAGACGAAAAATATTTATAGTTGTCGAAGCCCACTTCCGATGCAATCTCATAGCTTAAAGCATCTGTTGTATCAAGCAACCGGCAGGCTTCACGCACACGGATCTTATTCACATAGTCCACAAAGCCGATCCCCATTTCCTGCCGGAATAAATAGGAAAAGTAGTTTCTGGATTTGTGAATATACTCTGCCACACCGTTAAGTGTCAGCGTTTGCGCATAATTCTTCCGAATATAATCGGCAGCGCGCATAATCTCCTTACTGCATTTACGATCTGTCATAAGGCCGACATGATTGCGTATCCGCTGATTCAGCGCTTTCGCCCACGCCTCATATTCCTCTGCTGTTGCAAACTCTGGGATTTGTTCTTTTTGATCCCCGCTGTCAATCAAATCGCTTTCCATGATTCCACGTTTGTGCATAGAAGATAACGCAAGGCTTTTGAATTCCATGCACACCATCACATATGGCGCAGAGGTCGCAACTTTCATGCTTCGGAGCGTAGAGAACAGCTCCGTCAGAGATTCTTCTACCAGATCAAACCGAAGCTGCATCATATATTCTTCCAATTTTGCACGATGAATCTGGACATATTTTTCGTTTCCGGAAACATCCTTGACGGACTGCCATGGGATAAAGGAGGCCGTGCCAAGATAAAGCCGATGCTTCATGGCGGCACGGGCCTGCCGACAGAGCATATTCGTGCTGTGAAGCGGGCCCGCGTCGCTGAGTGAAACACTGATGCTTTCGGAAAATTGATTATCCAATATTGCATTTATCTTTTTCTGCCAGCTACGCACAGTAGTAATCCGCGTTGCCGCAGCTTCCGCCGGTAAAAGGACAAAAATACTGTCTGCTTCTTGAAACAGAACCGTAGCGCGGCTGCTTGCAAGCTGGGATAGCTGCGTGGATAAATAGTCGAGGACTTTCTGCCGAACCTCACAATGAAAATGGTCAATGCTGATTTGGGCAATGATGCAGTCGCTTTTTTCTGAAACGCCGGTATATGCGCTAAGCGCTTCTGTCTGGCTCGGTGAAAGCGGCTCCGGTGAGGATACATATGTCTGGATTTCTTTTCGTTGCTGCTCCCGCGTATAGGCGTGCTGCTTCTTTTGTGTTTCCTGCTCTTTCAAAACAGAATCCCGGCACAGCGCGACTTTCTGGCACAACTCATCGGTATCAATCGGCTTCAAAAGATAATCGGAAACACCGATCTTGATAGCTTCCTGCGCATAAGAAAATTCAGAATACCCGCTTAGAACGATAATTCGCACAGGTTCATATAATTCAAGCACCTGTTTTCCCAACTCAATACCGCTGATACCCGGCATACGGATATCGGTGATAATAAGCTCCGGCCTTTTTTTCCGGCAGATATCAAGCGCTTCCAAGCCATTCGACGCAGTAAAAACAGCAGTAATGCCAAGTTTATCCCACTCGATGCCGTCCTTTAGTCCATAACAAATCTGAAGTTCATCATCCACGATCAGAAGTTTCATTGATCTGCTCTCTCCTTTGCTGCGGCATTCTGATTGTTACTTTTGTGCCTTTTCCGGGAGCGCTTTCAAATTCGATCCCGTATGCCATGCCGTATCTGTAATGTAAACGCTGCTGAATATTGGTAAGGGCCAGTACGTTTGTGCTTGTCTGATTTGTACGCAGTGCATGAATGATCGGCGCAGCTTCTGTTCCGAGCCCGTTATCCTCTACCACATAACACAAATCTGAAGCATCTGCAAAAACCCGTATGCAAATGACTCCGTGCTCCAGCTTTTCTTCCAGCCCATGTACAATCGCATTTTCGACGAGCGGCTGTAAGATCAGATTCATAACAACGCAGTCCAAAACCGTATCGTCAATCTCAAATTGGAAGTCAATACGATCGCCAAAGCGGTTTTTCTGAATTGTCACATAGTCGCGCAGATAAGTAACCTCCTCAGAAACGGTCGTAAGCGCCTGCCCGCCATTCAGCGCGTGCTTGAACAGCCGTGCCAGCGCAGTGGCTTGCGCCGCAATTTCGGGCTGCTTGTTCCGAAATGCCATCCATCGAATCGTTTCAAGCGTGTTATTCAGGAAATGCGGATTGATCTGCGCTTGCAGACATTTCAGTTCCGCTTCTTTTTCGGAAAGCTGCGTTTTATAAACGCGCTCAATCAAATCTTGGATGTATGTTCCCATTGTAATGAAAGAGCGATTCAAAACGCCGATTTCGTCATTCCGATCCATTTGCGTAAACTGGTAGTCTCCATCGTGAAACTGTGACACTTCACTCGAAAGCTCCATAATCGGTTTGATAATTGTTTTTCTCTGAATCAGAAAGAACGCGATGCCAAACAGAGTAATGAAGAATATACACGCGACAAAAATTCCGCGATGCAGCCCTAAATTGACCATGCCGCTTTTTTCATCGATCCGAACAGCATACCAATCTCCGTTTTTCAGTGTGCACCACGTTGTCAGATTTTCACGCTCCAGAAGATACCCCTCTTTTTGCTGAAGAAGCTGTTTGTAGAAGCTCTCGTCAATCACGCTGTTTCCGATAATTTCCTTGCGAAGCGATGATACGATCGTTCCGTTTCGGTCAATCAGGAAAATATCTAAAGTCGTATCTGAGACAAGCGACTGATACAGGCTGCATATGTATTTTTCAGAAACCGCCAGTTTTTCAGCGCCCAGCATATCGGAGTATTTCTCCAAATTATTGATAGCCCTGAAAGCCGGCACCTCATAGCCGCGCGCGCTTTTGGACACATACTCCTGATTATTCGTGGTTTGTCCCCATACCAGCGGCAGTTTTTGCAGCTCCGCTGGTGTGATGTATTCGTCAAGTGTATCTACCTGCAAATATTGACCAGCCTGTGTCAGCAGCTTGCCATCCGTTGTGAACAACCCCAAATATTGAATGTATTTTCTGGAGTCGAGCAAGCTTTCTAAAAAACGATCTACCTTATAACGGTACTCATAAAGCGCTTCAGAGGGCTGTTCTTTGCATTTCTGCAAATACATCTGTACCGAATCATTTGCCAGAGCTTCTTTTGAAACAAACTCCAGATCACCAAACATATAGGAAAATGATGTCTGAGACTGTTTGAGCGTTTCCAGCACGGTCATGCTGGTCTGCTGCTCCACCCGGCTGCTGAATTTCAGATTGAACACAACAAAGAGCGCTGTGAGCGGCAGCAGCAAAAATACCATCAGACTCAGTATAAATTTCGCGCTGATCCCATAATCACGAATACGCATATGCTTCATGGTCATTTCTCCTTTTACGGCGTTCAATCCTAACTAATCTTAACATGGATTGCGCGGAACGCAACCGGATATATTATTACGATATTATCCGTTTTATTACGATATGCTTCGACAAGTATCCGCTGTTGACCAACATATTATAATACAAGGAAGAATTAAAGTGTATTCTGCGTGGATGAAAGGCCGCATAATCATAACCGCATCGTAGCTATCTATACATTTGCGTATCACCGTGAGATGTATTTCAGTCAGTAAAGCAATCTGGTCTTGCCACGGCGGTAAATCCAGCGGAGCCGGTGATAACAACACCGTTTGCACCACCGCTGCAATGAACGATCAGAAGATTGCCGTCCGCGTCTCTGCCGCCGACAATGCCGACGTGGGAATCGTCAGGATAGAACACAAGGTCGCCCGGCTGCGCTTCGCTCCATGCAATGTTGGTGCAATAGCTGTGCTGTGTGGCAGCTCCGCCGCCGCGTCCGGGGTAGTAGCTGCCATTCGTCGCGTTGTAGAATGTCCAATCGACGAACCCCGAACAGTCTAATCCGAACGGGCGCACCGTGCCGGTGGAGCCGCTGCCTGACGCTGTGACCTCCGTTGGAACACCCCAGCGGTCGTCCCAGCCGAGCGTCAAAGATTTTCCGCCCCAGAAGTACGACACGCGCCCGACGAGCTGCACCGCCGTTTCCACGACGGCCTTTCGTGCCGGGTCAAGATCGCCGGGCAGATTTTCAAGCAGTGCAATGGCGTCCTCCTGCGAAATGGTCAGCGAACCCATAGGTACATTTAGACTGCCGAGGTTTTCTAGCAAAATATCCAGCGCATCGTTCTGGTATTTTGTAAACGCATAGATCAGACGCATTTGCTCGGCGGTTTTGGAGGTAATTGTGATCGTCAACGCCGTTTCCGTGTGGCTGTCGTCCACATCGTCGTCCGGATTGCTGTCCGGAACGTCAACGGTTTGCGTCGCCGTCGTGATCTCGCACATATCCCAAAAGACTTGCCGTAGTAGCTCGACGCGCTCTGCATCCAACGTGAACACGTCTACGCCGTCCTCTGTGCCTGCCGTCTTGGATGCAAACACGGCTACGACTTCACGCCAATCCGGGGCCTGCCCGACGATCTGGATGGATGCAAAATCTCCGTTTTGCAGGCGCTCCAATTCAGCATGATATTCGCCCTGAATTTCCGCAATGGCAGTTGCCAGCGGAACGGTATCGTCGCTTTCCTGCTCGTCCGCAAAAAGAATCCCTAGCGGCGATGCAAGAAACGCGCCCGCCACAATGATGATGGAAAACACAACGAAAAGCGCCGTACCGCCGCCCAGACTGGCAAGGGCGCTTAGAAGCTCCTTGACAGCCTTTGCCGCGGCATCGGCCAGCTTTTTCGCGGCTACGGCGGCTGCTCTGGCTGCGCGGTTGTTACTCTTTTTAAGCATTTTTCGCTGTGCGTCCTGCGTGGCTGTTTTCCGTACCCGCTTTGTCGCGGTTTTTGATGCAGGTGTTTTTGACTGTGCCTTTGGTGCGCTGATTTGCTCTGTATCTCGCGTCCGAATATCAATGCCGCGCTGAGGCCTTTCCCTCGGCGCGGCGTTTGGCTTCGGCTTTTCACGGATGGCGGGCAGCTGCTCCGCTGGTGGCTGAACAGGCTGTGACGTAGGTGATGCAGACTTACCGCTGCCAGCCGTGACCGGCTGACGCTCCGGCGTGATCGCGGGCGCTTCCGAAACAGGCGGCTGCGGTGGAACAGGGGCAGCCGATTCGGATGGATAGATGGATTCGATGGATGGATTTTGAGAGAGCTGCGCTTGCTTTTCTATAAAGGCTTGCCGTGCCTGCTCCTGCGGCGCGGACGGCAAATCGTGCGCCGGTGTGACCGCTGGCCGCTCACGAATAGGCTGCTCTATGCCGCGGCTATAAGGTTCAGTGCCGCGCGGCGTCCATGTACCAGTCTGCTTGATATGCTGAACGTTCGACGCATTTTCTGGTGTCGGTTCGAGAAGCGGTTCACCGCGCAGCTCTGTAATCGTTGGCCTTTCGCGGATCGGCGGCGCTGGCGTGGCTGTTTTTGCAGTTTGCTGAACATAAGCGTGGCGGGCCTGCTCCTGCGGTGCGGGTGTTGGTGCGCTCTGCGGCCGTTGCTGTTCTGACCGAGTGCGTATATCCCCCGTGCGCTGCCGCAGCGTATTCTCTGTCAAAGACGCAGATGGCGTAACATGACGCTCTTGCGGCTGCTCTGCCGTGATCGGCGGTGCTGGCGTGGCCGTTTTTGCGGTTTGCTGAACATAAGCACGTCGGGCCTGTTCCTGCGGCGCGGGTGTCGGTTTGCTCTGCGGCGGTGTCGCATCTGGTCGGGTACGCGGTGCGTCTGTTCGCTCTCGCGGTGATTCCGGCGCATGATGTGGCTGGGTGGATTGCTCCGGTTGTGCATTTGCGGAAAAATCCGCTGATTCTTTGCAGGCTGGATATTGGATTACATGGCGCGGTAGCTGAACGGCTTCGTGGACGATTTCGCGGGCAGTCGTTTCGACCTGTTCGGTCGCTGTGCGTTCTGCGCTGCCCGAACGGTCAGACTGCTTTGTGCTGTCGTTCAGCTCTTTCACAAACTTCTGCACCATCTGACGTTGGACAGTAGATGCAGCTTGATGTTTCGGCTGCTTGTCCTTTGACCGGTTGTTTCGTTCTCGAATGTCTGGAATGAAAATCACCTCCATATATTAAGTTCCTACTTGCTAGAAAAGGAAAATGTGATAAAATTAAGATAACAGTAATTTAATATTGAGCTTTTAATTGCAGGAGTGCGGAAATGAAGCCAAACAAACATCAAAATAAAAAATGGATAGTACTCATTATATTAGTTATTCTCGTATGTGTTTTAGTGACTTTTTTGCCATTCATTATCGAAAAACTATACTATGCAAAAGCTCCATTCAAGTTATTTGAGGTGAGCTACGAAGCAAAAGACATTCTAGCTTACTATGGAAGTGTACTTAGTTTTGCTGGCGCAACAATACTTGGCATATTGACATTACGCCAAAATAAGAAGGCTCAAGAAAAATCCGACGAAGTAAACCGCCTTCAAATTGAATTTCAAAAGAAAAGCATGGCTATGGCTGAAGCACAATATGCCCAAAGCAAAGCAGCTACAAGTACTGTTCCTAAATTTGAAATCTCACTACATAGTTATAATGGCAACTATGCCAACCTCGAACTATGTCTTAAAAATGTTTCTTCAATTTTTGCATCGAATATTAGTTTTATTTCTTTTCTGATACAGGACGAAGATGCTAATGAAATAGCCAATGTTAAACAATTTGCAGTAAAGCACCATTCCTTGTCATCCGCGCAAGAAACCATAATTAAAACTGATACACCCAATATGGTTGTCGGCAACGGAAAGGCTGCTAGATTTTACCAGAACATAAGATTTGTTTTGTCTTTTTCGTGTGAAGATGAAATGGGCAACACACATTATTATCGCGCCGCTATTGAAATTCCGTCTACGAGAGAATTTTGCCATGACTCATGGCAGGCGGAGTGCGTAGGCTAAGTTACAAAGTGTCGAAGTAACATTCAACTGGTTGCAAAATACATCTCACCGTGAGATTCATTCCTTTTATGGAATTGCGTATCACGGTGAGATTTATTTTTGCAATGCTTCTGCAATTCCCTCCATGATATACTCAGCGCAGGGCAGCGCGATAGAATTGCCGAGTGCCATATAGCGGCTGGTGCTGCGGATTTCTGCGCCATCCGCGCCATACTTCGTCCAGTCTGGCGGCAAACCCATCAGGCGTTCGCTTTCCGCTTCGGTCGGGTAGCGAATGCAGCCGGCAAGCGGATCGTCCTCATAATAATACGCGAACGCAGTTTGCTCGGACGCTAGAATAGTTGGAAACACATCTGTCCGTTTTCCAAAGCTCCGGATGAAGTGTTGTCGATTTCGGTTTGCGGCTGCTCCGCGCATTTTGAATCCGTAAAATGGCAGGATAACGGGTATCTGCCGCCCTGCTTCAAAAGAAGCATCTCTACGATCTTCGGCGGCGGACAGCCCACTCGCGCTGCAAAGCCGAGAATCCGTGTGCATTGACCGGGTGTTAAATAATATCTCTGCGGCACGCTGTCCTGTAAAATCTGCCACAACAAAGATTCTTTCTCGGCGCGCGAGTTTGGGCTTCGACCAATACTGGGCGTCCAGGACACGCCATGCCAGATCACACCGTCGCCCTCGCACCATTCCGGCATCTGCCCAGTGTCCAGAATCAGGCATTGAAACCTCGGTGCCCGCAAAGGATTTGAGTACGGCAAGATAGTCGCGTTTATCGCTTGATAGCATAGCTCCAACGACGTTTTCCCAAACAGCGATAGCTGGATACAGCCCTCCACTGGCATCCCTCATTTCCTCAATAATATGAATTGCCTGATAAAACAGGCTGGATTTTGCACCCAACAAGCCATCGCGCGGGCCTATGGATGACAAATTTTGATTATTCCGAATTCGGAATAACCAGAATTATGCCGAAGAAATAGTTATTCCGAAGTTGCTGCATCAAGTCCCATAAATCCTGGACTTTCCACAAAAACATCGG
>OWJI01001116.1_pt1 | contig 17327 bp, 16 predicted proteins | sample 1732541 | NCBI WGS metagenome assembly OWJI01 (sample SAMN05065727, study PRJEB22554) | human gut metagenome | biome: ENVO:2100002; feature: ENVO:00000062; material: ENVO:00002003 | host: Homo sapiens | place: USA
TGTGGTCAAAAACCGCTTTCTGAACACCCTCGTGACAGGGGACAGAAAGCGGTTTTTCATAGTTTGCCGGAGTGCCGCGGATGGATGATTTGCCTCTCCAGTCTGTCGCATTGTACCTCTGCTGGAGAGGTTGAGCAAGTCTTTTATGCAGGGATAGGCGGCGCAGAATTTGCATCGCTATAGACAAAGAATACCTTCACGCATTTGCCTTCTGGAGATAAAACTCACTCTCCGCAACTCGTGTCACAAAATCATATTCCAGCCGTGCTGCCTTTGAGGGGGAAATATTGTAACGCTTAAACACAGAGCGAAAATATGCAAAGAACTCCCGGTCTTCCTCTGCCATCGGTGCAACCCAGCCATTTTCGGCACCATGGGCTTCGATTTTATCTAACTCTGCCATACGCTCTTTATCCATGTCAGTTGCTCCTTTCGGTGAACTTCCGCATACCCCCAGCGGGAATCGTTTTGGGCTACCTAAATTGTAACTCCAAGGACAAGATTGTGCAAGAGATTCCTGAGAAGGTAGTAGCGCAAGGCGTGAGATGTCATAGACAAAGAACACCAGTAACAGCCATTGCATTCCCTTCATTCGGGTAGCACTTTAAGGGAAAGCGCACCGAGGCAAGGGAAAGCATCTGCTCCTTGAGCGGAAAGCGCTGTTGACTTTCATCATAATTTCATAATTGATATTTTCTGATTGGAACTCAAAGAGGGTTACCTTTCGTCATAGCAATTGAAAAATCCTGACATTGTAAAAACGCTATATCGGTGATATAATAAATTCAATCATCTGATAAAGGAGAACTGCAGATGCCGTTTAGTTCCGAAATTAAGAATTTCAGATTGTCTTGTCTGATGAATCAAACAGAATTCGGCAACGCTCTCGGTGTTTCTTTTACGACCGTGAATCGATGGGAAAACGGAAAGGCCCGCCCCAATATCAAGGCGATGAAAGCTCTGAAGCGGTACTGTGAGGAGTGTGGTTTCCCCTATGAGCCGTTTGAAAAAAGCTGGCGTGAGAATAGAATTCAGGAGGGTGCGGTATGATCGACTTCAGTAATCTTGAAAAATATCGGGAGAACAACCGCATCGAGGCCAAGAAAGCCCTTGGCGGACTGCCCAGGAGCGTTTGGGAAACCTATTCCGCCTTTGCCAATACCCACGGCGGTATTATCCTGCTGGGAGTGGAAGAATGGGCGGATAAATCCCTGCACACGGTAGATCTGCCCGACCCTGACAGACTCATTAAGGAGTTCTGGGATATCGTCAATAACCCCAATAAGACCAGCGTGAATGTGCTGTCCTCCAAGGACGTATTTGTCCAGGAGGTGGATGGCAACCACATTGTGGTCATCAATGTTCCCCGTGCAGAGCGCTCTTATAAGCCGGTTTATGTAGATGGTAACCCTCTCTGCACCTATCGCCGCAACGGAGAGGGTGACTACCGCTGCACCAAGGAAGAATATCAGGCCATGGTGCGCGATGCATCGGTAAAGACGCAGGATATGCTGGTTCTGAACGAGATGGACTTGACAGTGTTCAATCAGGAGAGCGTCCGCAGCTATCGCCAGAGGATGCGCCTCTCCCGCCCCGGCCATGTGTGGGAAGCCTTGGAGGATGAAGATTTCCTCCTGAAGCTGGGTGCCGTGGGCATCGGCTCTGATGGGAAAAAGCATCCCACTTCTGCCGGACTTCTCATGTTCGGCAACGAATACGATATTGTGCGGGAATTCAACGCTTACTTTCTGGACTATCAGGAACAGTATGACGCTGATACCCGTTGGACTGACCGTATCATCTCCTCCTCCGGAGACTGGAGCGGCAATGTGTACGACTTCTATTTCCGGGTCTACAACAAGCTGATCCAGGATATCAAGGTGCCCTTCAAGATGGACGGTGGTACTCGTATAGATGATACCCCAGTGCATCAGGCTCTGCGTGAAGCACTGGCCAACTGTTTGGTGAATGCCGATTACTACGGCAGACAGGGGTTGGTCATCGTCAAAAAGCGTAACAGCATTACGATGTCTAATCCGGGTAGCTTCCGCATCGAAATTGATGCCGCAAAAAGCGGTGGTGTTTCTGATCCGCGGAACGGAACGATGCTGAAGATGTTCAATCTGATTGATATTGGTGAGCGTGCTGGAAGTGGTATTCCGAATATATTCCGTGTCTGGCGTGAGCAGGGGTGGAAAGAGCCAGTTATCGTGGAGCTCTCTGAACCGGACAGAATTATTCTATCATTATCGCTACTCAAAAAAGAAAGTAGCGATAAAAAAGTAGCGATAAAAAATGGCGATAAAGGTACAAAAACCGCCTCACAAAAAATCGCCATCCTTGAATATCTTACAGATCATGCTTCTGCAAAATGCTCAGATATTTCCGATATGCTCGGCGTTAAAGACGCAAGAGCAAGACGGATACTCAGCGAGATGATCGTTGAGGGAACGATTGTTGCAGAGGGCAGCAATCGAAACCGCATTTATAAGTTGAAATCATAAGGAAAAAACTAATTCTGCCACAAAGGAGGATTGCACAATGCCGCACAATGAAAACTCTCGAGTCAAAATTCCTGCATTGGTGCATTTCACTCGTCTGGGATATAAATACATCTCTCTGAGAAAATATGAAGGAGTCATCGACGACGATACCAACATTTTGGTCGATGTTCTTTGTGATGCAATCAATCGGATCAATGCTACTTCTTTGACTACCACAGATACCCAGAAAATTGTCAATGCTCTGAAAGCAATGCTGGAAAACGATGATTTGGGCAGGGAGTTTTATTCCGTTCTCATCAATGGATACAACGGCTTGAAACTGATTGATTTTGAAGATTTCGGAGGGACAGTCAACTATTATCATGTGGTCACAGAGATGACTTGCAAGAATGGTTCTGATGAATTTCGCCCTGATATCACACCACTGATCAACGGTCTTCCTCTGGCTTTTATTGAGGTCAAGAAGCCCAATAACAAGGGTGGAATCAAGGCTGAATATGACCGTATGCTGATGCGTGTTAAAAATAAAAAGTTTAGGCGCTTTATCAATTTGACACAAATTATGGTCTTTTCCAACAACAGTGAATATGATGACACCGAAGCCGTCCCTCTGGAAGGAGCATTCTACTCCACCATCAGCTACGAGAAGCTGTTTTTTAGTCATTTCCGAGAGGAAGACGAAAAGTTCCTGACTTCCGTGCCAGAGAAGGATGAGGCGGTTGAAAATTTCATTCTGACCGATAACAATCTGAGTAGCATCAAGTATAGCCCGGAGTATGTAACAAATAGTTCCCCAGTTTCGCCTACCAATAGAATCATCACTTCGCTTTTTTCGTTTGAGCGTATTCTAACTTTCTTGAAATATGCAATCGCTTATGTAGAACGGACAGATGAAAATGGTATCACCCATCTGGAAAAACATCTGATGCGGTATCCACAGTTCTTTGCTACTAAAGCAATCGAAAACAAATTGAATGCCGGGGTAAAAAACGGCATCATTTGGCATACCCAGGGCAGTGGTAAAACAGCGCTTGCCTATTACAATGTCCGTTATCTGACCGACTACTATCAGAAGCATGGAACGATTGCAAAATTCTATTTCATCGTAGACCGTCTTGACCTATTGACACAGGCAGCCAATGAGTTCCGTGCTCGTGGACTTCATGTAGAGGAAACCAATTCCAAGGAAGACTTCATCAAAAACATCCATTCCACCGGAACAGTCAACAACACCGGCAAACCTACGATCACGGTGGTCAATATTCAGAAGTTCTCCAAGGAATCCATTGCGAAACAGTCCGACTATGCAGTAAATGTACAGCGCATCTATTTCTTGGATGAAGCCCACCGCAGCTATAAACCTACCGGATCCTTCCTGGCCAATCTACTTTCCTCCGACCGAGAAGCGGTTATGATCGCATTGACTGGCACGCCACTGATTGGTACGATTTACGATGATGACGGAAAGCCGATTGCAGGCAAAAAATATGATTCCAAGTCTGTGTTCGGTAATTATATCCACAAATATTACTACAATCGCTCTATTGCTGATGGATATACTCTCAAGTTGATTCGCGAAGGCATTGAAACTACCTATAAGAAAAAGCTGCAAAAAGCATTGGAAGAAATTGAGATGCTCAAAGGCTCTCTCGATAAGAAAGAGATGTACGCCCATCCGAAATATGTTTCTGCCTTGGTCGAGTATATTACGGACGATTTCCGCAAGAGCCGTATCGCCATGAACGATGAATCCATCGGTGGTATGATCGTCTGCGATTCTTCCGAGCAGGCGCGTGCGATTTTTGAAGAGTTAAAATCCTATCCCTATTCTGCGGCATTGATTTTGCATGATGCAGACGACAAAGAGACCCGAAAAGACAATATAGACGCCTTCAAAAAAGGCACGATTGACTTCCTCGTGGTCTACAACATGTTGCTGACCGGCTTTGATGCTCCTCGGCTGAAGAAACTCTACTTGGGACGTGTTATCAAAGACCACAATCTGTTACAGGCCTTGACCCGGGTTAACCGGCCCTACAAGAATTATCGATACGGTTATGTGGTCGATTTTGCGGATATCCGTGCGGAATTTGATAAGACCAATAAAGCATATTTCGATGAGCTTCGGGCCGAACTGGGCGATGAGTTCAAGCAGTATGATAACATCTTCAAATCCCCGGAGACAATTGAAGCAGACTTGCAGGACATTAAGGACGTACTGTTCCTGTATGATACTGGAAATGCGGAGGTGTTCTCACAGCAGATTTCTGCCATAGACGATAAACAGGATCTCATACAGCTCCGCCGTGCATTGGAACTGTATAAAGAATTGTTCAATGTTGCAAAACTGTTCGGCTATGACGAACTGGCTGACCAATTTGACCTGAACAACATCAGTGCCCTTTATAGCGAGGTCTGCAATAGGATTGCGCTTATTAACCAGAAGAAACTCCTTGAAGAAGCCCAGGATATGAGCGCTATTCTGAACCTTGCTATGGACGAAATTGAGTTCCATTTCCGCAAGGTTTCCGAGAAAGAACTGGTGATTGCTGATAAATATCAGGATACCCTCAATCGGACCCGCAAGGCCGTTCTGCATACGCTCGACCCAAAAGACCCTGAGTACGTCACACTACTGGAAGAACTGCAGCGTTTGCTGGCTAAGAAGAATATCGAGGAATTGACCGCTGCCGAAATGACAGCGGATATCGAAGCCTTGGAGCGCATCCGTAAACTGGCCGAGCAAAAGAATCTTGCTGACCAGATGTTGGCGGCTAAATACGATGGCGATGTGAAATTCATGCGTACCCATAAACGCCTGCGTGAAACGCCGCCTCCTATTGCTGGGGATGTCGTACTGCATCAAGTCCTTACGCACCTGAAGCACCGGGTGGATTCCCAAGTGCTTTCCAATAGTCACTTGATGGACAACGAGCCTTACTTCATGCAGGGCATGTTCCCGATGATTAAGCAGGAGCTTGATGCCCAGCATCTGAAATACTCTGCTGCGCAGATTAAGTATATCGGCACCTGTATTTCCAACGAATACTTTACGGAAAGGAATTTTGCATCATAATGGATTCCAATATTACTCTACAAACCAAGCAGATGATCGATAGTCTGAAGGCCGTATGTACCAATTTTGGTTTGGGTAATGCCTCCAGCGAGTACAAGATCATCACTGAGGTTTTCCTTTACAAGTTCCTCAACGACAAGTTCCTTTTCGAAGCGAAGCGAGTAGAGCCTGCGCTGGCAAAGCTGTCCCCGGCAGATGCCGAAAAGCAACTCGCCCAGATGACCGATGATGACTATGAACTGTTCCTGCTTGGTTTTGACCCGGATACTGCAAAACTGAAGCAGACTCATTTTATCTCTTACCTGTTCAACCGTAAGAATGAAGAAAATTTTCATATGCTCTTTGATGATACACTGCTGGATATTGCTACATACAACATCGACATCTTTTCTGTCCGGACTGGCGGCCAGTCCAAGATGCGCTTGTTCAGCGGTATCTCCCAGCATGTGATTGAGGCTGAGAAGAAGGACGATTTCTGCCGTGCTATCATCGACAAGATTGCTGAATGCAGCTTCGATAGTGTGTTTGAGCAGAAGTACGATTTCTTTGCTCAAATATTCGAGTATCTGATCAAGGACTACAATAAGGATTTCGGTAAGTACGCCGAATACTATACGCCACATTCCATCGCCAGCATCATTGCGAAAATCATGGTACCTAACGGCGCAAAGAATGTGACGGTGTATGACCCAGCCGCAGGCTCGGGCACACTGGTGCTGGCGTTGGCCCACGAAATCGGCGAAAGCAACTGCACCATCTATACCCAGGACATCTCCCAGAAGTCCAACGAGTTCCTGCGCTTGAACCTGATTCTCAATAATCTCGTCCACTCGCTGCCCAATGTCGTACATGACGATACTTTGTTGCGGCCTTATCACAAAAACGCCAAAGGCGACGGGCTTGCCACGTTTGACTATATTGTCAGCAATCCCCCTTTTAACATGGACTTCTCTGACAGTAGGGATACATTGGCAGGAGATAATCACAAGAAGCGTTTTTTCGCAGGAGTGCCGAGTATTCCCAAAAAGGACATAGAAAAAATGGCAGTCTATCTGCTGTTTATCCAGCACATTTTATACTCACTTGCCCCCAAGGGAAAAGCAGCGATTGTTGTTCCGACAGGTTTTTTGACCAAATCGGGAATTGCAAAAAAGATCCGAGAGTATTTGGTAAAAGAAAAGATGCTTCGCGGTGTGATTTCTATGCCCTCTAACATCTTTGCCACCACAGGCACCAATGTCTCCATTCTTTTCATCGACCGCGAAAATGCAAATGGAAACGTGATTCTGATGGATGCATCCAAGTTGGGAACAAAAGTAAAAGTCGATGGCAAGAATCAGCGTACTGTGTTGAGCGTTGATGAGATCACGCATATCATCAAAACCTTTAATGCCGGAAAGGCTGAGGACGATTTCTGTGTAACTGTCAGCTATGCTGATATTGAGGGAAAGAAGTTCTCCTTTTCTGCCGGCCAGTATTTCGAGGTCAGGATTGAGTATGTGGAGTTGACGCCAGAAGAATTTGTGGAAAAGATGGATAACTTCACTTCTCGATTGGATGAAATGTTTGCAGAAAGCCGTCGTCTGGAAGATGAAATTAAAGTACAGTTGGGACGGGTGAAGTATGAGTAAGTGGATACACACAACTCTTAATGATATTTGCCGTTCCGACAAAGGAGCCATCATATCTGGCCCATTTGGTTCGAACATCAGTAGTAAATTTTTTGTTTTGGACGGCGTGCCTGTAATTCGCGGCAATAATCTAAGTTTGTCATTAGATAAGTTTTATGATGATGACTTTGTGTTTGTTACGGAAGAAAAGGCAGATGAACTGAATTGCTACGCCGAAGAAGGAGACCTGATTTTTACTGCTGCAGGAACTATTGGCCAAGTAGGCATTCTTGAAGCTCCTTTAAAATACAAAAAGTATGTGATTTCAAACAAGCAGCTTCGAGCTCGTATAGACACAAGAAAAGTCGATCTTCTATATGCATATTATTGGTTTGCCAGCGCTTGGATGCAGAATTATTTTATTAGAAATAATAAGGGCAGTACTGTTCCGTTGATAACACTTTCTGAATTAAAAGATGCACCTATATCATATCCGGAAGATATCACTGAACAAAAGAAAATCGCGATGGCAATAGAAGCCATATCCCGAAAGATTAACAACAACCGAAATATCTGTTTTAATCTTGAGTCTATGGCCAAAACACTCTACGACTACTGGTTTACACAGTTTGATTTCCCGAACGCAGAGGGCAAGCCCTATCGTTCCTCCGGCGGCGAGATGGTCTGGAATGACCAACTCAAGCGGGAGATTCCGAAAGGGTGGGATACTGCAACTATCAATGAGATGACCAAAAGTTGTCGCGGTGTATCATACGATAAAAATGACTTGCTGCCTTCTCCTGAAAATGGAGTCTTGGTTTTGCGCGGTAACAATATACAGAATAATCGACTTGTATACGATAATAATGTTGCCTATGTGCCACATTCTTTGGTTGCAAAAGAGCAGCAAATCAGTGCGCACGACATTATTCTTACAATGTCAAGCGGTAGCAAAGATCACATTGGCAAATGTACCATGTTTCAATATGATTCTCCGCATACATATGGAGCATTTTTGACAAAATTCACTCCTGATAAAGATAAAGTTGGATTTGTATATTTGTCGATGATCTCTGATTTCTTCAAGAAAAAAGTCAAAGCAATATGTAACGGAACGGGGATAAACAATCTAACAAATGAAACATTTGATAATCTTATTTTCCCCAAACCTACCGAAGCCGTGTTGGCGCGTTTTGAAGAGACCATTTCTCCGATGTTTGAAAAAATGGGAGTCTGCGAAAGAGAGAATGAGGAACTCACAAAGCTCCGTGACTGGCTGCTCCCCGTGCTCATGAACGGACAAGCTACGGTAGAATGAAAGCAGGTGAATCCATGAGACGAAATTTTGCGCAGATTTTAAAAGATGCAAAGATAGATATTAAGGTAGAATATCAAAAACTTTATGGAATGCTATATGATCGCAGCATTCAAGTATCAAACACAAACCGAATATCCGTTTATGATGAGCTCAGCACATTTTTTATTGCTTTTCATTTTAGAGGGACATGTCTTTCGTTAGATGAGTTTAATGATTTGCATGGATTTCATTTTGAAAAAGATCCGACTAATTTCAATATTGACCATTTAATTTCGTTGTGCGAATATATTGAAAACCTACTTATAGCATACCAATGTGTTTCCTTGAGTTATCCTTATGAATATGGGAATATGCCAACAAACCTAATTAATGTTCAATTCTATCTACAACAAATTAGCCAGGTGATTGAAAAAATCGGATATATGCAGGCGAAGCAGAATGACCTTACTATTTTTGTGGAGAAAGACCCTGCTGCAATAGCTGTTGCTGAAGGTGAATTTATTCCAGAGAGCTTGTCGTATAGGCTGATTTCCTATAACCATTATTCGATGAAAGGAAATCTGGCAGAAAAGAAAACGACTTTGCTTGATCTTGCGAATTTGCTCGAACCGCAGAGAACAATCCTCGAAAGAATTGATAAAACATTTTCCAGCGACTTATTCTATACATTCAATAACTTTCATATACGCCATAACAATATAGACCAATTGGGAACAAAGTATAAAAAACCTGTTGGCGACCTATCAGATGAACAGTTGGAGTATTGGTATGACGAGGTCTATCAGATGTGTTTGCTTGCGTTTATGCGATTGGAGCATATAGATCGAAAGAAAAAATTTGATTCGCTGAAGTCTCAAATAGAGGGAACGTAATGAAAACTTATGACGAACTGGTTTCTCTGTTTGAAGAAGCAAACCTTGCGTTCTTGCAGGGCGAACATAGCTTATTTAGAACCGAGGTCGCTGAACGGACATTGTGTGGTGTGCTGATGCTACATATCCACGATATCATCAAGGAAGATGACTCTTATTCGGGATATTACACGGATGTGGAGTATAACAGAAATGCGGGTGGTATCAAGACCATTCGAAAAACCATCCGAGGGCAGCAAGAAGAAATAATCCCCATAAATTGTGATTTAATCCTTCACAGCAGAGGTGAGAATGTAGACCAAGACAACCTAATCGCCATTGAAATGAAAAAATCCAATGCTCCGTCAGCGGAGAAACAAAAAGACCGTGAACGGCTTATTGCCCTTACGAAAGATTCGTTTGATGATGTGTGGGCGTGGGATCATAATTTGCCAGAGCATGTGTGCCGGTATGTATTGGGCGTATATTATGAAATCAACTATAGGCAGAAGGAAATCCATATCGAGTACTATCGCCGTGGAGAATTAGTTAGATCCTATAGCAACCACTTTGTAGGTTGATTTGCGTTTTATTATAAATGGGGTGCTTCGATGTTGAACTATGACGAAGATTTAACTGAATTAGTAGAATCATTGATTTGCACTGGGCGGGAGGATGATTGGTGGGATTTCAAAGAATGCTACCACGAGGATAGGGCTGCTTTGCTGCATGATATCATTTGCCTTGCGAACAACCGGGCAGACCGAGATACCTATTTGATTCTGGGTGTTCGTGATAAGACATTTGAAATTATGGGTGTCGAGAATGACCCTCACCGAAGAAATCAACAGAACATAGTTGACTTTCTAAGTCAAAAAGAGTTTGCAGGACAAATACGCCCTCGAGTAGAAGTGCGCACAATTCGGTTGGAAGGTCACGAAGTAGACGTGTTTATTATCAAAAACTCAACCGATGTTCCTTACTATCTGACCGAGAGTTACACGGACAAAAAGTACAAGCCGGATCCTCCAAAGAAGGGGAAAACGGTACAGGCGTTCCATATCTACACCCGAGTGATGGATAACAATACGCCCATTGACAAGAGTGCGGATATTCGTGATGTGGAGTATCTTTGGAAGAAGCGTTTCGGCTTGTTGCAAACACCACTGGAGCAGGTCAAAATTCTGCTGCGGAAACCGGATGAATGGGCAGAGGAAGATTCGCGTTATTACCACAAACCGTTTCCGCAATATACGATTTCCATTGAATACGAGGAAGATGAGGACGGCATCAGCAAAGAGGGAAACCGGGTGTTCTACCATCATCTGCAAACAGATACAAGAACACAGTATGGCGTTCTGAAAATATATCATTACAGTACGCAGCTATTTTCTTGTCAAATAACCGAACTCGATGGACATAGAATGACTGCGCCTTGCCCTGAAACGAAGTATATTCCATATCGAAACTATAGCGATCCAAACATTTGCTTAAGGTACTATGTGACTTCTGATTTTCTGTATTTATTGCTGCGGTTTCTGGAATACCACATTGGAAATGCCAATGGAAACGAAGCGCAGTATGCAACACGACGACTGCTGGATGTCGTCCTTCTATTTGACAGCAATGAGGATGCTGAAGATTTTGCTACCTATATCCATCGCCATTTAGGGACATTTGACAGCAAGGTTTTAGAGCAGAGAGAACCATATATTGCTAATGAAACAGATATGGCTGCAAAAGCACTGGCACAAGAAATTCGCAATAGCCAGGCGCTTAAAGAAATGCAACCGGAATGGGAGTTGTTTAGACTGGAAAACGCATAAACAGAGAGGAGCGTTGCTGGTGGCCGAAGCATACTACATTTTTACTGATGAAGCTGGTGCATATAATAAGCGGCCATCTGAGTCGTTCCGTCGCAGCCATCCCTTCTACATACGGGCAAATGTCCGTTTATCTGCCAGCGATTATCGTGTGTTCCAAAGAGAGATTCAGGAGCTCAATACTAAGTATGGTGTCCCGGTTGGCGAAGAAATCAAGTGGTCAGATTTGTGGGAAATCTCAAAAGGAAAATACCGTGCCGATTTTCTGAAATCCTTTACTCCTGACAAGCTCAAAGGGTACTATCGCCGGTTCTTCAACCGTGTGGTGGACAAGCCCTCTCTGCTGTTCATATTCACAGTGACCTGCGTATACACCCAGCCATGCTATCAGGCGGAGAATGAGGTGCTGAAATTTCACATGCAAGAGGCATTTCAGCGTATCCAGATGGATACCCGTCCCGACGGCTTTGCCACAATGATTATGGATGAGCTAAATCAGGATAAAGTCAAGCAGCTCAAAGATGCCTGTCATCGGATGATGGTCGAAGGTGACTTTGTGAAATACGAAAATGTGTATCACGGTGTGCTGACAGAATGTAGCTCTCAAAGCACAGGAATTCAGTTGGCTGATTACGCAGTAGGTATAATGAATTGTTATCTCCGTAAGCATCTTATGAGTCGAGGAGACTACACGTTTGCTACAGACCTCTATACTGAATTCGTATTGCCTCATTTGAGAAAGCATGCGAATGGAACGATAGTTGGTTATGGTGTGCGAGAGGTTCCAAGTGATTCTTCCATAAGGCAAGTCTTGATACCGTTATTCAACTAATCAAAAAGGAGTGAGACATATGGTGTCTCACTCCTTTTTGTTATTCCTTTTCCCGTGATCCATTCAGGCTGGCCCAATGCTGGCGCAGCAGCCTTTCTGCTTCTCTGCGAAGGGAATTTTGGAACATGACAGCCATAACCAATGCGCTAAGCACTGCAGCCACAGACTCCAGCCAGGGATATGCGGCCCAAAGCTGTTCTCCCCAGCAAGCAAGCGGAACACCAACAAGCAACATAAACAGCAAAATAATGCTGGCAACGTCGGGCCTGCCGTAGCCTTCACGTCTTTTGATTTTGGCCCGTATCTGTCGAAGCGCACGAGCTCGGATATCCCGGATGTTCCTGGACGAACACTGTTTGTCCTGTGCGACGGATTCAGTGGACTCGCCATTGATGATCGTGCGGAACAAAATCTCCCTCTGCAGTTCGGTCAGTGCATGCAGGGCGTCATAGATTTGGGTGTCCAAATACATGAAGGGATCTTCATCAGAACCCTCAGGCAGATACTTGCTTCGGTCAAACCACCGTCTGTCGTTGTAAATTGCGTTGCGTACTTCCTCCGGCAGGAACGCTTCCGGATTGTAAGATCGGGGCTGCTTTATATCCAAATCCTCCAGAGTATCCGGTGCTGCACGCTTGCGGAAGTTGGCCTCGCTGTAGTAGAGCATATGCTCCAGCTCTTTCCACTCCTCCGGATGCTCCTTCACCCACTGGTCTGCGGCAGCGGCAGCTTCCGGATCCATAGAGTGTATCCAGCGCCAGTCGGACTGAAGCTCTTTATAGGACTGGGTATCCTTGAAGGACATGAGCTCACCGCCCTTTCTGCGTTCACAAAAAGTTTACAATTATCGACCTTCCGATTTTGCGATTTTTCTCTAAGTAATAGTAGAAGGACAATTTCACCCGGGTGAGGTTGCCCCTGGTTCGGTACGGCACGGCCTCCGCGCTGACGAACCCACATGGCCTTAGACAGAGCACCCCGTGAGAGCATGTGCGCTCTCTGCCATTCGGCAATTCGCTCGGAAGGTCATTCCATCTCTGACCGTGCTCCCGGGAGCACGGTCTTTTGCTATGTGCCGTTTCCAACGGCACGGCTATATAAATCATTCTAACACGAAGGAGGCGAAAAAGATAGCTCACAGATGAAAGTAAAAGACTCAGCTGCAAAGCAGCGGAGGGATGCACACCAGTACGACCGCAAAACAAAAACCGCCGCGACTGCGGCAACAGTCCGGCGGCTCGGCGCACACGCAGGCACGCACAAATCAACTAACCAGAGTATAGCAAACGGGCAGCGGAAAAGCAATGAAAATTTTCCGCACGCTCCCTGTGTGAGTGCCGCAGAAGTCTACAACAACACAGGAGGTATGAATTGAGTTACAACAAATGGCCCAAGCGCAGCGCAGAGAAAAACTATTTTATGGTACCAAACGAGATATTCAGCATCGGTCTGGATTTTCGTGAGATCTCCCTCTATTCCTATCTGCTCCGGTGCGAGAATCGTAAGACCTACCAGTGCTACCCCAGTTACAAAACCATCGGCCATGCGATCGGCATGAGTGAAAATACGGTGGCAAAGTATGTGCGGCAGCTGGAGGAGAAAGGTCTCATCTACACGGAGCCGACGATGGTACGAAGCAAAGATGGCAGACCCCTGAACGGAAATCTGCTCTACACCGTTCGCCCTATCCAAGGTGTACTCGAAGCATTCTATGAGCGGCAGCTCCGGCAGGTGGAGGAGGCTACCGCCCGCTATCGTGTGGCAGAACTCCTCAAAAAGTCCAACGCCCAGGGTCGCCAGAACGCCTTGTGTGCGCCTTTCCGGGAAGAAGCGAGTCCCAGTCCCGACCAGGGGATTGAAGCCGGATGTGAGCCGTTTTCGGCAGACTTTTGCGGGACGAAAGAAAAAGCAGGATAAAGGCATGGCGTCGCACGTGCCGTCGCAGCCGTCACTTCTGCCCGCAGTGCGGGCAGTTTCGGACGCTTGAAGCTGGCGTCTTTGAGAGACAGAATAAGCACCGATGGCGTCAGCTTCCACGAAAAGCCCCGTGTTGCAGGGCCTTTCAAGGATGTCTTACGGCAAAAAGGAGGAATTGAATGAGTAAAGAAACCAGAGATCGTATTGCATTCCGGATGCAGCCGGAAACCGGAAGAAGAATCGAGCAGTGGTACGCCGCCGACAACTGCCAGAGCAAAAATGAGTTCATCGAGAAAGCCGTGAACTTCTATGTGGACTATCTGGGAATACAGGACAACACAACACTGCTGCCCATGGCAATCATGTCTGCTATCGACGGCAGGCTGAGCAGATTGGAGGACTATATCGCCCGCAGAGATTTTACCAGATGCGTGGAGCAGGACATGACCAACGGAATTATCGCGGAAGCGTTCGAGATGGACCGGGATGACTTGAAGCGCAGGCGCGCGCAGAGTGTCCGGAATGTAAAGGCCACAAACGGTACCATCTCTCTGGAGAAGTATGCACGCTCCCGTCAGGAGCAGGACTGGGATGATGACGAATGGCAAGACTGATCCTCAAGAGTCCCTATATCAAAAGCACCGGCGGGGCCTCCGGATACCTTCGCTACATCGCGACCCGGGAGCGGGTGGAGCTTATCCCGGATGACCGTCCGCCCACACGAAAGCAGGAGCAGCTCATCGCAAAACTGGTCAAAGACTTCCCGGACAGCAAGACGCTCTATGAGTACGAGGACTACCTGACGAAACCCACTAAGGTCAACGCCTCTGCGTTCATCACGCTGGCTCTCGAAGCCAACTGGGATTCCATTCACGAGTCGGAGCAGTACATGAAGTACATCGCCACCCGGCCTCGTGCTGAGTGCATCGGTGCTCACGGCCTGTTCGGTGATGACGACGCCGTTTCGCTGGAGAAAGCCATGGAGGAACTGGAGAGCTACACCGGAAATGTGTGGACGCACATCATCTCCCTCAAACGTGAGGATGCTGCCCGGCTTGGGTTTGATAACGCCGCGGCGTGGCGAAATCTCATCCAGGCGCACCGCAACGACATTGCGGCTGCAATGAAGATACCGTCCGGTGACTTTCGCTGGTACGCCGCTTTCCATGATGAGGGCGAGCACCCACACATCCACATGATGGCCTGGTCCGCCAAACCGGGCCAGGCCTATCTCTCCAAAGAGGGCATCCGTCAGATCAAGTCCAAGCTGACCAATGATATCTTCCGCAACGAAATGCTCCATCTCTATGAACAGAAGTCTGAGTCCAGAGATGAACTGGTGCGGAAAACTCGGCGGGCAATGCTGGAACTGGTGCGTGCCATGCAGGACGGCGTATGTGACCACCCGGACGCCGAACAGCTCATGCTGGAGCTGGCGGCGCAGCTCGGAGCGGTCAAGGGCAAGAAATCCTACGGTTACCTCCCCAAACGGTTGAAGCAGCTGGTGGATGAGATCGTGGACGAGATGGAGCGGCTCCCTGTCGTAAGCAAGTGCTATGACCAGTGGCTGATGCTCCAAGGCAAGGTGGACAGCTACTATCACGACAAGACCCAGGCACGCATCCCGCTCTCACAGCAAAAGGAGTTCCGGCAGATCAAAAACGCGGTCATTCAGGAGGCGGAGCGCCTGCGCTTGGGTGAGATCAGCTTCGAGGAGAAGAATCTCGGTCAGTACGATGAGCCGGAAGAATTCCGAAACGAGTCTTACGACTACTGGGTGCTCCGGGATGTGATCCGGGACGAGAGCCTGACCATGGAGGAACGGAGCGACGCCGTCTCTGAAATGGACAAACTGGCAGAGAACGGTGATATGTATGCCCAGTACCTGATGGGAAAGCTCTGGCGGGACGGTCCTCTGCTGATACCCAACTCGGCGAATGCCCGGTACTGGTTCGAACAGGCGGCGGAGCAGGAACACATTGTGGCACAGTACTCCCTGGCCAAGCTATACCTCTCAGATGATGTGGAGGTACGGGATATCCGTCTGGGAATGAATTGGCTGTACACCGCTGCGGTCAACGGCAGCCACTACGCCATGTATCGGCTGGCCAAGGAACTGCTCAAAGGCGAGCATATCAAAAAGAATACCGCCAGCGCGTTGGAGTGGTTCACCAGGTCGGCGGAGGGAGGAAATCCCTACGCTCAGTACATGCTGGGCAAGCTGTACCTTACCGGAAAGGAAGCTCCCTATGACGAGGAGCGAGCCGTCCACTGGCTGACCCGATCCGCCGAACAGAACAACCAGTATGCACAGTATCTCCTGAACCATCTGGAAGAAAACCGTCCTCCCTCTGCGATGCTGGCGGTGACTCGGCTGCTCCATCACATGAGCCGGATCTTCCGGGACAACTCCGTCCCTAAGTCCCGCCCCGGCGGAATCCAGATCGACCGCAAGCGGCTGAAAAAGCTGCAGGAGAAGCGCATGGCCCTGGGCCACAAGCTGGATGACCATGAGGAGCAGTGGCCCGATCTGACCATGTAAGAGGCGCAAAAACTGGGCCGCAAAACAAAGAACTAAAACCCTTCCGCCCAGAAGGTAGAAAGGAACTGAATGAGAAAATCCAAATACAATTCGTTTGATGAACTCCCGCTGATGCTGACCGTGGAGGATGTGTCCCATGTGCTGGGCATCGGTCTGGCCCACGCCTACGAGGTGGCCCACCGCAGGGATTTCCCCACCATCACACTGGGAAGCCGCATCATCGTTCCCCGTGACAAATTCATGGAATGGATCGACGAACAGGCCGCGAAAAAATCTGAAATATTTTAGTAGCTATTCCAAAAACTCTGTGGTATGTGTTTGTGTTAAAAAGGAGGGATCATAAATGGCAAAGAAACGAGCCAACGGCGAGGGCAGCATCCGCAAAAAGCCCAGCGGCCGCTGGGAGGGCAGATACACCCAGGGCATCGACCCGGTCACCGGCCGGGCCATCCAGAAAAGCGTGTCCGCCAAGACCCAGGCGGAGTGCAAAGAAAAGCTGGCGAAAGCCATTCGGGAAAACCGGGGCGTTCCCATCAATCACACGGGCGACTACACCGCAGCGGAGTGGTGCCGCCTGTGGTTTGAAACTTACAGCAAGCCCAACATCCGCTACAACACCGCCAAAGGCTATGAGGGGATTATCGAGCACCACATCATTCCGGCCATCGGCGCGATCAAGCTTAAGCAGCTCTCGTCCATCCACATCCAGAGAATGTATAACGACCTGAAAGAAAACGGCAGGATGCAGCGTGGGTCGAAGCAGAACGACAAGCCCCTGTCCAACACCTTCGTGCGGCGTGTCCATGCTGTCTCTTATACACATCTCCGAGCCCACGAGACATGCGCAGATCTCG
>OWJI01001122.1_pt1 | contig 17258 bp, 14 predicted proteins | sample 1732541 | NCBI WGS metagenome assembly OWJI01 (sample SAMN05065727, study PRJEB22554) | human gut metagenome | biome: ENVO:2100002; feature: ENVO:00000062; material: ENVO:00002003 | host: Homo sapiens | place: USA
ATCTGCGCATGTCTCGTGGGCTCGGAGATGTGTATAAGAGACAGACATACAGCAGCGCCACGATGGCAAGGTTGATGATAACGTAGGTCAGCGGGTTCATCAGGGCGGAGATGTGGCCCACGTGGAGCTGCATTTTGGTCAGCAGTTCATTGGCGTCCTCGAAGCGGTCCACCTCGCTCTTTTCCTTGTCGAAGGCGCGGACGACGCGCACGCCGGTCAGGTTTTCGCGGGTGAGGCCCAGAACCCGGTCGAGGCGGGTCTGCACCGACTTATAAAGCGGACGGGTGATGACCATGACGCCGAAGACGACGATGCTCAGCAGCGGGATAGCCACCACGAAGATGAGGGCGGCGCGGAAGTTGACCGTAAAGGCCATGATCATGGCGCCGAGCACCACGAAGGGGCTGCGCAGGAACAGACGGAGGAAGAGGTTCAATCCGCTCTGCACCTGATTGACGTCGCTGGTCATCCGGGTGATGAGGGTGCTGGTGCCCATGGTGTCCATCTCGGAAAAGCTCAGCGTCTGGATGTGCTCAAACAGCGCATGACGCAGACCGGTGGAATAACCCACGGCGGCTTTGGCCGAGAAGTATTGGGCCGTCAGGCTGCACGTGAGGCCGATGATGGCCAGAAGCAGCAGGATGCCGCACCGCACGAGGATGTAGTGGAAATCGTGGGCCGCGATACCCACGTTGACGATGTCGGCCATCACAAGCGGCACGAACAGGTCAAACGTAGCTTCCAGCATCTTGAAAAGCGGTGCAAGCACGCTCTCGCGCTTGTAGTCGCTGAGATAGCGAAGCATTTTGTTCAAGGCTCGATACTCCCTTTCTTTCATACATTTAGTCGAGACGCTCCTTATTATAACGCACTCCCAACAGGAATGCTATGTTTTTTGCCAAAGAAAACCGGCTCTGGATGCAGATTTCGGCTCCGGAGATTGAGAAAACCGGAAAATCCTGCTATACTGGAAAGGAATCTCAACGGAAAGAATGGTGGATGCAATGGCAAAAGATGGTGCGGCACGGCTGCGGCTGCGTCCGGTGGGCGCGGCAGACCGCAAAAAGCTGCCGGAATACGGGCCGCTGGGTACGGGCTGTCCGGCGATAGAGCGGGCTGTGGCAGCGCTCTATAAGGGCCAGAACGAGGAGAGCTTCTGGGCGCTGATGAACGCCATCAACTATGCCCTCGAGCTGGACACCAGGGTCCTGGTGCCGCTGGAAGCTGCGTCCGACCAGCCGGACGGGGCCGCCCCGTGGGCGGAGCATCCTGTCCCGGCGGAGAAAGCGAAAGACCTGCAGCCCTGGACCCTGCGTACCCAGAAGGGCCGGTGTTACCTGCCGGTGTTCACCTCAGTGAAGATGGCGGAGGCCGATAAAGGCACAGCCAGCCGCCCCATGGCGGAACGGCTTCTGGCTTCCGCCATGCAGATGGCGCTGGACTCGGACAGCATCGACGGCGTGGTCATCGATCCGTGGACCAGCTCTGCCACGCTGGACTGCTCGCTTTTGAACGGTCTGCTCCACGCCAGCCACGACACCGATGAGCCGGGCGAAGCGGAGCTGCGGGCCGGCAACCATGCCATGGCCGAGGAACGCTGGGACGACGCGATGCACTATTATCAGCTCTCTGCCGAAGAGGGCTGCGCCGAGGGCCTTGCCATGATGGGCGAGATGCTCTACGAGGGCCGGGGCTGCCGCAAGAGCCCTGCACAGGCCCGCAAGTTCTGGAAAAAAGCTGCCGACGCCGGCGATGTGGCCGCATGGGTGGCGCTGGGCGACGATGCCATGGTGCAGGGAAAAGGGGCCGGTGCGGCTCTGCGGGCCTACCGCAAGGCTCAGAAACTCTGCGCCTCCACCCCCGACATCGCCTATATGCCGCAGGTCTGCCTGCGGGTGGCCCAGTATGAGACCCAGTATATCTCCCGCAAAAAGGCGCTGGCTCAGCTGGCTGAGGCGAAGCAGGGCTTCCTCGTCCGCAAAAAAGAGGGCGACGAGACGGCCCAGAGCTGGCTGGACGAGACGGAGGCCGTCATCCGCCAGCTGCTCGAGAGAGAATGAGCGGAAACACAAAATCTTTACAAATGCTCTAAGAAATCGTCATACGGAACCGATATGATATTGAAGGAAAAATATGCGCGTCGCAAAAACAGAGAGGACGACCAGAATGAGCAAAGTGATCGGTATTGACCTTGGCACCACGAACAGCTGCGTGGCAGTGGTGGAGGGCGGCAAGCCCGTCGTCATCACCAACGCAGAGGGAGAGCGCACCACCCCCAGCGTGGTGGCGTTCACCAAAGACGGCGAGCGTCTGGTGGGCGGCGCGGCAAAGCGCCAGCTTGCCACCAACTCCGGCCGGACGGTGTCCAGTATCAAGCGGCATATGGGCAGCGACTACCGCGTCCACATCGACGGCAAAGACCGGACTCCGCAGGAGATCAGCGCCATGATACTGACCAAGATACGCCGCGACGCCGAGAGCTACTTGGGTGAGCCGGTGACGGAGGCCGTCATCACCGTCCCCGCTTACTTTGACGACAGCCAGCGCAAGGCCACCCAGGATGCGGGCCGCATCGCAGGCCTGAACGTCCTGCGCATCATCAATGAGCCTACCGCCGCCGCTGTGGCCTACGGCCTTGACAACGAAGCGCCCCAGAAGATCCTGGTCTACGACCTCGGCGGCGGCACCTTCGACGTCTCCATCATCGAGATCGAAGACGGCACCTTTACGGTGCTGGCCACCGGCGGCGATACCCGCCTCGGCGGCGACGACTTCGACCAGCGCATCGTGGAATACGCCGTGGCAGAGTTCAAGAAATCGGACCGCATCGACCTCTCCCGCGACCCCGCCGCCATGGGACGCTTGAAAGAAGAGGCCGAAAAGGCCAAGAAAGAGCTGTCCAGCGCCCTCTCGGCCCAGCTCAATCTGCCCTTCATCGCTGTGGGCAAGGACGGCCCCCACCACCTCGATCTGACCATCTCCCGCCCCCAGTTCGAGATGATGACCGGCGACCTGCTGGCACGGACGGTGGCCCCGGTGCAGAACGCACTGCGGGATGCCGGCATCTCGGCTTCGCAGCTGGGCAAAGTCCTTCTCGTCGGCGGCAGCACCCGGATGCCTGCCGTCGAGCGTCAGGTGAAGGAACTGCTGGGCTGTGAACCGAGCCACAGCCTCAACCCCGACGAATGCGTGGCGCAGGGCGCGGCGATTCAGGGCGACACGCTGAATGAACACACGACGCTGACAAACTCCACGGGCTTGCTGCTGCTGGACGTGACCCCGCTTTCGCTGGCGATTGAGACGGTCGGCGGCGTCGCGACCCGCGTCATCGAGCGCAACTCCACCCTGCCTGTGCACTATCAGCAAGTGTTCACCACGGCGGGCATGTTCCAGTCGTCAGTAGAAATCAACGTCCTGCAGGGTGAGCGCCCGATGGCGCGGGACAACAAGAGCATCGGCAAGTTCCGTCTGAAGGGCATCCGCCGCGCAATGGCAGGCGTACCGAAAATTGAGGTCACGTTCGATATTGACACCAACGGCATCCTGACCGTCTCCGCGCGCGACCAAGACACTGGACGCGCCCAATCCATCACCATCACCGCCGACAACAAAATGAGCGAGGATGAAATTCAGCAAGCAATTCGCGATGCGGAGCAGTACGCCGCGCAGGACGCTTTCCGCCGCGACCTGATGGACACCATCAATCAGGCGCAGCACCTTTTGGCGCAGGTAAGTGCTGCCTTGAACCAGTGCAGCAAGCAGCTGGACAAGGACGAGAAGAAGCGCGTCAAGGACGATGAAGCTGCCCTTCGCCATCTGATCGGGCGCGCTAAGCCCGACAAAATGACGGCGGATGACCTGTCCGCCATCAAGAGCGCCATGTCGACCCTCGAAAGCAGCAGCGCCCACCTGATGAGCCTCTTCGACCCGAACGCGCAGAGCGGTGGGCAGTCATGACGAAGCCGCACCACGTCCGGCGTGCGCTGCTGATTGCCCTGACCGTCTTGGCGGCGCTTGTCGCAGGGGGCATGGTTTACCTGACAAGCTGTGCCGCGGCGGAGCTGACCGTCACGGCGATTCTGCCGACGCTGCTGGGCAGTCTGGAATAACAAGCAAGGGGATTGCGTCCCTGATTTCGGACACAATCCCCTTTTTCGTTGCTATAATCATCAGAACAGCAGCAGAATCCCCTGCGCCGCCAGCACCGCCGCACACGCCGCAAGCGCCACCGTCAGCAAACTCTTCCCTTTCCACGCCAGAATCACCGCCACCACAAAACCTACCGCCGCCGTGCGCATATCCCCCGTGGAATACAATACGTCGGGAATCGTCATTGCCCCCAGCACCGCGAACGGCACATAGTGCAGGAACGACTTGATGAACGTTGATTTGATTTCCTTGCGGAAAATCGTCAGCGGCAGCATCCGAATCAGGTATGTCACACCCGCCATCACAAGCAGATAAATCGGAAAATTTGCCGTCATTGCGCATCACCCGCTTTCGTTTCTTCCTCCTGCACGGGGAAGAGCCACGCGCCCAGCGCCGAAGCGGCAATGGCACAGATGATGATGACAAACCCGCTGGACACCTGCGAGAGCATCGGCACATAGCGGAAGCACAGGCTCATCGCGATAGCCATCAGCACGACAATGCGCACGGGCTTCTCCTTGCGCGCGGGCGGCAGGATGATGGCGAGGAACATGCCGAAAATCGCGATACCGAGCGCATTGCGGAGGAAAACCGGCAGCAGCGTGCCCGCGACCGCGCCCAGAATCGTACCGACCGACCAGCCGAGGTACGGCGCGGTCATCAACCCATACAAATACCAGTGACTGACCTTCCCCGGCTGACTGGATGCGACAGCGAATATCTCGTCCGTATTCATGAAAGAGAAGAGCAGGCGGCGCGGTGTGTTCATATCCGAATCCATCTTCTGGGAGATGGACAGGCTCATCAGCGCATATCGGAGGTTGATAATCAGCTGCGTCAGCGCGACTTCGAGGTACGACGCCTGTGCGAGAATCAGCGGCAGCCCGGCGAACTGTCCCGCACTGGTGACGTTCGTCATAGAAATCAGCAGCGCTTCGAGCGGCGACAAGCCATCCGCCACTGCCTTCATGCCGAACGTGAACGCGACGGACAAGTAGCCCAGCCCAATCGGGATTCCATGCCGGAAGCCCTTCGCAAAGAGTTTACGATTCATCGTCATTGATGCCTTCTTGTCGAAAAAAGTCGGAACACAGCGTCTATGATAGCACGAAGTCCGCCCCTTCGTCAACGTCTGTGCAGCAAAAGAACAGCAGGGGACTTCGTCCCGTTTCATTTGTCCCTGCACCCATTTCGCGATTGACTGATGGCGGAAAAGACATCACCCGACGCGCCGCCGAGTTGTGCGGTATTGCCCATGCAAAACCGGCAGCTGATGGCACTTCATCGACTGCCGGTTTGCGTCTGTTCCTTCCGCAAACATAAGCAGCCACACACCGTAGCGCATGGTTGCTATGGATATTGATTCAGTTCGACAAACCGGAATTTGTCAAATCAAGCCAAAGTGTCTGGCAATTATCTCACAAATTTCTTCTCTTGTGTCTTTCTGCGTATCTTGCCGAACTACCGTAAAAAAACCGCTGTTGGCATATTCATCATAGTGCTTTTGACCATTGATAAGTTCCAGACCTCGCCTATAATTCTCCATAACCGTTTTTGAATCTTCACAACTCTCGATAACATTGAGAAGAAATTGCTTTTCAGGGTCGCTTCGGTCAAAGAAACGGTCAACACTCATAGACAAAGGGGAGAGCATAACAGCGACATGATTGTAGTTGGATATTTCTTTAAGAATACCAACAGGAATATTCGTATCAACGATAACTTTCCTATCCTGTGATATCGAAATGAGTTCTGCAACCTCAAATTCTGCCGCTTCTTTTGATGTGCTATAAATCCAACGCTCATACTCCTCGGGAGTCCGAGTAACAAATTCTTTCCAATCAGTTAGGGTTTTCAAAAAGCAAATATCAGGCTGAGCATCTGGTGTTGCTACAGCATCCGATACCTTTGAATGATAGTTTTCTCCGCAGAAAACCATATTATATCGTTCAGCAAGCATTTTTACTGTAGTTGACTTTCCCGCGTAGGCTGTACCTGTAATAAAGTATACATTTTTGAGATAATGTTTTAGAATGTTGTTCTCAATTTTCATCTGCTATTTCACCTCCGTCAAATTCCGATTTGTCGCTTTGTTTATGATGCAGATTCTATCATATTGGTTTTTTCTTTATGGAACGGAAACCCGAAGGCTGCCCCACACGTCAAGCTGCTCCTTTTTCCACAGGTTCATTATCACCTTCGTCGGCGGATCTATCCGCATCATCAACATCCAGATTAGGCTCTGCCGCTTCCTGTTCTTTTTATGCCAGCTGAAGCTCATACAGCTTCTTGTAAATGCCGTCCTGCTTCAGCAGTTCCTGATGCGTGCCGGATTCGCGAATTCGCCCGTGGTGCATCACGATAATGCGGTCAGCGTGCTGAATGGTCGAAAGGCGGTGCGCGACCATAATCGACGTGCGGCCCTGCATCAGCCGCTCCAGCGCTTCCTGAATCCACTGTTCCGTCTCCGTGTCGATGTTCGCCGTCGCTTCGTCCAATATCAGAATTTTCGGGTCATGCGCCAGCGTCCGGGCAAACGACAGCAATTGCCGCTGACCCGCAGAGAACGTCGCGCCGCGCTCCGTCACATGCTCATCGTAGCCGTTCGGCAGCCGCTCGATGAACCGCGACGCATTGGTGTATTCCGCCGCCTGACGTACCTGCTCATCAGTGATTTCCTCGTCGCGCAGGCGGATGTTGCTCTTGATGTCGCCCGTGAAGATGAACACATCCTGCTGTACCTGCCCGATAGCGGCACGAAGCTGGTCGCGGGTCAGGTCGCGCACATCCACGCCATCGACGCGGATGCTGCCCTTCTGCACGTCATAATAGCGCCCAATCAGATTCAGGATGGAGGATTTGCCCGCGCCCGTCGCGCCGACGAACGCCACCTTCTGCCCCGGCTCGATGGTGAAGGACACGTCCTTCAGCACCCAGTTCACGTTGTCATACGCGAACCAGACGTGGTCGAACTCGATTTTGCCGCGCACAGCGGGCAACTTCTTCGCGTCTTCCTTGTCGGACAGCATGGGCTTTTCGTCCAGCAGGGTGAAGATTTTCTCGGCGGACGCAATGGCGCTTTGCAGCGTCGTGAACTGCTCCGCCAGCTCCTGCACGGGCGTGAACAGCTGGGAAATGTACTCCGTGAATGTGTACAGCATACCGATGGAAATCACGCCGTCCAGCACCAGCGCGCTGCCGCCGCCCAGAATAATCGCCATTGCGATAACGGACAGGAAGTAAATCGACGGGCGGAAGATGGCGAACACCATCATTTCGCGTACGCCCGCGCGGTAGAGGGATTCGTTCTTTTCCTCAAACTCGGCGCATTTCTCCTTCTCACGCGCGAAAATCTGGATGACCCGCATTCCCGACAGATGCTCGCTCAAAAAGGTATTCAGCGTCGTGATGCGCGTCTTGACGATTTGGTACGTCTTGCGGCTCAATTTGCGGAACACTGCCGTCAGCACCGCCATCACCGGTACCAGCACGAACGACAGCATTGCCATGCGGAAGTTCATCACCATCATAATAATGGCAAGTCCGATGATTTTGACGACGTTGCGGAACAGGCGGACAATCGTGTTGGCATACAGGTCATTGACCGCCTCGGTGTCGTTGGTGATGCGCGTGACGATTCTGCCCACAGGCGTCAAGTCGAAGAAGCGCATGGAGAGGCTTTCGACATGCGCCATCAGCTCATTGCGCAGGGTATAAACGATGTTCTGCCCGGTTTCCTGAATCTTCAGGTACTGCAGGCGGTTGCAGATAAATTGCAGCAGCAGAATCGCCACATACAGCCCCGCCGCAATCAGGATGCCCTGAAAGCGCGTTTCCGGCGGCAGATCCTGTGCGCTCTGCTGGGTGATGTACTTGTCAATCGCGTCGCCGATGATGCGCGGGCGGGCAATGTCGAACACCGTCAGCAGCCCCACCAGCACACAGCACAGCGCAACCGTTTTCCAGTAGGGCTTGATGTAGCCCATCAGGCGCAGGAAGGCGTTGCCGTGATACGAAACGTCCTGCGGCTCGTTATCCCCGAACTTACTCCGCATGTGCAGCGCCTCCTTCCTCGTGAAGTTCCTTTTCCAGCTGCTGCTTGCGGTACAGGCTTGCGTACAGCTTTCCGTTGTTCAGCAGCTCCTCGTGCGTGCCGTACTCCTCCACCTTGCCTTCGTCCAGCACAAGAATGTGGTCGGCGTCCTGAATGGTGGAAATGCGGTGCGCTACGATGATGGTCGTGCGACCCTTGCGCAGGCGGCGCAGGTTATCCAGTATTTGCCGTTCTGTGTCCGTATCAACAGCAGAGAGCGCATCGTCCAGCAGCAGAATCGGCGCATCCTTCATCAGCGCGCGGGCGATGGAGGAACGCTGCTTCTGGCCGCCGGAAATCGTCACGCCGCGTTCGCCCACCAGCGTCTGGTACTGCTTGGGGAACTCCATGATGTTATCGTGGATGCAGGCGTTTTTCGCCGCCTCCTGCACCGCTTCCAGCGACTTGTCGTCTGAGCCGAACGCGATGTTATTCTGCAGCGTATCAGAAAAGAGGAAGTTGTCCTGCGGCACACAGGCGATATTCCTGCGCAGCGCCGCCAGCGGGATTTCGCGCAGGTTGTGCCCGTCGATGGTAATCATGCCGTCCGGTACGTCGTACAGGCGCATAAGCAGGCTCGGCAGCGTGCTTTTGCCCGAACCGGTGCGCCCCAGCACCGCCAGCGTCTCGCCCGCCTTCACATGCACCGACACATCTTCCAGCACCGGCACGGTCGGCTGGTCGGGATAGGCAAAGGACAGATGTTCAATGTCGATATCGCCCTTGAGCGTCTGAATCGAAGGGTCCACCATGTCGCCGTCCACGATTTCCGGCTTCGCGTCAAAAATCTCCTGAATGCGGCGCAGGCTCGCCAGCCCCTGACTGACGCTCGTGATGCACTCGCCCACCGCCATCATCGGCCACACCAGCATCGTCACATACGAGTTGAAGCTGATGAACTGCCCGATGTTGATTTCGCCGTAAATCGCCAGATAGCCGCCGTAAGCCAGCGTCAGCAGACTCGCTATACCGACAATCAAGTCCAGCAGCGGCATCACCAGCGCCTGCAGGCGCACAACGCCGAGGTTCTTTTCCTTCGTGAACAGCGTCGTCTTCGCAAAAGCGTACAGCTCCTTGCGTTCCTGCACGAAGGATTTAATCACGCGGATGCCCGACACCGTTTCCTGCACTTGGTCCGTCAGCGTCGAGAACGCCTGCTGCTTGGCCAGAAAGCGCTTGTGCATCACCTTGCCGTAGAAGTAATCGCCGAAGATGATGAGCATCAGCGGCAGCACCGCCACACCCGTCAATTTCGGGCTGACATACGTCATCATCTGCCACAGCACCAGCAGCAGCATCACCGTCGCGTCGAATGCGCTGATGACGTTCATGCCCACCAGCGTGCGAACCGCCTGCAGGTCGTTGATGAAGCGCGCCATCAGGTCGCCGGTCTTGTGCTCGTTGTAATAGTGCGGCGAGAGTGAGGATAAGTGCGCGAACAAATCGCTGCGCAATTCCTTCTCAATCGACCGCGCCGACCCGAACAGGAAAAAGCGCCACGCAAAACGCCCCACCGCGATAATTACGCCAATCAGCACAATTTTCCAGACCAACCCCATCACGCCGCCCATATCCAGCGTGTGCTGATCCAGCCCGTTGGTAATTTCGCCTGTGAACCGCGGCACATAGGTATTCACCTCGTCCACAATGAACAGCGCCAGAATGCCCAGAATGTACTGCCACCAGTGACGGCGGACGTATCGCCACGCCAGCTTCAGCTCCTTCATTGCTGCCTCCTTATGCTTCGTAACGACTCATTGTAGCACATTTCGGCACAAAAAGACACACATTCGCCGAAAATTCCGCGCAGGTTTACAATCCGGGCGGGCGTTTGTTTCCTTGCGGGATGGAAAGGGAAAAAGATGCCCCCGGAACGGCGGGTTTCAGCGTTCCGGGGGACTCTATTTACTTCGCCACGTTGTTGCTCGGCGTCCCATTCAAGAAGTTTCTTACATTCTCCACTGCCGTATCCATCAGCCGCTGGCGCGCCTCGTGGCTCGCCCACGCGATGTGCGGCGTGATAATCATGTTGTCCAGCCCCAGCAGCGGGTTGTCCGCCCGAATCGGCTCGGTGGACACCACGTCCGACGCGGCGGCGTACACCTTGCCGGACAGCAAAGCATCCCGCAAATCCGCTTCGTTGATGAGCCCTCCGCGCGCGGTATTGAGCAAAATCACGCCGTCTTTCATCTTCGCCAGCGCGGTTTTGTCAATCATGCCGACGTTCTCCGGGGTCTGCGGGCAGTGCAGGGACACAATGTCGCTGCGGGCGTACAGTTCATCCAGCGGCACATAGCCTTCGCCCGATCCGTGGCGGCTGTAATAAATGACATTCATGCCGAACGCGCGGGCGAGTTCCGCCGTCGCCTGACCGATGCGCCCATAGCCGACGATGCCGAACGTCTTGCCCGCCAGCTCCATCAGCGGATAATCCCAGAAGGAGAAGTCCCGGCAAGCCGTCCAGCGTCCCTGCTGCACCGCGTCGTTGTGATGGCCGATGCGGTGGCAGATTTCCAGCAGTTGCGCCATCACGAACTGCGCAACCGCCTGCGTGCCATAGGACGGAACATTTGCGACAACGATGCCCTTTTCTTTCGCCGCCGCAATGTCAATGACGTTGAAGCCCGTCGCCAGCACACCGATGTAGCGCAGATTCGGGCATTCATCCATCGTTTGGCGGGTAATGGGCGTCTTATTGGTGAGGATAATCGGCGCGTCGCCGATGCGGGGAAGAATTTCCTCCGGCGCGGTGTAATCGTAGACAGTCAAGTCGCCCAAGGCGGCGAGGGCTTCCCAGCTCAGGTCGCCGGGATTCTCCACAGCGCCGTCCAGAATGGTGATTTTCATGGGTGTGTACCTCCTGCGGTGGTTTGTTTCGGTTCCTATTATATAGCAGGGTGTGACAGAATTGCAAGGGGATTTTGCGGATGCGCAAAGCAGAGAAGGATATACCGCCGCCTCTTGTGGGGGACACCATTCCAACGGTTCCTCGGCGACCCATTCAAAGGGAAAATTCAAACAGGTCGCGGCAGCGAAGCGTTCTGTGCCAAATGATTGCGCCTCGATAGCCCGACCGCCGCCGTCCATCCACCTAATTCGCCTTTTTTCGCGAAAAATCCTGCTTGATACTATTTCCAGATAAGAATGCGCCAAGATGCGCCGCGAATTTTTCATTCTGGCTAACGTGAATGAAACGCAGCGTAACAGCGCTACGCTAAGTGGAATGAGCGGACGCCAGAATGAAAAAGGCGCAAGCAGATGGCGCAGGTGAATCTGGAAATCGTATTACGTCCATTTTTCCCGGACAAGCAGGGATTCCCATCATGCGCTCCTCCAAAGCCGGGCAGACTGCATCTCGGAAGGAGGAATGCCGCATGGACAGAAAACGACCCTTGCACCCCAGTCCGCTGGTGAAAACGCTTGCGGATGCTCAGCGCCGCATGAGCCGCACCGACGTGCTTGGCTCGTGGACAGGCGTGCCGTGGGAGGACGCGGACGAAGAACCCGTGCAGGACGCTGATGACCTGTGACGTGCATTTGACGCGCGTGCTGGGGCTTCCCGCCGTGTTGCGCGGGCGCTCACAGGGGCATGTGGAACGCGCCGTGCTCGAAAACGACGGTCACGCGCTGCGCGGGCTGATTGTCCGGCGCGGGTTCGGCGGCGCAAAGTGGGTCGCGAGGGACAGCATTGCCCTGCTCGGCGACGTGTCCGTCATCCTCCGCGCCTGCCCAACGCACCTGCCCCGCAAAACGGATTTCCGCCTGCGCACTGTCAAGGATACGCGCGGCTTGACCCTCGGCTGCGTGACGGATGTGCTCATCAGCGCGGACAATCTGCTCGTCAGTGAGCTGGAGGTCTCCCTCGGTTTGATTGACGATTTCCGCGACGGACGGCGGCGCATCCGCCACTTTTCCGCTTCACCCGACGGCGATGTTCTCGTTCCGGAAGGCGAAATTCTCTTGGAAGGGAGGGAAACGCAGTGAACAAAATGCTGATTGGCTCGGCGGTCGGTCTGGCAATGGGTATCGGGCTGATGATGCTGCCCGGCATTCGTCAGGATGTCCAGAAAGGCGCAAACAAAGTCAAGAAAGCCGTGCAGGACATGAGCGAAGGACAGCAATAATGGAGGCGGGCAGGATTGCACCATCATGCGTCCTGCCCGTTTTCCCATCCGCTGCGAAAGGAGGAAAAGCGCATGGAGAAAGCCGTCACGCGGCGCAAATGGACAGCGGGGCTAATCATCGCCGGAGCAGCTGCACTGGTAATTACATTCTGGTCGCTGATCATGTCGATGCTGTCGCTGCTGGCAGTCGCAGGCGTTTTGACGCTGCTGTCCCTGCCGCTGTGCAAAGTACTGGAAAAGCGGCTGCCCAGCGGCGCGGCGGCGGCGATCGCCTTGCTGACATTGCTCGGCGCAGTGCTGGGAATGCTCTGGGGGCTGATTCCGCCCCTCTTGCGGCAGAGTGCGCTGCTCATGTCGCGCCTGCCCGCGCTGCTGGACAGCCTGCGGGAGCTGCTCGCCCGATGGAGTGCTGCGCTCGAAGCGCGCGGTATCCCCCTCGGCGACATGCAGGCGGAGCTGTTCTCGCGCATCAGCGCCGCCGCGGGGCAGCTTGCCGCAACGCTCGTCAGCGGGATTCGCCGCCTGACCGGGAGCGTCAGCCAATGGCTGCTTGCACCGCTGCTGTCGTTCTACTTTTTGCGCGACCGCAAGCGCCTTTGCCTCCTGCTGTCGCTGCTTCTGCCCGTCAAATATCGTGCGCGCGGCATCCGTGCCGCCCGTGAAATGCGCCGCGAATCCGCCCTGTACCTGCGCGGACAGCTGATTCTCTCGCTGTTCGTCGCCGCCATGACCGCCCTTGCGCTGCTGCTCACGCGTACGCCCGGCGCACTGCTGCTGGGGCTGTTCATGGGCGTGATGGAGCTGATTCCGTACATCGGGCCGTTCATTGCGGGCGTTCCGGCGGTGCTGCTGGCGCTGCAAAGCGGCTGGACGGCGGCACTGTGGACGCTGCTGGCAATTTGCCTTGTGCAGCAGGTGGAAGCGAACCTGCTCTCCCCGCGTCTGCTCTCCGGCGCGACGCGGCTGCATCCATTGGCGGTGCTGCTGGCGATTGCCTTCGGCGGCATGGCGGGCGGTGTGGTCGGAATGATGGCGGCGCTGCCGCTGGTTGTGTGCGTGCGCGGGGCAGTTAGAGGGTGGCGAGAGTGAGAAAAGCACCTTGTATACAACCAGTCCGCAAAAAAATCATCGCCGCAGGGAAATTTCTTTCTCTGCGGCGATGATTGTATGCAATCAGGTTACATTGTGTGGGTTACTTCGCGATGAAGTTCACCAGACGACCCGGCACGAAGATGACCTTCGTCACAGTCTTGCCCGCGAGGATCTTCTGGATTTCCGGCAGCTGCTGGAGTTCCGTCTCCGCGCGTTCCTTCGTCATGTCGGCGGGAATCATCACGCGGCCGCGAACCTTGCCGCAGACCTGCACGGCGATTTCGATTTCCGACTTCACCAGCGCGTCTTCGTCCCACGTCGGCCACTTCTGATACGTCATCGTGCCCCCGAAGCCCTGATTCTCCCACATTTCTTCCGTGATGTGCGGCGCAACGGGGTTGAGCAGCAGGAGCAGGGTTTTGAGTTCCCCGCGCGTCACACTGCCAACGGAAACCATTTCATTCACCAGCGTCATCATCTGCGCGATGGCGGTGTTGTACTTCATGGCTTCGTAATCCAGCGAAACCTTCTTAATCGTCTCATGCATGAGCGCGTTCAGCTTCTCGCTGTACCCCTCGTCGGGCGTCACATTCTCCTGCAAGCGCCACACACGGTCAAGGAAGCGGCGGCAGCCCTTCGCGCTCTGCGTGCTCCACGGAATCGCCTGATCGAACGCGCCCATGAACATCTCGTACACGCGGAAAGCGTCCGCGCCGATTTCGTCGATGATATCATCCGGGTTGACAACGTTGCCGCGCGACTTGGACATCTTCTCGCCGTTCTCGCCCAGAATCATGCCGTGGCTAGTGCGCTTCTGGTAGGGTTCAGGCGCGGGAATCACGCCAATGTCATGCAGGAACAGATGCCAGAAACGGCTGTACAGCAGATGCAGGGTCGTGTGCTCCATGCCGCCGTTGTACCAGTCCACGGGCAGCCAATAGCGAAGCGCTTCGGGCGAGGCAATGGCAGTTTCGCAGTGCGGGTCGCAGTAGCGCATGAAGTACCAGCTTGACCCTGCCCACTGGGGCATGGTGTCGGTTTCGCGCGTCGCCGGGCCGCCGCAGCACGGGCAGGTGGTGTTCACCCAGTCATGCATGACGGACAGGGGGGATTCGCCGGAATCGGTCGGCTCGTAGTTGTCCACCATCGGCAGCGTCACAGGGAGCTGATCTTCCGGCACCGCCACCATGCCGCACTTGTCGCAGTGCACAATCGGGATGGGTTCACCCCAGTAGCGCTGGCGGCTGAACACCCAGTCGCGGAGCTTGTAGTTGACCTTCTTCTCGCCCAGCCCGTTCTTCTCCAGATACTCAATGATCGCTTCCTTCGCCTGTGCGACCTTCATGCCATCAAGGAAGCCGGAATTGACCATCACGCCGTCCTGAATATCGGTATACGCTGCTTCTTCAATATTACCGCCCGCGACGACCTCAATCATCGGGATGCCGAACTTATGCGCGAACTCCCAGTCGCGGGTATCATGCGCCGGAACAGCCATGATTGCGCCCGTGCCGTAGGTCATCAGAACGTAGTCGCTCAGCCAAATCGGAATTTCCTTACCGGTCACGGGGTTGACGGCGCGGACGCCCTCAATCTGCACGCCCGTCTTGTCCTTCGCCAGCTCGGCGCGCTCAAAGTCACTCTTCTTCGCGGCCTCCGCGCGGTACGCCATGCACGCGTCGTAGTTGGTGATTTGGTCCTTCAGCTTGTCAATCAGCGGATGCTCAGGGGACAAGACCATATACGTCGCGCCGAAGAGCGTATCCGGGCGCGTGGTGAAAACGCGCACCTTCTCGCCCGGCACAGTCAGGGAAAAATCCACTTCCGCGCCGACACTGCGGCCAATCCAGTTGCGCTGCTGCACCTTCACCTTGTCGATGAAGTCCACCGTGTCCAAACCGTCGAGCAGCTTCTGGGCATAGGCGGTAATCTTCAGCATCCACTGCTTCTTGACCTTGCGGATGACCTGCGTGCCGCAGCGCTCGCACACGCCGCCGACAACTTCCTCATTCGCCAGACCGCACTTGCAGCTGGGGCACCAGTTAATCGGCATTTCGGACTTGTACGCCAGCCCGTGCTTGAACAGCTGAAGGAAAATCCACTGCGTCCAGCGGTAGTAGGACGGATCGGTGGTGTTGACCTCGCGGGAATAGTCGAAGGAGAAGCCGATTTTCTGCAATTGCTCACGGAAGTGGTCGATGTTCTTCTTCGTCACGATGGCGGGGTGAACCTTGTTCTTGATGGCGTAGTTCTCCGTCGGCAGACCGAAGGCGTCCCAGCCGATGGGGAAAAGGACATTGCAGCCCTCCATGCGGCGCTTGCGGGCGATGATATCCATCGCGGTATTGGAGCGCGGATGCCCGACGTGCAGCCCCTGTCCCGACGGATACGGGAACTCAATCAGGCCGTAGAATTTCGGCATGGTGTAGTCGTTCTTCGCCTCGAAAACGTGACTGTCCGCCCAGCGCTTCTGCCACTTCGGTTCGATGGCTTTAGGGTCATAGGGTTTGAATTCCATGATGCTTCCTCCCTGCTTTTCTCGGACGGAACAAAAAAACGTTCCGCCCCTGCAAATTCTGCAAAGACGAAACGGATGTTTCGCGGTACCACTCTGCTTGTCCGGACGTGCCGAACCTCTCTTGCGCGTAACGTGCGCCATTCGCCGAACCCTTCGTCCGGTTTGCGCTCCGGGGCGAGCGGCTGACAGGCGTCTGACCGCGCTTCCACCAGCACGCGGCTCTCTGGAACAGACGGAACTTCCAGCGTTCCCCTTCATTGCGGGACAAGGTCAGTATAATGCTTTTGGCGGGCGTTGTCAAGGGTTTCGGTCTTTGCTTTTTCGGTGTTTTTACGCGCAGAATGGTTCGCTTCAGCCGAATTTTGTGCTATACTGTTAGCAATTATGCTGCGGCAAGGAGGAAAGGCGTTATGCACCTGATTATCCCCAAGAATTACAATCCCGTGCTGAACCTACGGGATACGGAAATCGCCATCAAACTGGTCAAGGATTTTTTCGAGACGGAGTTAGCCCGCGCGCTGAACCTGACCCGTGTGTCCGCGCCGATTATGGTCACGCCCGGCAGCGGTCTGAACGACAACCTGAACGGCGTCGAACGACCGGTGTCCTTTGACGTTCTTGAAACCGGCGAAACGGCGGAAATCGTCCATTCGCTGGCGAAATGGAAGCGTCAGGCGCTCAAAACGTACGGCTTCCAGCCCGGTGAAGGGCTGTACACGGACATGAACGCCATCCGCCGCGACGAAACGACCGACAACATCCACTCGATTTTCGTCGACCAGTGGGACTGGGAGAAAATCATCACCCCTAAGCAGCGCACGATGGAGACGCTGCAAGCGACCGTCCGCGCGATTTACCTCACCCTGCGCAAGACGGAGGGCTTCGTCTGCGCGCACTATCCGCACATCAAGCCCGAACTGCCCGACGACATCACGTTTGTCTCGTCGCAGGAATTGGAGGATTTGTATCCCGACCTGCCGCCGAAGGAACGCGAATACCGGGCGGTACGCGAATACGGCGCGGTGTTCCTGACGGGCATCGGCGGCGCGCTGCGTTCCGGACAGATGCACGACGGCCGCGCCCCGGACTACGACGACTGGTCACTCAACGGCGACATTCTGCTCTACGACCCGCTGCTGGACATTGCGCTGGAAGTGTCGAGCATGGGCATCCGCGTTGACCCGGACGCGCTGCGCCGTCAGCTGGCGATTCGCGGCTGCGAGGAGCGCGCGGAGCTGCCCTTCCAGAAGCTGTCTCTTATACACATCTGACGCTGCCGACG
>OWJI01001130.1_pt1 | contig 17162 bp, 10 predicted proteins | sample 1732541 | NCBI WGS metagenome assembly OWJI01 (sample SAMN05065727, study PRJEB22554) | human gut metagenome | biome: ENVO:2100002; feature: ENVO:00000062; material: ENVO:00002003 | host: Homo sapiens | place: USA
GAATTCAAAATTGAATAATTCAAAATCGGCGAAGCCGACAACTCAAAATTCAAAACTCAAAATTCAAAATTTACTTAGCGTCCATTGCCTGGCAAGCTGTGATAGCCACCATGTAGTAGATGTCCTCTATAGAGCAACCGCGAGAAAGGTCGTTCACCGGACGAGCGATACCCTGGAGGATCGGACCGATAGCGAGGGCATCGCCCAGGCGCTGAACGAGCTTGTAAGAGATGTTGCCCACCTCGAGGTTCGGCACAACGAGCACGTTGGCGTGGCCTGCGATGAGAGAGCCCGGAGCCTTCTTCTCGCCTACAGCCGGCACGAGAGCAGCGTCTGCCTGCAGCTCGCCGTCGAGCTTCAGCTCAGGAGCCAGCTCATGAGCGAGGCGTGTAGCCTCAACAACCTTGTCTACCACCTCGTGCTTTGCAGAGCCCTTTGTAGAGAAGCTCAGCATAGCCACACGCGGATCCTGGATGCCAGCCACCGAGCGTGCTGTCTGCGCTGTACAAACAGCGATCTGAGCCAGCTGCTCTGCTGTCGGAACAGGTGTAACGGCTACGTCGCCCATCACGATGATGCCGTCGTCGCCGTACTGGTGCTCGTGGGTGAGCATGAGCATTGCGCCGCTCACGCATGTCACGCCGGGAGCGCACTTGATAATCTGCAGTGCAGGGCGCAGAGTGTCGCCCGTTGTGCTCAGCGCACCAGAGATCTGGCCGTCGGCACCCTCGGTCTTGATGATCATGCAGCCGAGGTAGAGCGGGTTCTTCACGAGTTCGCGAGCCTGCTCGATGGTCATGCCCTTCTTCTTGCGAAGCTCGGCGAGGAGCTCTGCATACTCCTCAGCCTTCGGGTTGTTCAACGGGTCTACGATGGTAGCCTTGTCGATGTTGTGAAGGTCCCACTTTGCAGCGAGAGTCTTCAGCTCGTCGGGGTTGCCGATGAGGATAAGGTCAGCCAGGTCGTCAGCGAGGACGCGGTCGGCAGCCTTCAGAGTGCGCTCCTCTGTTGCTTCAGGGAGCACAATGCGTTGTTTGTTGCTCTTTGCGCGAGCTACAATGTGTTCAAGTAAGTTCATATATCTATGATTTAACTAAGTTCCGTATTCTTACAGTGTCTGCTTTACCTCAATCTCTGTGAAGGTCTCGAGCACGTCGCCCTGCTGTATGTCGTTGAAGTTGACGAGCGAGATACCGCACTCGAAGTTGGTAGCAACCTCCTTCACGTCGTCCTTGTAGCGCTTGAGGGCTGCGATGTCGGCTGTGTGAACCACGATACCGTCGCGGATGACACGAGCACGGTCGACACGATGTACCTTGCCTTCTGTTACGTAGCAGCCGGCAACGGTGCCCACCTTCGAAATCTTGTAGACCTCGCGCACCTCTACCTGACCGGTGATAACCTCCTTCTTCACCTTGTCGAGCATACCGATCATAGCCGACTTGACGTCGTCGATAGCGTCGTAGATGACAGAGTAGGTGTTGATTTCAACGCCTTCCTGCTCAGCCAGCTTGCGTGCTGCGGCAGACGGGCGCACCTGGAAGCCCACGATGATGGCGTCTGAAGCGTCGGCGAGCGTTACGTCGCTCTCCGAGATCTGACCTACTGCCTTGTAGATGACGTCCACCTTGATCTTCTCTGTAGACATCTTGATGAACGAGTCGGAGAGAGCCTCGATAGAACCGTCGGTGTCACCCTTAACGATGATGTTAAGCTCCTTGAACGAACCGAGAGCGATGCGGTGAGAGATATCAGAGAGGGTGAGACGCTTCTGTGTGCGCAGACCCTGCTCGCGCTGCAGCTGCAGACGCTTGTTGGCGATGTCGCGTGCCTCCTGCTCTGTCTCGAGCACGTGGAAGGAGTCGCCGGCTGTCGGCGCGCCATTCAAGCCGAGGATGATTGCTGGTTCAGCCGGACCTGCCGACTGTATGCGCTGGTTGCGCTCGTTGAACATAGCCTTGATGCGTCCCCATGATGTGCCGGCGATGATGTTGTCGCCTACGCGCAGCGTACCGTTGCTTACGAGCACCGTAGAAACGTAGCCGCGGCCCTTGTCGAGCGACGACTCAATGATAGAACCCGTTGCCTTGCGGTTAGGGTTGGCCTTCAGGTCGAGCATCTCTGCCTCGAGGAGCACCTTCTCCATGAGGTCGCTGATGCCGATGCCCTTCTTGGCGCTTATCTCCTGACACTGGTACTTGCCGCCCCATTCCTCTACGAGGAGGTTCATGCTTGCAAGTTCCTCACGTACGCGGTCGGGGTTAGCACCCGGCTTGTCGATCTTGTTGATTGCGAACACCATCGGCACGTTGGCAGCCTGGGCGTGTGCGATAGCCTCCTTGGTGGTAGGCATCACGGCGTCGTCGGCAGCGATGATGATGATGGCGATATCCGTCACCTGAGCACCACGGGCACGCATAGCGGTGAACGCCTCGTGACCCGGAGTGTCGAGGAACGTAATCTTACGTCCGTCCTCCAACTGCACGTTGTATGCACCGATGTGCTGTGTGATGCCGCCGGCCTCGCCAGCGATGACGTTTGTCTTGCGTATATAGTCGAGCAAAGAGGTCTTACCGTGGTCTACGTGACCCATCACGGTTACGATCGGAGCGCGCGGAACGAGGTCGTTCTCGTCGTCCTCCACCTCGGTGATTGCCTCCTGCACTTCTGCACTTACGTATTCTGTCTTGAAGTCGAACTCCTCAGCAACGAGGTTGATGGTCTCGGCGTCGAGGCGCTGGTTGATAGACACCATGATGCCCACGCTCATGAGCGTACCGATAACCTGATTCACGCTCACGTTCATCATCGTAGCGAGTTCCGATACGGTAACGAACTCCGTCAGCTTCAGTGTCTTGCTCTCCTTCTTCTCCTCGCGCAGCTCCTCGTTCATCTTCTCCTGAGCAGCCTCGCGCTTCTCCTTACGATACTTGGCGCCCTTCTTGTTCTGGTTCTGCTTGTTAGTAAGGCGTGCGAGCGTCTCCTTTACCTGGCGTGCTACGTCCTCATCGTTCACCTCAGCCGGCTTCTGCTGTCCGCCGCGGTTGCGGTTCTTCTTCTTGTTCTTGTTGCTTGTGCCGGCATTGCCGCCACCGTTCTGCTTGCCGCCGCCGTTGTTGCCGCCGCCGTTGGGCTGGTTAGACGCAGCGTTGATGTCTACGCGCACCTTGTTGATGCGTTCGCGCTTCTTCTTGTCGCCGCGCTGCTGCTGCGCCTTGTCCTCACGCTCCTTGCGCTTCTCCTCCTTCGACTTTTTCTTCGGACGAGTGCTCTGGTTGAGCGTAGAGAGGTCGATCTTGCCCAATACGTTCACCTTCGGTGCGTTGAGTATCTTCTTCTCGCTCTTTGTGGTGAAGATGCCTGTCTCTGTCTTCGGTGCTTCTGCCGGCTTCTCTGCGGCTTCCACCTTCTTCGGGGCGCTTGCTGTGTTGTTTACAACAGTCTTTGCTGCTTCCTGTTTCTTTTCCTGCTTGTGCTCTTTGTTCTGACCCACAGTGTTCTGATTTTTGTTTTGATTGTCCACTTTAGCCTCTGTGCTTGCTTTCTGTGGTGCTTCGGAATTTGTTGCCGGCTTCTGACTTACGGCATTAGTCTTTGCCTGCGGCTCTTTATGAGTCTCAGGTGTTGCTGGCTTTTTCTGTGCCGGTTTCTTGTTCAGACTGTCCAGATCTATCTTGCCCAGCGGCTTGTACTGCTGCTGAGTAGACGATTTGAGGAGCGGCTCAGCCTGGGTCTCCTCGCTGCGTTTCTTCTCTTTCGGCTTCTTCTGCAAGAGTTTCTCGGCTTGAGAACGAACCTCCTTGTCCTGCTGGAAGGCTCCAGCGAGTGCGGCGTACTGTGCGTCGCTCAGCTTGAAGCTGGGCTCTGCCTTTACCTCTCCAAGGTCACTTCTTTTCTCAAGGAACTCCACTGCCGTCTGGAGCCCGATGTTCAACTCTCGTAATGCTTTGTTTAACCTGATGCTCATATTTTGCTGTTTTAAAAGTAAAAGAGTAAAGGAGTAAAAAAGTAAAACGTCTGCCTACCTCTGCTTCGGCCTCGTGCCCTTTTCGGGGCGTTGCGTGGAGAAAGCTACCCGCCTTACGTCTTTCCTTTTCCTTATAAAATTTGTTTATAAATATGTTAGTGTGTAGATACTCGCTAAGGGAGCTTCAAAAACCATGCGGTTTTGAGACTCCCTTATATGTGTATCTTGATTACTCGAATTCGGCGCGCAACACCTTCAGCACGTTGTCGACAGTCTCCTCTTCGAGGTCTGCCTTCTCAACGAGCATGTCGCGCGGAGCGTTGAGCACTGCCTTGGCTGTGTCGAGACCGATGCCCTTGATGGCGTCGATGACCCACTGGTCGATCTCGTCTGCGAACTCGTCGAGGTAGATGTCCTCGTCGGCGTCCTCTTCAGACACTTCGCGGAATACGTCGATGGTGTACTCTGTGAGCAGCGATGCGAGCTTGATGTTCAGACCGCTGCGGCCGATGGCGAGGCTCACTTCCTCTGGCTTCAGATATACTTCTGCCTTCTTGTTCTCCTCGTCAATCTTGATGCTCGACACCTTAGCCGGTGAGAGAGCGCGCTGGATGAAGAGCTTTGTGTTGCCGGTGTAGCAGATGACGTCGATGTTCTCGTTGCAGAGCTCGCGTACGATGCCGTGAACGCGGCTACCCTTTACGCCGACGCATGCGCCTACCGGGTCGATGCGGTCGTCGAAGCTCTCTACTGCTATCTTGGCGCGCTCGCCGGGGATGCGTGCGATGCGGCGGATGGCGATGAGGCCCTCTGCGATCTCGGGCACTTCTGCCTCAAGCAGGCGCTGGAGGAACATCGGGCTGGTGCGCGAGAGGATGATCTTCGGGTTGTTGTTCTCGTTGTCAACGCGCTCGATGACGGCGCGTATTGTCTCGCCCTTGCGGTATACGTCTGCCGGAATCTGCTCTGCCTTCGGGAGGATAAGCTCGTTGTTCTCGTCGTCTACCACGAGCACCTCGCGCTTCCATACCTGGTAAACCTCGGCTGCGATAACCTGGCCTACGCGGTCCTTGTATTTGTTGTAGAGCGAGTCGTGCTCGAGCTCAAGAATCTTCGAAGCGAGGGTCTGGCGCAAGTTGAGGATGGCGCGGCGACCGAACTTGGCAAAGTCGACACGCTCCGACACGTCTTCGCCCACCTCGTAGTCGGGCTCTATCTTGCGTGCCTCCTTGAGCGACACCTGCTTGTTCTCGTCCTCTACCTCTCCGTCAGCCACTACCACACGGTTGCGGTATATCTCGAAGTCGCCTTTGTCAGGGTTTACGATAACGTCGAAGTTCTCGTCGCTTCCGAATATCTTTGCGAGAACGTTGCGGAAGCTCTCCTCCAAAACGCTTACCAAAGTAGTGCGGTCGATGTTCTTTGTCTCCTTAAACTCCTTGAAAGAGTCGAACATGCTCACCACGTCGTCTTTTTTAACTGCTGCCATAGCTTATTTGAAATTTATTAAGTATTTTGTATATTTCACTTTATCCATCTGGAAGGTGTGGTCTGTGTCTACGAGCTGCGGGCGCTTCTTGCCTTCCACCTTCTGCTTCTCCTGCACCGTCACAGTGAAGTCGTTGCCTTCAACGGCTTTGAGCACACCTTTGTACTTCTTTCCGTCGGCGTCGAGCACTTCCACGTCCTTGCCTACGAAGCAGTGGTACTGCTGAGCCACCTTGAAAGGCTGTCCCAGTCCGGCTGATCCTACTTCAAGTTCATAGTCCTCTTCGTCGCGGCTGAGGTGGTCTTCGATGAAACGGCTCAATTCTACGCAGTCTTCAATCCACACGCCGTCGGCATGGTCAATTTCTACTACGATACGGTCGTCGGGGCTTATCTCGATGTCAACAAGGAAATACTCCTTGCCGTCAAGCCACTCTTCTACGATACTTCTTACGGTGTCTTTGTTTATCATATATTGCATTTATAAATAAAAATGAGGAGCTCTCTCGGAGCCCCTCATTCCACTGAACGATGCAAAATTACTAATTTTTCGCAACGTCTGCAAATATTTAAAGAGTTTTCTACCCTGTTTCGGGCGTTTTATCTTCTAAGCCACGGCTCCGGGTTGAGTCGGGTGCTGTTCTTGTGCAGCTGGAACTGCAGTATGCCTTCGCCGCCGACTGCTCCGAGCGCCTGACCGGTCGACACCTTCTGGTCTTTATGCACGCCTACCGACGTGAGGTTGCAGTAGACCGAGATGTAAACGCCGTGGCGCACCATCACGAGCCATTGTCCGCCGATGCCGTACACCGCACTTACTATGCCGTCGTACACGGCGCGTGCCTGACAGCCTGGCTGTCCCTTGATGTTGATGCCCTTGTTGTCGAGCGTCACGCCGTGCAGACCCTCGATGGTGTTCTGTCCGTAGTGCGACACGATGCGGTAGCCGCCCGATACAGGCATGGGCAGACGTCCGCGATTTGCCTCGAAGCCGCCCGACATCATGCGGTCTACCGACGACACGGTGTAGGTCTGTTCCACTTCGCGCTTTGCCTCGGCAAGTTCTTTCGTGGAGCGGCGCTCGTCTGCCTTTGCCTTGCGCTCTATAGCCTCGCGCTGAGCCTCTGCCTCGCGAGCCTGCTGCTCGGCGCGTTCCTTCTGCTGTGCTGTGGCTTCGCGAGCACGCTGCTTGGCGCGTTCCTCTGCCTCGCGAGCTTCGCGCAGTCGGCGCTCGTTCTCGGCGCGTGCTCTTTCGGCCTCGGCGCGTTTGCGAGCCAACTCCTCCTCACGGCGTTTCTTCGCAGCGGCGGCTTCGGCAGCCTTGCGACGTGCCTCCTCTTCGGCACGCTTGCGCGCCTTCTCCACTTCTATAGCGACGAGTCGGTCGATCTGCGCATTGAGGGCGCTGGCGCTCTTGCGCTGCTGGGCAATCACGCTCTGTATAGTCTTCTGCTGCTTCTGCAGCGAGTTGACCATAGTCTGCTGTTCGCTTTGCTTGCTCTCAAGCGCACGGTGCTCCTGTCTGCCCTTGTTGAGCATTACGTTCTTCTGTCCGCGCACCTGCTGCAGCTGCTTGTGCTTCTCGTTCACCTGTAGCTGCTTCGACTTCACCATCTCGCCCTGAGCCTTCTGCCACGACGAGTATTCGCGCACGAAGCGCAGACGGCGGTACATCTCGGTGAGGCTCTTCGCCGAGAAGATGAACATCAGGCGGTCCTGCATGGTGTGTTGTCTTGAGATGTAGCGCATCGACTTCACGTACTTCGCCTTACGGTCCTGCAACTGCTGCTGCAGCGTGGCGAGCTGGGCGTTGAGCAGTCCGATGTTGCCGTCGAGGTGTGTTATGTCGCGCTGTATGCCGTCGATGTTCTGCTTGTGGCGGTCTATCTCGCTGTTGAGGATGAGCAGGTCGTTGAGGCGCTTCTTCACGTCGGCTTTGTTGGCGCGCAGAGCCTCCTCCTGTTTCTTTATCTCCTTCTGAATGCCCGAGCGCTTGCTCTGCAGTCCGCGAATCTCGGCTGTAGAATACTTTGCGTTGTTCTGCTTTGTGCCGGTCTTCTTCTTTGTAGCGGTCTTCTTGCGCTGCGTTGTTTTCTTTTTTGTAGCGGTGGCGGGCTTTCTTGCCGTCGTTGTCTTCTTGTGCTGAGTGGTTGTCTTCTTTGCGGCGGTTGTCTTGCGCTGCTGTTGCTCGGCGTTGACGCCGTTCGCCGTGCAGGGCAGGGCGAGAGCTATCAGGGCGGCGAGCATTATGTTTATTAACTTCTTCATTCTTGCGACGTGTTTATTGCATCAATTGCGCTGCGTTTTTTACTGCAGCGATGTTATCTTGCGGAGCAGTTCGTCTACCTCCACCTTGCGATACTTCGACGACACCTCGGTCTTGGCGTCCCAGTCGGCGCTGGTCTTCGGTGCTGACATCTGCAGCGTCACCTGCGCTGCATGGTTCTTGCCGCCGTAGTTGGTGTTGAAGCCGAACTGCTGCGTCATCGGGAACTTCTTTGCGCCTACGGTCTTGAAGTCGTCGTAGCTCCAGGCGAGCGACGATGTGCCGTGCGCAGCGCTGCGGTACGAGATGTCGGCGTTCTTGATGAGCGCCGTGGCTGCGTCTACGCTCCACTTGAATGTCATGTTGCCGCTTGAGAGCGACACAGGCACACGCGAACCTGCAGCAGTTATGTCTGCTGCGAACTTCTTCAGGTCGGCGGCAGACAGGTGCTTGGCGCCGGGCGCCGTGAGCTGGTTCCAGAACAGCGACTGCAGGCTGTAGAACGAGATGCCGTTGTTGGCGAGGAAGCTCACCTCCGAATACGAAGCCTTTATGTACTCCTTATGGTAGCGGTCGATGAGCAGCACATAGTCGGGCGTGAACTCGATGCGGGCGAGTTCGCTGCGCAGGATAGGCATGAGCAGCTGGATGCGTATGCACTCGTCCTTGCGCATGCTGAGCTTAGCGGGCACCGTTATCTCCTTGCTGCCCGTCTTCAGCGTGAAGTCGCCACTGGCGAGTATGTTCGCTGTGGTGGCGTTGTTGTCGGCAATGCGCTGCACGAACTGCAGCGACTGCTTCTCAGTCGACTTCTCGGTCTGTGCGTGTGGCAGCGAGGGCAGTTTTGTGCCGTCGGTGATGGTCTTCTTGCTCGCACACGAAGCCATGAGCAGCATAGCCATGGCTATCGGGGCGTATCTTAATATCTTCTTCATCTTATTATTGTTTTCTGTTTCGTTTCGTGAGCTTTTCTGTTTTATTCGGGTGGTTGCATGCCGCGGCAGCGTCGTTGCGCTACTTCAGCTTGCGTGTCTTTATCTTGCGTTCGAGCTGAGTCTTGTCGCCTCCGCTCTCAATCGCCTTCTGCCAGTATTCTACGGCTTTCTCCTTGTCGCCCGTCATCAGATAGATGTCGCCGGCGTGTTCCCAAAGCACGTTGCTCGGGTCCTTGTCGTTGGCGAGAGTGAGGTCGATGTAAGCCTTCGCCTCGTCGTAGCGCTTCTGCAGGAACAGAATCCAGGCGTAGGTGTCGAGGAACGTGGCGTTCGTCGGTTCCTCCTTCAGTGTCTTCAGACTCATCTCTGCCGCACTGTCGAGGCGTGTGTTCTGCATCGAGAGATAGTAGGCGTAGTTGTTGAGCACCTGCACGTTGTCAGCCTTCATCTTCAGCGCCTCCTCGTATGCGCCGAACGCCTCGTCGTACTTGCCGTTGCTGTAGCTGATGTCGCCGATTAGTCCGTACATGTCCGACGCCATAGTGCGCTGTGTCTCGTCGGCGTTGCTGAGGTCGACGGCGCTGAGTCCGCGTTTGAAAGCGTCGTAAGCCTCAGCGTCCTTGTCCTGCTGCACGTAGGCGAGTCCCATAAAGTAGTAGAACATAAGCTCCTCGGGCGTATACTGTATGCCCTTGTCGCAGAGGTCTACCACCTCGTTCCACTTCTTCTCCTCCCACAAGTTCTGCGTCAGCGTGAGTCGGGCAGAGAGGTTGTCGGGCTCGAAGGAGAGCGTGTGGGCGTATGCGGCGTTGATGCTGTCCTGCGGCATCTTCTTCAGACGCATGTACACAGCCTTGAGGTTAGACAGGTCGGCGTTGTGCGGCGCTGTGCGCATCACGCGGTCGAAGATGTCGAGCACGATGGTCGAGTCGCCGCCCTGCTCCTGCTCGTTCTCGCGAATGGCCTGCTGCAGCATAGACAGCTTCGTCTTTATGTCGGTCTGCTTGCTGAACAGTATGTTGTCGCGCAACTGTCGTGCCTTTGCGTCGTCGCCCGTGTTGCGGTAGTAGTCGTAGAGCGAGTTCAGGGCGAACTCGTTCTGCTTGTCGTCCTGCAGCGCACTCTCGAACCACTTGAACGCCTCGTTCTTGCGGTCGTGCTGCATGAGCCAGTTGCCGAGCATCACCTTGTACGAGGGTTCGTTGGGATGGTCGTCGGTGAGCGCTTTCAGTATGCGGTAGGCGTTCTTCTTGTCGCCCTGCTGTTCGTAGATGCCCATGCGCATGAACGAGATGTCCTCGCTCGGTCCGTCAGCCTGCTCCATGCGGTCTACGGTGGAGAGCATCTTCGCATAGTCTTTCTTCGCATCGTAAAGGCGAACCAGAATCTCGAGCACGTCGCTGCGGTCGCGGTGGTGGGCGTAGAGCTGTTCGTAGGCTTCGATGGCGCGGTCGTACTCACGCTGGTGTATGTATGTCTCGGCTACGTTCTCCAGATAGTTGTCGTTGTCGGGCTGCAGCTCGGCAGCTCGGCGCATATACTCGATGGAAAGCGAGTCGTTGCCGCGCTTGGCGTATGCTATAGCCTGCGAGTAGTAGACCTCGGCGGCGTCGGGCCGCATCTTGCGGCACTGCTCGAGCAGGTCGAAGGCAGTGGAGTCGCTGTCGATCTGTCGGCACACGGCGTCGAGATAGAGTCGGTCGAAGAGTGGCGTCTCCTTCAGCAGCGAGTCGGCTGAGATGCTCATCGTGTCGCACTTCAGGTCTACTGCTGCTCCCGTGCGCGCTCCGCCTATTGCGAAGATAGGGGCGATGGCTGCCACAGCTATCGCAAAGAGTATGATTTTCTTCATTTTTCTTCTTCTTTAATTGTTTGGAAGTGAGTTGCCGATGGAGGGCTAACCGTAGGAGGCTTACTTCACTCCAGTATGTCCGTATCCGCCCTCGCCGCGCTCGGTCTCATCGAGCTCCTCTACGAGGCAGAACTCGCCCTGCTCGTGGCGTGCGATTACCATCTGTGCGATGCGCTCGCCGGCTTCAATCACGAACGGCTCGGTAGAGAGGTTGATGAGCAGCACGCCCAGCTCGCCACGATAGTCGGCGTCGATGGTGCCGGGCGAGTTGAGCACGGTGATGCCGTGCTTGAAGGCCAGACCCGAACGGGGACGCACCTGCGCCTCGTAGCCCTCGGGCAGCGCAATGTGCAGTCCGGTGGGGATGATGCGGCGCTCCATAGGCTGCAGGGTGATGGGCTCGGTGATGTTGGCACGCAGATCCATGCCTGCGCTCTGCGGTGTGGCGTACGCCGGAAGCTGCTGCGTTCCGCGGTTCACTATCTTTATCTTTACCATTATGTGTTTCTATTTTAGTTTATGACGTAATGTTTCAAACTGCAAAAGTACTTAATTATAACGAGATAACGCCGTTTTGGAGTATTAAAAAACTGGAAATGGCGACGCCGACTGCGCATTCTTCTTGTCTATTCGGAATAATAGTTTTAATTTTGTGCTATAAACGATAAAACAAAACCACTATGGCAATGAACTGGCAACAACTCATATCTAACAAGCGTCTCGGACAGGAACTGCGCCACCCAGAGCGCCACGACGACCGCTCGGAGTTCAAGCGCGACTACGACCGCCTTATTTTCTCGGCGCCCTTCCGCCGCATGCAGAACAAGACACAGGTGTTCCCGCTGCCGGGCAGCATCTTCGTGCACAACCGACTGACTCACTCGCTCGAAGTGGCGAGTGTGGGCATGTCGCTTGGCAACGACGTGGCGCGAGCCTTGAAGCGTGTTCGTCCCGAACTCTCTGGTACGCTCTTCGAGGAGCTTGGCACCATCGTGAGCACGGCGTGTCTGGCGCACGACATGGGCAATCCGCCGTTCGGTCACTCCGGCGAGAAGGCTATACAGGCGTTCTTCCGCGAGGGTCGCGGACTGGCGCTGAAGCCTCGTGTGTCGGCGCAGATGTGGGAGGACCTTACGCACTTCGAGGGCAACGCCAACGCCTTCCGACTGCTCACGCACCGCTTCCACGGACGCCGCGACGGCGGCTTCGTGATGACTTACTCTACGTTGGCTTCCATCGTGAAGTATCCTTACTCGAGCGAGTGCGCCGGCAAGAAGGGCAAGTTCGGCTTCTTCTGCTTCGAGCAGGAGGCGTTCCAGCGCATCGCCGACGATCTCGGCATGCTGCGCCTCTCGGCTGAGGGCGAACCGCTGCGCTATGCACGCCATCCGCTGGTGTATCTTGTTGAGGCTGCCGATGACATCTGCTACGAGATAATGGACATCGAGGACGCTCACAAGCTGCGCATCCTCTCCTACGACGAGGCAAGCGGTCTGCTGCTGGGCTTCTTCGGCGACGACGCGCGCCGCCATATCCTCAACCGCATCGACGAGGAGGGCATCACCGACAACAACGAGAAGATTGTGTATATGCGTGCTTGCGCCATCGGACTGCTCGAGAGCGAGTGTGCGAAGGCGTTCGTGCAGCACGAACAGGAGATACTTGAAGGCTCGTTGCAGGGCTCGCTCATCGACCATGTGTCTCCGCTCGTGAGCGTCGCCTACCGCCATTGCATCGAGGTGAGCGTGCAGCGCATCTACAACTCTAAGCCGGTGCTCGACGTGGAGCTCTCGGGTTATAAGATTATGGAGACGCTGATGGATACGCTCATCGAGGCTGCCACCGAGCCCGGCAAGTTCCACTCGGAGCAGTTGCGCAAGCGCTTCAGCAGTCAGTACGACATCAACAGCGACGATTTCGAGACGCGTGTCATGGCTGTCATCGACTTCATCTCGGGCATGACCGACATCTTCGCGCTCGATATATATCAGAAGATACAGGGCATCTCGCTGCCGATTGTATAGGGTGCGGCATGCTGCAATGTTCTCCCACGGAACACACCGAATGCACACAGATGGTTAGGGTGCCTTCAAGGGGGTGCACTTGTCTCAAGTGCACCAACCGAGCAAACAGTGCCCTCTGTCTCTATTTTGTAGTTTTGACCACCCTCCACGCTGTCTTCTGCTGCGATGTTCTCCCACAGATCTCACAGATGCACACAGATGGTTCGGGTGCGTAGAATCAACAACGGATTTATCGGATTAAACGGATTTTTTGGGTGTCTTCAAGGGGGTGCACTTGTCTCAAGTGCACCAACCGGCAACAAATGAATGCCATCAGCTTTGTTGGTGCAGCTGAGACAGCTGCACCCCCTGGATGGTACGTTTAAAACAAAAAAGAGGAGTCTCGGTGTTTGCCGAGACTCCTCTTTGTCTTTATTATATGCTTGTCCGAGTGTCAGACTTAGCGTACTATGAATTTCTTGTTGTTACTTACGAGCACGCCGTGCTTGCTTGTGGCTTTTCGACCGCTCAGGTCGTAAAGAGTGGTGTCGGCGAGCGTTTTTTTTTCATTCTTGTTGTTCACAACGCCATTGATGGCAGAAGACGGGTCGGCGTCTACGCCGCCGAACATGAACACGCTGTTAGCAGGCAGAGTGAGTGTGAGCTGCTGGTCGATGTCGATAGCCTCGCCCTCGGTGAGGCCCTCCAGAGCTGCCTGGTCGTCGAACGGCTTTGTGAGGACGATCTTGCCAGAGATGTTAGCCGGAATCTCCAGAGCCTCACGCAGAGTGAGAGTGATTGACTTCGCCTTTGTGTCGCCGTTGCGCAGGGTGAGTGTCGACTTCTTGCCGTTCCATGCTGCCCAGCCGTATATCTCGTGGCTGTAGCCGTTCCACGGATTGCCGCCTACCCAGTGAGCGTCCATCAGCACGTCAGCGTTGTCCTTCTGCCACTTGATGAGGTCGGCGAGGTCAGACCACAGCTTGCCGTTGTTGATGTTGTCCATGAGCTTATAGTCGTTGTAGAGCTCTACCATGCCGCTACCGCAAGCGAATGCGCAGCGCAGCTCGTTGAGAGCGTTCTCGTAGTTCATGTTCTTGCTCACGTCGCCGTGCTCGGTGAGAATGAAGCCGTGAGTCATCAGCGTGTTGATCGGGCAGAGCGGAGAGTCGGTGACGTAGATGTTATATACCTGCATGTCGCGATATGTGATCCATGCCTCGCGGTCGTTCGGGTTGGTGCCGATCTTCTTCCAGTCGGCATCCTGACGCCATGTAGCGTCGGTGATCTTGTACCAGAACGGTGAAGCCCATGTGCCTACTGTAGTGTTGAAGAAGATGTCCTCCTTGAGGTTATCGCGGATGTACTGCTCCATACGGATGATGCCCTCAGCGTTCTCGTTGCCGGTGTCGCCCGGGTCGGGACCAACGGCTGTACCCTGAGCAGAGATGCCGTCGAACTTGAAGAAACCGAACGAGCCCTTGCCGTTCTCGTCGTGCTGGTTCTTCACGAGGTTTGTTGCTGCTGCGAGGAATGTGTCGTAGTATTTAGGGTTAGAGAGCTGCATGCCGCCGTTGTTCTTCCAGTAGTTGCGACGATATTCGCCGCTCTGTCCGTAGCCACCTACCGGACCGAGCCAAGCACCTACGCTTGCGCCCATGTCGGCAGCCTGCGAAGCAATGTCGCGCATCTCTCTTGGGAAACCGCTATGGAATGTCCATGTGCCGTAGTTGTCCCATCCGTCGTCGATTACGAAGTTCTTCGGAGCCACGTTGTAGCGGTCCCAGAGGCTGCTCTTCCAGTGTGCCAATACATCGAGCACGCCGTCGGCAGTCATGTTTGTGTATTCTCTGCCAGGAGCAGCGTTGTTGCGGTCGATGTTAAGCTCATACCAGCTGATGTAGCAGGGGTTGGCACGCCAAGGCACAGCACGCTCGCGCTCAGAGTAAGCCAGGAACGAACGGCGCTTCTGTGTCTCGCGGATGTTCTTCGAGCTCTGCTTGCCGTCCTGTGCGATGAGGCCCACAACGGCAGACACCTTCCATGTGTCGCCCTTCTTCAGAGTGGTGTGGCGGCTCCACATACCCTGAATTACAGAGTAGTCTGTGTTAGCCACGTCTTCTACGGTGTTGAAAGCGGTAGGAGTCTCAAGACCAGCGAAGATCTTGTCGTTCAGAATCACCTTGCCGCGTGTGTTGCCGATGGCGCTCGGCTTGCTGCCAGCAGCCTTGGTGTCCACCTTGTACGACATCGGTATGATGCTGAACATATCCACGTCGTCTACGCCGGTAAGTTCCATCTCGGTGCGCAGGTAGTGGCTGCCCGAGCGCAGCACGGCGCGCCATACGATGCTGATCTGCTGTCCGTTGTACGAGTATGTGTAGTTAGCCTGCAGAGCCTTGCCGGCATAGTGCTTGGCGCCGCGGATGGCGTTCGGCTCGGCAGCGAGGTCTACCAGTTCTACCTTTCCGAGAGTCATCTGGCTTGCTGCCACGCTCACGCCCGAACCGAAGCTCACGTAGAAAGGCTCAGTGCCAGCCACGAGGTTCATAGCCTTAGAGCCGAGGAAGTAGATAGCCTTCTCGGTGTTGAGGAAGCTTGCCTGGAGCACGTTGTTGCCCAATGTGTATACGTTGTTATCCTGCCATGCAGACGCGTCGCCCACCTTGTCCTGCTGAATAGGGTAGAGCCATGCGTTGGTGTACGGCTCGCTGTCCTCGAGTGTGGGCAGGTCGTAGTATGCTACGGTGATGGTCTTTGTCTCGGGGTCGATCTGTACGGTGGCGAACTTGCCTTCCTTCTCGGGAGCGGTGACGTCGCTTGGCAGCAGCGAACCGCTTACGGTGATAGTCTCGCCGTCGTTGTATGTCTTGCCGTTGATTGTGACGCTTGCACCGCTAACGGTGTACGTGTTCGACACCATCTCCTGCAGCACCCATGCGCTGCCGTTGTCCTGCTTGCCGTTGTCCTGCCACAGGCCCACGGTGATGGTCTTGTTGTCGAGCGGGTTGAAGTCGACGCCGCCGTGCCAGTTCATGTACTTGTCAGCCTTGCCGGTAGAGGTGATAGGCTGGAACTCGTAGGCAGCCGAGCCGTTCTGCGCGGTTGTCTTGGTGGCCTTCCACGGCTGAGCGCTCGCCTTGTCGCTGATGAGCTTAGCCTTGCTCGGACCGTTGCTGTAGCTGTAAGCCTGGTCGTAAGAGACCCACACCTTGCTGTCGACGTTGTAGATGAGATACTGGCCTTCTGTGCTTGTGGCATAGAAAGCGAACTTGCCTGCGTTCTCGCTCTTTTGTGTAGGCGAGGTGTACGGTGTCATCGTCAGCCCGTTGCAGTTGCTGATGGTGTACACTCTCTCGGGGTTGTTTACATTCGCCGAGGCAGTGATGTCACTGGTCTGTGCCCATGCTGAAGATACCCCCCCCCCAGCAGCAGCGAACAGCGCCAATGAAAGAAGATAACGAATACTCATTGTCTTTGGTTTTGCAACACTTTTAGTTAGTAATAAATAATAAAGTAGCCTGTGTAACAGAAGATAGTAGTTAGTTCTTGAAGTATAGTCTGTCATTCCACGCCTTGTCATGTTGTAGAGTCAGCTTGCTTCAGTGTTGCAAAAATCAAGTAGCTATGATTCTACAATAGACGCTGCAAAGTTACGAATAATTTCTGATATGTTGGTTGTTTTTCTATGATATTTCAAGGGCGCACTTGTCTCCGCTCGGCTTTGCCGCCTGCCAGAGCAAGAAGTGCACCGACATATCAGGGGGTGCACTTGTCTCAAGTGCACCGACCATGAAGTGCACCGACCGAGCACATGAATGCCGCCTGCTTTGTTGGTGCAGCTGAGACAGCTGCACCCCCTGAAGAATGCCGTCTGCTTTGTTGGTGCAGCTGAGACAGCTGCACCCCCTGAAGAATGTCGTCTGTTTTGTTGGTGCAGCGGAGACCGCTGCACCCCCTGATGTTTGTTCCAAATCGGTCATTAGAGTGAGTTCTGCGTGTTCTGTGGGAGCTGACTTCTGCGCTCAGAAAATTTCTCAAAAAAAACTTTGGAACCCTCCGCTAAACCCCTTGCAAATATTGTACAAGTGAGTGCAGCGAAAAAGTTCATTATAGAGAAATGGAAGTCGTGTTTTGAGGTTTGAAAAGGCGAAAGTAAGACGAAAGACAATAAAATCTGAGGGTTTTTAGTGGAAAAACATAGAAAAACCAAACTTTTCGTGAGACTTTACATGGTAATAGCTATGCTTTTACACGGTAATAGCTATGCTTTTACATGGTAAGAGCTATGCTTTTACATGGTAAAGTCTCACGAAAAGTTAGGTTTTGCTGAAGCGAAAACTGCACACTTTGGCACTTAATGTCGTAAGGTGTTGTGCGTCATGTGTTTATGCTTGCACACTCCGAACGTGCTCAAAACTCGCGAAAAACCGACAACGGATTTTGTTTTTGATTTTTCGCGAAATATGGAGGGTCAAAAACGACAAATATCGTCTTGGCAAAAAGTATGCCAATGCGGAGCGCTCCCACAGATTCCATTCTGCTGAGATGTTCTCCCACAGATTTCACTCTGCTGAGATATACTCCCACAGATTTCACAGATTTACACAGATTGTCAGGGTGCGTAGTGTCTCCCACAGAATTCACAGAA
>OWJI01001140.1_pt1 | contig 17079 bp, 9 predicted proteins | sample 1732541 | NCBI WGS metagenome assembly OWJI01 (sample SAMN05065727, study PRJEB22554) | human gut metagenome | biome: ENVO:2100002; feature: ENVO:00000062; material: ENVO:00002003 | host: Homo sapiens | place: USA
CGAGATCTGCGCATGTCTCGTGGGCTCGGAGATGTGTATAAGAGACAGCCATGATAGCAGCCATGTTGGCAACAGCTGTTTCTGAAGCCTGTTCGATAGGTTTGCCGCCACGGATGCAGTTTACCCAGTTTACATGTTCCAATACATATGGATTTGTCTGTGTATGTGCGTTCTTTTCTGCTTCACCATCGTATTTCCAGATGACGTTACCTGCATTGTCCTTGATTTCCATTTCAGCACTGTTCCAAGAACCTTTTGTTCCTTGGATAAATTCGCTGACGTTAGTGGCACAACCATCAATCTGGCGGCACATACTATGCAAGTGGATGCCGTTTTCCATTGTGAAATCGATGCTGAAGTTATCATACTGGTCGCCCGTAATACGGCGTTGGCGAGAACCGAAACCGACAGCTTTAACCGGTTTCAAGCCGCTGAACCATGTGAATACATCGATGTTGTGCACATGCTGTTCCACGATATGGTCTCCGGATAACCATTTCCAGTTTACCCAGTCCTTGATCATGTATTCGCAATCGTTCCAGTCTTTCTGACGTTCGCGGAACCACAACATGCTCTGATTCCAGTAAACTACACCACCCGTAATTTCACCGATAGCACCTTCCATGATCTTCTTGTAAGATTCGACATAGTTGCGCTGGTGATGACGCTGTGTACCTGTTACGACACATAGATTCTTTGCCTGAGCCTGTTTGGCGGTTGCCATAATCGTACGATAGCCTACCGGGTCGACACAAATCGGTTTTTCCAGGAAACAATGTTTGCCTTTTTCAACCGCATATTGGAAATGTACCGGACGGAATACGGGAGGAGTTGCAATAATGACAACATCGACACCGCTATCGATCAATTGTTTGTATGCATCCAGACCAACGAAACGTTTGTCTTCAGGAATATTACATCCTTTTTCTTTCAGCTTGTCGGCCAAAGCGTCTACACGTTCTTTGAATGTATCGGCAACGGCAACGACTGTCACGCCGTTTGCAGCATCCAAGAAGTTTTCTGCTGCACCGGAACCGCGTCCGCCACAACCGATAACACCGGCTTTCAGTTCTTTTCCGTCAGTAGCCTTATCGGGCAATTCCGGAATATAATAAGTTCCAGGTTCTTTCAGAGGTTTGTTTGCAGCTGCACTTTCGCCGCCGCCTGCACATGAGGTTAATACACTTGCACTACCTGTGCCGATTGCACCCAGTGCTCCGGCCATAGCTGTACTTTTTAAAAACGATCTTCTGCTAATACTGTTTTCTTTCTTCATGATATAGTAATTTTTAGGTATCAATTAAACATCTGTTATTTCGCTCCAATTGCCGGGTCCGGTTCGCAAACCACACGGAAACCGATACCGCGGATATCCGAATACCACCAGATACTCTTCGGTTGTTGCGGATCAGTCTTCAACCAGGCATCATGCTTTGTATAATCGCGGGCTGCAGAACGAACGTCTGCCGCATCGGAAGTGTAGTTACCGCCGCGTACAACCCATTCTTCTCCTTCTGTGATTAACGGGTTGGTCACGTTATCGCCCCCTTTGCTGTAAGCCTTCGGATCATATTTGTCGGCACAATATTCCATTACATTACCCAACATATTCTTCAAACCGAACGGGTTCGCTTTCACTTCGCCCGGCTCTTGAGTTCTGTTTTTGCTGTTCTTCGCGTAAATCACGAATGAACTGATGCTGTCTGTTTTTGCATCGAAGAACTTACGCCAGAATCCCTGGTCTGAAAAATCTTTCGGGTTCCCGGTGAAGAAATAAGGAGTTTCCGTTCCTCCACGGGCTGCATATTCCCATTCTGCCTCGGTCGGCAGGCGGTATTTTTTCCCTGTTTGTTTGGACAGCCACTGGCAGAATGTTTCTGCAGCATAGTGTGTCATCGTGATAGCCGGACGGTCACCTGCGCCCCATCCCTGGTCGGGGAATCCGAACGGAGGAGTCGGGCCGGAAATGGCATCGACATCCGGATTGCTGTTATTTGCATATACGGTTTCGGGCGGAGTACGTCCTTCGCTCATGGTTTGTCCGTAGAATGCCCAATACTGATCCCACGTCACTTCTACTTCAGCCATAAAGAACGGACTGACCGTAACGTTTCGAACCGGAGCTTCATCTGCCTTATGGAACGGTTCTTTATCGGTGCTACCCATTTTGAATGTACCGCCCGGAATGGCGACCATTTTGAATGCAACGGCCGTACCCGGAATTTGTTCCGTATAATCGGTAAAAGATGTGACAGGTGTCGCCGTCTTGAAATAAAGGCTGGTATCAACAGTAGCCGTGGCGGCTCCGGGAATACCTGTTAATTTGCCGTGTTTATAATCCGGATTATAGTGTCCGGCGTCGAGGTGGCAGCTGATACACTGTAAATCCAGTTTCTTTTCGTTTTCGTCATAATAAAGGTGAGCGGTAATGCCGTCCTGGTTAATCCCCTCCGGGAACAAGTTCTGATGGCATTCCTTGCAGGATTCGTTCGGAATATATTTGACGGCATGTTCCAGTTCCGACTTGGTGTTCCAGTCGAAATCCGCACTGTCTTTTGTCATGAAGGACCATACGTCTTTCAATCCCAATTTGGCTTTAGCCGTATAATGATTCCAGGTGTCGCTTTGAGGCGGAAGGTGACAAGCCACGCAATGTGTTTTAACGCCGCTTCCGTTATTTACGTGTTTGGAGAGCTTCCAGCTGTCTTCCGCATGCGGATGGACATGGCACATCATACAAGATTCATCGGAAGAGAAATAGACGGATGTTTTATATACGGCAACCATAATGCCTGCCCCGAGAAGTAATCCGACCAAAAGAATGAAGGTTTTTCCTTTGAAAAATCTCCCTTTTTCGGAAGGATAGCGATTAGAATTGTTGTTAGTAGCCATTTGTTTTTATGGTAAACGATTTTACAATTAGTCCTGAATTAGATTTAAAAATCGGCAATAAAAGTAGTCTTTTTCTACATAAAATAAAAGTTTGCACCCACTATTTAACGAAATATGCATAGTGATTATGCTTTTTTACCAATTTTTGTAAAAATAGGAACTTGTCCCCGCTTCTTGAATGGAAATGCGGGGACAGCTCCCTTCATTTATTGCTGTTTATAAATTAGATTGAATCGGTTTCATGATGAAAGAGAATTCATAATCTCCGTAATGGATACGGTATTGTTCCAGTGGAAGCGCTCCCCAGCTGTTGACGCAACCCAATCCCATTTGTACCTTGTCAATACACATATTGGTGTAGTTTGCCTGAGGTACAAGTTCGGAGTGTCTCTGGTCTTTCTGTACTCCGTCGTCAAGTGATTCGATCGAATAATTCAAGGCTGAAGCCGAGAACGGAGCTTCCGAAATGAACATGAGTCCGTTGCCGCCTTTGTTGGTCTGTTTCCACCAACGGATATCCGTTTTGGTCCCTGTTTCCTGCGGGCGGATATAAGAGTAGAACTGTTCGTCTACAGTCTGTCTGTAATTACCCAGGTCGGTGACGTTGTTACGGTCGGAATAGTTCTCGATCGGACCTCTGCCGTAATAGTTGATCTGATCCAAGCATTTAGGCATCTGCATCTGCATGCCGAAGCGGAACATATCGGAAACTTCAGCCGATTTGTCGGCTACCATTTTCTGTGTGACTTTCACTGCGCCTTCGTTGTTGATCGTATAAGTCAGATACAATTTGGCTTTTACTGCATCCATCGTGTATTCGGCATTGACAGTAGCCATGTCGTTTTCGATTTTGTTTGTCAGAGAAACCAGTTTCAATCCCGGTTCTTTCCAGGCGGCATATTTGTTTTGCAGGTTGGCTCCCATATCGTTGTCGGTCGGAGCACGCCAGAAGTTCGGAGTCAGTTTTCCGTCTTCTTTCAGCATCGTCATGCCATTTACATCGTATCTGCACAAGAAACCGTCATGCTTATCGAAGTCCATGCGGAAATTCTCTCCTTCGACGATCAGATAATTGATGTCATTATCTTTAATGGTCGGAATGACAGTCTCAATGTTCACTTGGTGTACATTCTGCAAATCCAGTTTCGGAGCATTGTACGGGCGGATCGTCAACTGGTTTTTGGCTACCGTATAACCGGCAGGCAGCAATGTTTCCGCTTTTTTCAACTTAAAGGCCACATTCAGCAAGAGTTCTTTGCATTTACAAATGCCCTCTGTGCTATAATTCAGTTTTATGGACTTGGTCTGTTGCGGAGCTACTTCCAGGTCTTTGACCATGCCTGTCTGAACCACTTCGCCGTTAGCCAGCAATTCCCATTCTGCATAGTAACCGTCTAGGTTACGGAAGAAGTTTTCGTTGTATACGTTTACGACACCGTTAGCCAAGTCGGACGGAGTCACCCAGATGGACTGGTAGATATGCCCGACTTCGTGCATATGCGGATTCGGTTTGCGGTCCGGGCTTATCAAGCCGTTGTCCATAAAGTTGTTGTCGGAAGCGTCATATTTGTTCCAGTCGCCGCCATAAGCATAGAAAGGAACGCCGTCTTTTGTTTTCCAACGCAAAGACTGATCAACGAAATCCCAGATAAAGCCACCTTGGTATTTCGGATATTTGCGGATCAGATCCCAATATTCTTTGAATCCCCCTTGAGAGTTGCCCATCGCATGCGCATATTCGCATTGGATAAGCGGTTTGTCGATGTCTCCCTTGCAATATTCTTCACTACCTTTATAGTCGCGGTACATCGGGCAATAGATATCGGTGAATTCGCTTGTCCGTGCCTGTTCGTATTGTACGGCACGTGATTTGTCTTCGTTCTTGATCCAGGTATAACAAGCTTCGAAGTTTGGACCCATGCCGGCCTCGTTGCCTAATGACCAGAAAATGATGGACGGGTGATTATAGCCACGCTGGACGTTGCGCTGGTTGCGTTCCATATGTGCTTTGGCGAACAGCGGGTTTTTAGCCAACGTCTTGTCACCGTATCCCATGCCGTGCGATTCTACATTTGCTTCAGCAACGACATAAATACCATATTTGTCGCAGAGGTCATACCATAAATTGTTGTCTGGATAATGACAAGTACGTACGGCATTGATGTTGTATTCCTTCATGACCTTGATGTCCTGGATCATGCGCTCCGGCGATACGACGTAACCTCCGTCCGGATCCATTTCGTGCCGGTCGGCTCCCTTGAACAAGACTGGTTGTCCGTTTACCAATATCTGGGCGTTTTTCAATTCGATCTTGCGGAAACCGACTTTCACCGGAATAACCTCAGTCGTGTTGCTGCCGTTTTTCAAAGTGGCGATCAGTGTGTAGAGAACCGGAGTTTCGGCAGTCCATTTCTCAGGATTGCTTATTGCCATGTCGGTGGAAACTTTGCCCGAACCTTTGACCGACGAAGTAGCGACTTCTTTGCCGGCCTTATCTAACAGTTTCAGGTCGACTGTCCCGCTGCCTTTCAGGTTCAGGGAAACATTTAAAGTACCGTCTTTATATTGTGCATCCAAATCCGGAGTCACGCGGATGTCCTGAATGTATTTCGGAGTGCGGGCATAGAGGTAGCAGTCGCGGCCCACTCCGGAGAGGCGGAGGAAATCCTGGTCTTCCAGATAAGTCCCGTCGCACCAGCGGAACACCTGGAATGCGATCAGGTTTTTCCCTGGTTTCAGGTATTTGGTCAGATTGAATTCGGCTTCAAGTTTGCTGTCTTCACTGTAGCCGACGAATTGTCCGTTCACCCAAAGATACATGTTTGATGTGACAGAACCGAAATGAGCGAATATCTCTTTCCCTTTCCAGTCTGCCGGAACCATGATCTCTTTACGGTAAGAACCTACGTGGTTGTTTTCCGTAGGAACTTCAGGCGGGTTGTTCTTGAACTGGCTTCTCCAAGGATACCCGACATTCACATAGATCGGGTCGCCATAACCGTTCAGTTCCCACAAGCCGGGTACTTTCAGATTATCCCATCCCTTGTCGTTGAAGTTCACCTGATAAAAATCTGTCGGGCGCATATCTGCATTTTTTACCCAGAAGAATTTCCAGTTACCGTTCAAGGTCATAAAATTCCCGGATGATTCCTTACATCCTTTCAATGCACTGTTTTCGTCTTCGTATGCGAAATAGTTGGTGTGCATGGGAGCTCTGTTGATCTCATTTACGTTAGGATCTTTCCACTCGTTTTTTTGAGCGAAAGCTGCCGTCCCGAGCAGGGACAGGCAGCAAGCAAGTACGTTTAGTTTCATAAGATGTTATTTATTTACGGTTTTTCAGGATTTCAATCAATCCATTTTTGCCATTTTACATTATCGTTATATCCGGCTTCCACCATTGTTTCAATGAATTGCATACCTCTTACGCCATCGTATACGGTCGGGAAATCCAAGCAGTCTCCACTGGGTGTTTCTCCGTTTTTGATAGCTCTGACGGTAAGTGAGAAATTGCGGTAGATATTGGCAAAAGCTTCGATAAAACCTTCCGGATGTCCTGCCGGAGTTCGGGTATTCCACAGGGCTTCGGGGGTCAGGTAGCCGTTGTTGCCGATATCCAATATTTCAGTCGGACGATCTCTCCATCTCAATGTCAGCGTGTTCGGCTCCATCTGGCGCCATTCCAGTCCGCCTTTTTCACCATAAATACGGATGTGGATATTATTGGCTTCGCCTGTTCCAATCTGTGTTGCGGTCAAGACGCCTGTCACACCGTTTTCGTAGCGAAGGAATGCCGCCCCGTCGTCATCGATCGGACGTCCGGGAACGAATGCCTTCAGGTCGGCACATAGTTCTTTGACTTTCAGTCCGGTAATATATTCGCTCAAATGCCAGGCATGTGTTCCGATATCCCCTATGCAACCGGCTTTGCCGGAACGTTTCGGGTCCGTGCGCCATCCGGCATTGTTGCCACCTAGCAATTCGATACGTTCGGAAAGCCATCCTTGCGTATATTCTACATAGACGCGGCGCAATTTTCCGAGTTCGCCTTTCGCGATACGGGCTTTCGCCTCTTTTACTGCCGGATAGGCCGAGTATACATGTGTCAGAGCCAGCACTAATCCGGTCTCTTCCACTTTTTTCTGTAGTTGTTTGGCCTCTTCGAGTGAGAACGTCATCGGTTTATCCACGACCACATGGAACCCTCTTTCAAGAGCCATCATAGCTGGTTCGAAATGCCAACGGTTGGGAGTCACGATCGTGACAAAATCCATCCTTTCTCCTTCCGGTAAGGTCATTTCGTGTTCGAACATTTCTTGGTAAGTGCTGTAAATCCGGTCTTCCGGCAAAAAGTACGATAAACCGGAGCTTTTGGATATCTCAGGGTCTACGCTGAAACATCCGCAAACTAATTCGATCTGATTGTCCATAAAGGCTGCGCGACGGTGGATCGCCCCGATGAAGGCGTCACTACCTCCTCCAACCATTCCCATTCTTAATTTTCTGTTCTTCATGATATTATTAAATTAGCAATTCGGTGAATTGAGATATTGCCCAAAGTTACAAAATGTTGTAATAAGTGCAATGTGTTTTGCAATAAATAATTTGTTATGCGAAGTGTATATGTCATATACAAAAAAAACTTGATTCCGAAAATCAATATCACTGTATCACTTTTTATTTTTAACTGACTGTATATTAGTATGATGATATGCAATTGGTGCTTGGAATATCTATCACGCTCATATCACTCATGTGTCACTGTTTTTTGAAGAAGAAAAGTCTTTTTTAGGACTTGCTTAGCTCAACTACCTGATATATAGTACCTCTATTGCTTCTTTTCGAAGGAATGCCGTTTCGCTTCAAAAGACGTCCGAAGTTGGAAATGACGGTTTTTGTGTAGCTGAAATCACGTTGTTTCTGCTTGATCCGCCCTAAAATCTCTATCGACAGAAGAAATTCGCCTACCTCATTCTTTTTCGGGAGTCGGAAATATTGCAGGAACAGTTGTTCTTCGGGCGGTATTTGCTGGAATTGCCGGTTGTTGGCGACTATTTCGGTTTCTTCCTCGTGTGTGAACCAGTAGCGTTCGCCGTTAGCCAATGCTTCCATCGCCTGTGCATACAGCTGCTCGTAGTCGATCGGTTGTATATAATCGATGGTGTCTGTGACTTCGATGCAAATGAAACGTCGGCTACCGGTCGGGTCGGTCAGGATATTGAAGTTGTTGCTTGTCGCGATGAATGTGGCGTAACGTCTTAAATTCCTGTTGGCCGTCTGATAGGGCAGCCGTGTACTGACATTCGCTTTTTGCAGGATATGCTTCAGGTAACTTTGGTGCGTATCCTTGACGGAATCGAACTCGTCTATGTTTACCAGGGCATAGCGGTGCAAAGCCAACTCCGTATCCCGGCGCTTGCTGAAATCGATGCTGTCTGTGTAGAACTGCCGCAGTTCGGGAGGCAGGATGTTCAGGCAATAAGTCGATTTGCCGCATCCCTGGTCGCCGACCAGTAGGGGAGTAGTGCTGTTGCCATGTTCCCGGTCCAACCCTAACCAGTGCGCTACCATACTGAGGAACCATCTGTGGAAGTGGTCTGCCCATCGGATATTGTTGCAAGGTACGCGTTTGGCAAGCTTCCGGATATGATCTTTGCCATCCCATTTGGGCAGATGTCCGAGATATTCTTCTATCGGGAAAAAAGTGGGTATGTTGTCCGAGTAAACATATCGTTCGATGTCTTTATCCCAGACGTTCAACCCTTCTTTGTGCGCTTCCGTACAGATGGAGTTGCGGACTTCGCGGGTGAAAGGGCTGAATGTGAAACGTAGGAGCGATTTGTCTCGGTATTCCACTTCGCCACTCATCTTGTTGTTTCTGATTTCGTAACGGCGCAGCATGAATTCTTCTAATTGCAAAGTCAGCGACATGATTTCAGGCATGAATGTTTTTCCGGCGAGCGCTTCTTTCAGTGTGTAGACAGATCGGAAAGTCATGCGGATTTCCATCTCTTTGGATCTCAGATCGTTGTAAAGCAGTGTGCATTGTACGGCATCCTCTTCCGGGATACCGGCTTTCAGGCAATTATCGGCTAATAGGGTAAAGACCGGCTTGAGATCCCTGTCTTTTATCTGTCCTGATTTTCGGATGGCGTCTACCATCGCTATGCTGAACAGTGTAGCGATCCGATAGTTGCGTGACATACCGGGCATTAGCCTTTGAAGTGGTTCGGATGGTTCTTCCGGGACGATACGGATCTCTTCCGAATCCGCCATCCGCATCGGTTGCTCGATCCGGATGGCGATGGCATCGGGGTTGTATACCGGCTGCGGATCGTAGCTCATGCGGCATCCGTGCTGTAGGACCGGTTCTTTCAGTGTGATGTTACGTCCTAATTGTGGCTGGTAGTATTTGACTGCCGTCAAGTAGGCTTGCGAGTGGAATCGTTTGACCTGTTCGGGTGAGCGTGGAAGCGTCCCGTCCGGCAGTGTGAACGGGATCACTATTTTCACGCTTTTCCCACTAAAGCCGACGAATGCCAGTAGCGTTTGCGGCATCATGGCGGCTTGTTGCCGGATTTGTACCGCTTCTTGCAAGTCGGAAAGATGGTTTACTTCGAGCAGCACCAATCCCGAATAGTCGCGCATGGGCGGGGCGGGTTCGCCTGTCTTGCGGAAAGTTCCTCCGAAAACGACCACCGGAAGTTTCTGTATGTAGCTGTTTTGCGTGCCGGGCAGTGCAAACATGGCTTTGTCGCGTGTGGTGCTGACCGGTTTGTTGAGATTCTCTGTTCGTAGGGCAGCCTGCAGTTTTTCCATTTCGACGGAACGCATGACGAGCGTCTCCTTTTCATATCGATATAACGTTACCTTCATCTTTGATTGTTTTTTATCATGAATTTCTACTTGCAAATCATTTCCACCTTTCAAACTTGAGTCTTTTCATGAACTTCTTCATTTCCGGATCAGCCTTGATGCATAGCCGTTTAGCTTTCACGCGATGAGGCGTGCAGTCTTTTGGGTTTTCATATCCTTCACTTCCGGCCGAGAGGAACAATGTTCCTATGCCGTGAAGGTTTATGGTGTACCCCATATCCAGTTGGAACTGGATTTCGCGTCCGATTTCGATTATGGCCGCCAGTATTTCGCCTCTTGAAAGCGTGCACCGGGTAGAGATACATGTAGCCAGTTGTTCGGTCGATACTTGTCCGGATGTTACCGGGACACCATAATAGCGGATTTTTTCTGTTTCTCCGCTTTTGTCCACTTTGGGACGTACTACATAAGCGTGTGACATAAGCTGTATTTTTGATAAAACCAATGAATAAAACTGAGAGAAGTGCCTGATTAACTTTCTTTACACCCGGATTTACATTTCTGAACACCCGGGTGACGGCGGTCTGTACATGGGGGTGTAGGGGGTGGAAACATCCGGATGTATGTGACCTTAAGTCCTTACAAAGATAATAAAAATATGGAGAAAATGCAAGAAAATCAATGGTTTTTTTAAAAATAAATGAGACTTGTTTTAATACACAGTCAACCAAAATCAGGACGAGACAAGTGATGGATGGTGATAGGGAAGTGATACATAAAAAAGGGCATGTATCACTTCTTTATCGGTTGATAATTAATATGATATCATGAAAAAGTGATAGAGTGATATTACAAAATATACACAAGAAAAAATAGGGAGGAAGTTTTTTACTTCCTCCCTAGTCTGATTGTTTAGGAGTAGATATTATTCGTAATACGGGTTTTGTATGATTGCCGGATTACGTAAAGTCTCTTCTAACTTGATTGGTGCGAAATACATCTTGTTGTCCCATTTTCGTTTCTCAATATAGTTCAGATTGAGAACTGTCCAGGTGTAATTATAGACTTCTTCGTCATGAACATACGGTAAAGATGCTGTCTTGCCCGGTTTTAAACGGCCGACAATTGATACACCGGTTAATTTCTTGTTTCCGATTTCCGGTGCAATCATCCAGCGACGTATGTCATAATAACGTGAATGTTCATAAGTTAATTCGACACGACGTTCATGGCGCAGGAATTCACGCAGATCACTTTGGTTGAATGTTTGTCCGCGAACAGCCAATGTGGCTTTGGTATCCGGCCGACCGATACGTCCACGGATAGCGTCTATATAAATGACTGCTTCATCCAATTTGTTTAATTCGATACAGGCTTCGGCTGCAATCAGATACATTTCGGCTAAGCGGATGTAAGGCATCGGACAAGTTTGGAAGTTGTGTTCGTTGGCTGCTACAGAACCGTCGATCAATTTCTTTTCCAAATAGCCGGTGTAAGTACCATTCCAGTTTTCGATCTGTCCCATACGGGTATCAACGCCGACCATACCATTGAATTTTTCCTGCTTGATGGGATTGTTATCGTCATCAACTGAATATATGGCATTGACGTTATTGCCGCCTTCACTTAATTCATAATAACCGAATTGCAGGTTACCCAGTGGAGTCGCATCGAACACGGCTCCATCGGAAGCTCTGGGGCGTCCCCACTCTGCACCATCATAACCGATAGTTGCATAGAAACGTGGTTCACGGTTCATATACGGATTTTCGGTGGTTGATTCACCCGGTTTCAATAGCGTATTCGGGATTTTACCTTCTTCTGTTTCGAAAGCCATCACCAAGTCATGTGTCGGAGCTGTTCCGGCCCAGTTGTGATAACCGTTCGGCCCATGCAATAGGGCTACACGGTTACGAACCCAGTTGTCGGCATTCAAATCTTTGTTTACATACTGTTTCGACCAGATAGTCTCTTCGTTGTTCGTGATAATGATGTTATGGAATTTTTCTGCAATTTCCTTGATGGTACCGGCATTACAGTCAATCAAAGAGTAATTGCTGTCATTGATAACATCTTTAGCGGCATCTAATGCTTGTTGATATAATGCTTGACGGTCACCTGTATATTGGTTACACTCTAATTTATTGACGGTACGATCAGCAAACAATGGGCTGGCTACATGCAGTAACAGACGTGCTTTTAATGCTTTAGCTGCTCCTTTGGTAGCACGACCTAAATTGACACCGGTTTGTTGTTCAGGTAATAGGCTGGTAGCTTGTTCGATGTCTTTCAGAATAAAATCCATTACATCCGCAACATTGGCACGTGGTAAATTTAAGGCCGAAGCTTCTTCAATGCTATACACTTTGTCTACGATGGGTACGCCACCGAAACCACGGAGCAACTCAGTGTAGATATATGCCCGAAGGAAATAAGTTTCTCCTTTCAATATATTCAAGTCTACACCGGTCTTTTCAGGAACGTTGTCGATATTTGCCAAAACCAGATTGGCACGATAGATTCCTTTGTATTGCTTGCTCCATTTGAACGGGCAGTCGTCACGGTCGTAAGCGCCCAAGTTGCTCGGTGAGACGGTCGCCTCGTTGATATCGCGGCATCCGTATACGTGCGTAAAGAAAGCATCATCTGTCCAGGCGTCTGGATTTACTTCTTGTGCTATGTCGCATACGTACGAATAGACATCGTTGACAACCGTTTTTGCTAAATCTGCATCCGACCAGACTGTCGCTTCGTCATACTGGTCTTCAGGTGTGAGGTCCATGAAGTCGGAACAAGAACTAAGTGAAAGTGTCAGTCCCGCTGCTGCCGAAAGGCAGATATATTTCAATTTTGTTTTCATAATAATTATCTTTTAAAATGTTGCTTGAACTCCGAAGTTGATGATTTTTCTCAAAGGATAGCCTCCTAAACTGGCGTCACGCTGTTCTGGGTCTGCATCTTTAACACCGTCGATGGTAATCAAGTTGGTCCCGTTGGTGTAAAGACGCAAATTGGAAATGCCCGCTTTTTTCAATCCTTCGAAATTGAATGTATAACCCAATTCAATATTTTTCAGACGTAGGTAGTTGGCATTTCTCATGAAATAGGTATTGTCGTTGTTGATCCAATACTGGTTTTCACGGTCCCATGTACGCGGTCCTTCCGAATACGGATTTTCCGGTGTCCAACGTTTGTCGTAGTCGCTCTTCAAGAAGTTGCCAACTAAGCCTGACCATGTCTCGATATACACTTCAGCCCCGGTTGCTCCCTGCCATAACATCATCAAATCGAAGCCTTTCCACTTGGCTGTCAGGGTCAGACCGGCAACAAAACGAGGTTCCTGGTTCTTCTCTGGACGGATACGATCCAAACCATCTATTTTACCGTCACCATTCATATCTTTAAAACGGATGTCACCCGGAACGGTGTTGTCTGAATATAATAACCCTTTTGCACGTGCTTCATCAATTTCTGCTTGTGTATGGAAAATGCCGTCTGCAACGTAGAGTAACATATTGCGGCTACCTACCGGTCTGCCGGTCGAGAATTGGTATTCGGGCACATTTTGTACTTCATCCCAAAAAGTGATTTCGTTGCGTGCATACGTCATGTTCAGAGATGCTCCGTATTCGACTTCTCCGATCTTATCCTGCCAGCTGACCAATGATTCGAAGCCTCTATTCTTCATTTCTCCCAGGTTTTCACGAGGTAATGTGATACCGGTGATTTCAGGCAGAGAAGCATTACGGGAGATCAGCATGTTGGTTCGTTTGTGATAGAAAACGTCTGTTTCCCAACTCAGGCGATTCTGCAAGAATTTGAAGTCTAAGCCGACATTGTAAGTTGTACCCACTTCCCAAGTGATATTCGGGTTGGGAGTACGGCTCGGATAGAGACGTTTGTTTTCCTGGCCACCGAATACAGTACCGGCATTGTTGAATGCGTAAGTAGTCAGATATTGGATGGAGTGGTCATAGTTGCCATCTCCATCTACCAATGCATCGTTACCTGTCTGAGAAACTGAACCACGCAGTTTGAAGTAATCGATAAAGCGGATATTATCTTTCCACCAATTTTCTTCAGAAGCACGCCAAGCTAAAGAAACGCCGGGGAAGAATCCATAGCGGCTCTCTTTCGGGAAACGGTAAGAACCATCTACACGCCAAACAAATTCGAATAAGTAGCGTTCCAAGTAGTTATAAGAAGCACGTCCGAAATAGTTCAATCGGGTTTCTTTCCAAGAATAACCTCTTGCAGACTGCCCTTCTTCACCCCCTAAACTCAATTCCGGTTTGGAATCGGAGATGAAACCTTGACGGAATGCCCATGTTTCTTCGTATTGCTTTTTCTGTCCTTCCATACCGAAAGTAACACCTATAGTGTGTTGTCCGAATGTACGATTGTAGTCGATTAATCCGTTTAGCATCCAACCGATTTGCTCACTGTGTTTACGTTCCAATTGTGGAGTGTCCAACCATTGTTTGGATGCACTCAATCCTTCGCTCCCTTCAGTTGTTCCATCCCATGTGTACAAGTACACCGGTTTTTTCATCAAACGGCGGTTTTGGAAGTGGATGTCGTAAGAACCGTTTCCGCGTAAAGTTAGACCTTCGATCCAAGGTACTTTTATATTGACTGACAAATTGTTTTGGATGTACTGGTTCTTATAGTGGTCGAAACCTGCCAAGTCAGTGCTGGTTACAGCCGGGTTGTCACCGCGTTCAACTGCAGGTCCCGGTTCGCCTGAAGGCCACCATGCTACCTGGTCGGGACGAGAACGACGGGCTGCACCAAAAATATCACCTGCTCCTTTAGCCGGATATTTAGTGTCCTCCAAGCGGGCTGTTACACCTAATTGGAAATCAACATACTTACTGGTCTTGACATCCAAGTTCGTACGCAGACTGTACTGATCGTATCGATTGGCGGAATTTCTGTACAAACCGTCTTCACCATTAGCTCCGAAGTTTGCGTAATATTTTACTTTTTCTGTACCACCTGATACGCCGATGTCTGCACGATATAGCGGAGAGGCGCCTTTTACGATTTCATCAAACCAGTCGGTGTCTGGATATTTCCACGGATTGGCGTGTGTGCGGAAACCTTCGAGTTGTTCGTCAGAGAAAGAGCCCGGAAGAACTTCGTTCAACATGGTTGCATATTCGTATGAATTAGTCATTTTGGGTAAACGGGTTGGTTGTGAGAAACCTGCACTTGCGTTAAATGAAACAACTGGTTTACCTTCTTTTCCGCGTTTTGTTGTAATTAAAATTACACCGTTCGCTGCACGTGCACCATAGATGGCGGCAGATGCGTCTTTCAATACGGAGATTGATTCAATTTCAGTCGGGTTCAATCGGTTCATACCACCATCACGGTCGGGCACACCATCGATTACAACCAATGGGTCATTACTGCCTAAAGAATTTGTACCACGTATACGAATTGTGGTACCGCCACCACCCGGTTCATCAGCTGTCTGAAAACCGATAACACCTGGCATACGGCCTACCATGCCGTTGGTAAGGTTGGTTGTCGGTGAGGCTTTCAGTTCTTCGCCGGATACACTGGCAACAGAACCGGTTACAGTCACTTTCTTTTGTGTGCCGTAGCCGACTACTACGACTTCTTCCAGTTTTTGAGTGTCTTCTTTTAAAGTTACATTGATCGTTGATTGGTTACTTACTGCAACCTCTTGAGTTTGATAGCCGATGTAAGAAAAGACGATAGTTGATTTGGAGGGAACTTCCAATGTGTAATTGCCGTCAATATCGGTGATTATACCGATTGTTGTCCCTTTTACTGATACGTTGACACCGATTAAGGGCTCACCGGTCGCATCCACAACAGTTCCTTTTATAGTCTTTTGTTGTGCGAATGCCGTTGCTGTAAACATGATGCAAAGCATAAAACAGCCGAGCATCCTGAATAAATGGTTTAAAGAATATCTTTCCATGTGTTTGGATATTAAATGAATATAAGGTTAAAAAACTAATATGGATATTGCTATCCAGCTAAAAAAACGGAATTTAGAGATGATAGATCATAGGCAACATGTATTAGGTGGAACATATATTTTAGATAAAAATTTACACATTTGATTATATCTTTATAGGTTAACAACTCTCTTGATTGATTTAAGAATGAGTTTTGTAAACACAATCCTCGTTAATAGTTTTGAATTGTATCAGCAGCAAAGATATTGCAAAATGTTATATATGCAAAAATAATCGCAATAAAATATTACGATGTATGCTTATTTTCTTCTTAGACAATTGTTAATTTGAAAGTATGAACAGTATATTGGAGAATATAGATACAATTCGAAGAAATAGAGGCTATTCGCAGGAATATCTTGCTATGCAGATTGGTATGAAGCAGGCTGGATTTAGCTTGATCATGTCGGGTGAACGCGAATTGAAATATAATACGCTATTGCAAATTGCAAATGCTTTGCAGATGTCTGTAATAGATGTTATTACATTTCCCGATAAATATGTTATGGCGAAAGGAAATGGAACATCGACCGAAGCTGTTCTGCAAATAAAATTGGACAGCGATAAAAAAGATCAGATATTGAATATTGTGTTTGGGGAACAGATTGCGGAATTGTTGAAATCGAAATGATTTCCTTTTGGCACGGAAGGAGAGGCTCGAACTCCCGACACCTGGTTTTGGAGACCAGTGCTCTACCGACTGAGCTACTTCCGTATTGCGGGTGCAAAAGTAGTTTAATAATTTGAATATGCAAGTAAAATATGAGAAAAAATAGTCCGCTTTTTAAAAAGGCATTTAGATTATATTTAGTATGTTTGCCAAATCAAAGAAAAAGGAGTGGGAGTTTTTGTGCGAGATATCAAAGGGTTGCTTGAATCTGTGTCGGTAGATAACAGGGGAGCTTTCGAACGTTTTTATAATTTATATTATGATCAGGTTTTTCGCTTCGCTTATTATTGTTTAGGCGAGAAGGAGGCATGCCGTGAAGTTGTGACAGATGTTTTTTTCTCGGTCTGGCAATCCCGGAAACGATTAAAGGATATTGATAATATAGATACCTATTTATATATTTCCGTACGTAACGAGTCTTTTCGTTTTCAAGCAAGGAATAAAGACTTGAATAGGGTTTCTTTAAATGAGTTGTTGCCATTAATGGAAGAGGAAGATGAGGGTTCTCCGGAGGAGCATTTGGAGTTAAAAGAGATGAGAGAGATGCTTGATAAAGCGATTGACGAACTTCCTGAGAAATGCCGTCTTGTGTTTTTGATGTCTCGTGAGGAGGGATTGAAAACGAAGGAGATCGCGGAAATATTATCGGTTCAAGAGAGTACGGTTCCTGTCTCTTATACACATCTGACGCTGCCGACGATCGCA
>OWJI01001162.1_pt1 | contig 16859 bp, 14 predicted proteins | sample 1732541 | NCBI WGS metagenome assembly OWJI01 (sample SAMN05065727, study PRJEB22554) | human gut metagenome | biome: ENVO:2100002; feature: ENVO:00000062; material: ENVO:00002003 | host: Homo sapiens | place: USA
GCGCATGTCTCGTGGGCTCGGAGATGTGTATAAGAGACAGGTGTTTACAGTGAGTGCATGTTCAGGAAACAAAGATGTTGTATCAGATGAAAGTTCTGAATTGCTTGCAAAACCAGAGGTTACACAGGCAGCAACCAAAGAAGGCGAAAGTTTTAATGATAATTCAGAAACAGATGAGACGGGAAAATATGAGAAAATCCAGTATGGAATATATGAATTATATTTTCCAATAATAAAAGAAAGTGACAAAATACGAGGCGTGGAGTATCTGTATGACGCGTATTTTGCGGAAAATGTAAATGTACATAAATCAATAAATCGTCCAGAAGGAACTTCTTCAGCAGAAGGTAATACGCAATTAAGTTGTTGTGCAGCAGCGTTTCCAGAATTTGCTGTTGATTCGGAAGAAAAGCAAATTACAAGAGATGAAATGGCTAAATCAAAGAATGAATTGATTAAGACAAGAGTGGCAAGGGCATATAGAGAATCAGATGAAGAAACAAATGTAAGTTATGAAAGAGATGAAGAAGCTGATAGAAATAAAAAAATGAAGCATGAGTTCAAACATGTAGATGTACAGGCAGTGTCATTTGCTTTATATGAGAGCTTTTATGAAACAATACCTAATCTTACAGTAAATGTTTATGGAATGAGTTATTCAACATGGAATAAATACATGCCAGAAGATGATGTATATTCTATTAATGATACTAAAGCCATGATGACAGCACTGGCTGAAAATAATTATTCGGACTGTGATAAACTTGCCAGCAGGAAAATTGATAAGAGCGGTGTATATTATATGGATTACAGTGAGTATAACAAGGATAACAGATATAAACAGTTATTCATAGTGGCAGAATTTGATGAAATGCCGATTGATTATGCAGTGGCTATCAATGATGACATGAATTATAACATAAGTAATTCACAGGATTATGCTAAGTGGAAAGAGAATAATAAGGATAAGTTTATAGAATAGAAGATGGGGATTGAGACAAAGGGGCGGATACTAATTGTGTATATGTATTGATAGTGTCAGATAGAACATGAAATCAGCTATAATTAAATGTATAAAGTAAAATAAATTGTGTGTATAATGTCGTATTAAAAAGTTTGGAGGGAACACATGAGAAGGGGATTATTAACAGCAACATTATTGGGAGTTATGTTTACAGTGAGTGCATGTTCAGGAAACAAAGATGTTGTATCGGATGAAAGCTCCGAACTGCTTGCTAAACCGGATGTTACACAGGCATCAGCTAAGGGATTAGAAAGCGGAAGTGCAGATTCTGACAGTGCTTCTGCGGGGAAATTTAAGAAAATCCAGTTTGGGGATTTGGAATTGTATCTTCCTGATATTGCAGAAGCTCATAAAAAAAGAGGCGTTAAATATGTAGATGATGCCTACTCTTTAGATATGGATCTATATGAAATCCATAAAAAGATTAATAAGCCCGATGGCATGAAAATAAAGAATGCAGACGGATTTGGTATTGGTATGCCATATCGTGAATATAGTGAAGAATTGCAAAAGCAAGTAGAGGAATTTAATTGTACAGTAACAGAGGTGTTTTCTGATCCAGAAACAATCGAAGATGGAAATCGGGACGGAGGAAACGATGCAATATTACTACATGAGATTTCTGCAATTGATGTGCTGGCAATATCATTTGCAATATACGAGGACTTTTTTGACAGTGTTCCGGATATTAAGCTGAGTATATATGGCATACCACATGAGGTGTGGAATAAGTATCTTTCAGCGGATGACAGATATTCAAGGGATCAGAATACTAAAATGCTTGAAGCTTTTAGAAGCAACGGCTATTCAGAGTGTGACCTGATAGCGGACAGGGAAATAAAGACTACAGATGTATACTATATGGATTATGCCTGGTTTAATAAGGATAACAGATATAAACAGTTTCTTATGGTCCTTGAGATGGAAGATATTCCATGTGAGTATTCATTTTATATAAGTGAAGGAATGGGATATGTAATGGATGAAGGCGGGGAGTCTGCATATGCCGCATGGAAGGAAGCCAATAAGGCTAAGTTCATAGAATAGAAGATGGGATTGAGACAAAGGGGGCGGATACAATAGATGAAACTGGTTAATAAATTAATTATTATATACAGGGAGTATATAAAACGGGCATTTGTAACGATAATGCTTATGTTCATATGTGTTATATCCTTCTATATGACAGACAGGACATGGAATACATATACGAAGAACAGATGTGAGACTGGAATAAAACGGAAGGCTTACAGTATAAGTCCCTATAATATTAATAAGATTAAATTTTCTACAAGAAGTGTTCATGCTGAGCAGAGTGACATGCTAGAAGGACTTGCTTCAATAGAAGAAATATCAGCATATGGACTGATTATAAAAAATGATGTGCAGTTTGATAATGGTTATGTAAATGTTGTAATAAGTGATTCTGATATAGCTGACATGTGTAATACAGGAGTAAGCAGGGCAGATATTGAACAGAAGCAGGCAGAGTGGGAAGGATATGACCTTGTGTGGATTGGAAGTTCATATAAGGGAGTCTATGAGATAGGACAGAGGTGTCAGGTAATGTCATCAGAATGTGTGGTTGTGGGATTTCTTAAGGACGACGCACAGTGGCTTGTTAATGAGACCATAACACTTGAGAAACCGGATCTGTCGGAGAGTGGACTTGTGGTAACAAAGGATACATCTAAGTATGACTGGGGAGAGAGTCTGGAATACACGACACCTGTCTATTATGTCGCAGATTATAAAGACAATGATGTAATAAAGAGTAAGCTTATGGATTATCAGGCTGAGAAAGGGATAAGGGCATCTATTACTAATGAAGGAGAACAACTTGATAAGGATAATCAAGACAATGCAATAACGAATGACAAGACATTTATAGCATCAGTGCTTCTGTATGTTATAGCAATAGTTGCGATATCAGCGGTTACGATTATTGAATGTCTTATTAACAGAAGGGATTATGCAATATTCATAATTAACGGAATCAGCAGAAAAGCTGTCTATTCGATGATACTGATTAAGAATCTGATACTGATTATAGTATCTGCACTTGCTGCATGGCTGTACTGTCAGTGGAAGACATTCGGAAAGATAATAGTACAGACAGCAGGTGAGTATGGGAATGAATTAAATTATACAGCAAAGATAATGGCACACTGCATATATGTTCCTATTATTATTGCAGCAGAGGCTGTGATTATGACAGTCATATCGTGCATAGTACCTGTTGTGTATCTGCATGGAAAAGGTCTTATCGACCTTATGAAGAAATGAGGTGGCGTGAGGTATGAATATAATAAAGAGAATCATACAGAATGTATTCAGATACAGACTTACAGCATGCTTTTTCATAATAGGACAGCTTATAATGTACGTTACGATATTCGGGGCACTGGGAATATATAACAAGGCATACCAGAAGGAAGCGGACAGGCTTGCTGCACTGTATAAGAACCGTATAGAGATGTCAGTTGTATCATTGAATAAATCGGACATTTTATCGGCATGTACGGACGGAGTTATAGAAGGCAATATAAGGGCAAAGAAGGTAGGATTATATTATACGGAAAGAAAATCTTCCACTGTTGCACCGGAGATTATACTGGCAGTGAACGAAGAACTGCCATATGTGATGGAGAGTGGAAGGATTCCCGGAACATCAGAAGAAGATTATGGAAAGAGACTCGTAGCTCTCGGAAGGTCACAGTACAGATATGCGTATGAAGAAAACGGAAAGCATTATGTAACATTTGAGAATGAAACATATGAGGTTACAGGCGTAATCGGCAATGAAGGCTCTGATTATTCTGACAATATGATTGTATTCGATAACAGATGTCTTGGAGATAATGTAAGAAAAACTGTCAATGAGCTGAAGGAATACACGATTATGATTGACAGCAATACAGTGGAACTTAATGATACATATGAAAAGGTATATAACAATGTATATGGAGCTGATATTAACTGTGCAATTGAGAGCCGCTCAGTTTCAGGAAACGGACAGAGTACAGTTGAAAAAACTCTCCAGAAAGAGAACATCAAGATAAATAAAGTCGTATATATCTTCTGTATTCTTAACTGTATGCTTATGTCTGAATTCTGGATTATAGAAAGAAATAAGGAATTTGCAATAAAGAGGACTTATGGCTTCGGGCAGTTAAGATTAATCGGAGGAATTGCAAGGGATATTCTTATACTTGGCTCGGCATCGCTTGTTATATATGTTCTGGTTCATCTGTTTGCAGCGGGAGTTCTTGGAATAAAGCTGTATACGATAAGCTGGAACTTAAGGCTTATAGCGTCTGTACTGTTTATTAACCTTACGGCTCTTGTGTGTACAATAATTGTTCCTGTATACAGGATAATGAAGATGAACCCGGCTGTTACATTGGAGGATATGGAATGATAAGATTAGAGAATATTATGAAGATATACAATGAAAAGGTTGATGATACTAAGGCGCTTGATGATGTAAGTCTTAAGATAGAGGACGGCGAATTCATTTCGGTTATGGGAGCGTCAGGAAGTGGAAAGAGTACACTTCTTAAAATTATAGGCTGCATGGATACACCTACAGCAGGAAAGTATTTTCTTGATGATACTGAGGTTACAGCAGCAAGCCGTTCACAGGTACATAAGCTGCGTAAGGAAAAGATCGGGTATGTGTTCCAGCATTTTGCACTGATGGATTATTACACTGCATATGAGAATATAGAACTTCCGCTTCTTGCAGCCAATGTTAAGCGCAAGGAAAGAAAGCGCATTATATTAAAGCAGATGGAACATCTTGGAATATTATCGGAAAGAAATAAGCTGCCGGGAAAGATGTCGGGAGGACAGCAGCAGAGAGTTGCAATAGCAAGGGCGTTGGTGACTAATGCAGATATCATACTTGCCGATGAACCGACAGGAGCGCTTGACCAGAAGACAGGACATGAGGTGTTAGAGCTTCTTAAGGAAATCAACAAGTCGGGAAAGACTGTCATTATAGTAACCCACGATGAGGGGATTGCTAAGATGACGAACAGGATAATTACTATAAGCGATGGAAAGATTGTTGGGGATAATTAAAACTTTTTAGGCACATTTTTCGTATATGTTATTGTTGGGGCAGTGTCAAATAGCATATGAAACCAGTGCATAATTTGGTGAAAAGCCTACTAATGTTGCTCAATGTTATGAAATAGTAGGTCTTTTGAGAAGAAATTTTGATGGGAATTAAGGCAGCTAAAGAAAATTGCCTACTAAAGTTGTGATTTATGCGAGAATAGTAGGTTTTTTGGCTGACAAGATGCGACTAATAGTACAGACGTATCAGAAAAAGACCTACCAGATTGTGGAAATTGGTGAAATAGTAGGTTTATCGGGTAACTTTGGAAAGCGGTAAGAGTACCCACCGCTTAGGGTAATAGGCTGTGTGGTGAGATGACAGGATAATTACTATTAGTGATGGCAGGATTGTAAGTGATAATAAAAATATATAATTGTTCATGGAATATTTACAAAAAATTATAATAAAATTTACTTGAATTATTATACGGGCAAGCATATAATAAGAGCATAGGGTTTGTTTATAATTTAACAATCAAATATTTATGTACGGAGGTTTTATTATGGTTCGATTTACTTTACCAAGAGATTTGTATCATGGAAAGGGTTCTTTGGAAGCCCTCAAGACACTTGAAGGAAAGAAAGCTATCATCTGCGTTGGTGGCGGATCTATGAAGCGTAACGGTTTCCTTCAGAAAGCAGAGGATTACCTCAAGGAAGCAGGAATGGAAGTTAAGCTTTTCGAGGGTATCGAGTCTGATCCATCGGTTGAGACTGTTATGAAGGGCGCTGCTGTTATGACAGAGTTTGAGCCAGACTGGATTGTTGCTATCGGCGGAGGTTCTCCTATTGATGCTGCTAAGGCAATGTGGATTAAGTATGAATATCCTGATACAACATTTGAAGATATGTGCAAGGTATTCGGTCTTCCTAAGCTTCGTAAGAAAGCTCATTTCTGTGCAGTTTCATCTACATCAGGAACAGCTACAGAGGTAACAGCATTCTCTATTATTACAGATTATGAGAAAGGTATTAAGTATCCTATAGCAGATTTCGAGATTACTCCTGATGTTGCTATTGTTGATCCTGAGCTTGCAGAGACTATGCCGGTTAAGCTTGTAGCACATACAGGTATGGACGCCATGACACATGCAATTGAGGCTTATGTATCAACTGCTAACTGTGATTACACAGATCCACTGGCACTTCATGCTATGGAGATGATTCAGGCTAACCTCGTTAAATCATACAACGGAGATATGGCAGCAAGAGATTCAATGCATAATGCACAGTGTCTTGCAGGTATGGCATTCTCTAATGCATTACTTGGTATCGTTCATTCAATGGCACATAAGACTGGTGCAGCATTTGAAGGCGGACATATTATCCATGGTGCAGCTAATGCTATGTATCTTCCTAAGGTTATCAAGTTCAATGCCAAGGATGAGACAGCAGCTAAGAGATATGCATTTATCGCTGATTTCTTACATCTTGGTGGCAATACACAGGATGAGAAGATTGACAATCTTATCGCTATGTTAAGAAAGATGAATGATGAACTTAATATTCCTCACTGCATCAAGAATTATGGTGAGGGTGGTCTCCCAGCAGAGACAGGATTTGTATCAGAGGAAGAATTCAAGGCTAAGTTACACGACATCGCAGCCAATGCTATCCTTGATGCATGTACAGGTTCTAATCCACGTCAGCCAAGTCAGGAAGAGATGGAGAAGCTTCTTACATGCTGCTACTATGATACAGAAGTTGACTTCTAATAATTACATATAAGAATAAATGTTAAGCCTTCTGGTAATAATACGGTTGTATTAATTATCAGGAGGCTTTTTATTATGGCATTGAATGAAAAAGAAAAGACTACGATTAAGGATTTACAGACTCAGGAGCAGACCTGTATCAAGAAGTACAAGAAGTATGGACAGGATGCGAAAGATCCTGTTTTGAAGGATTTATTTTCTACATTAGAGAAGAATGAGCAGAAGCACTATGACACATTAGGACAGATTCTTGAGGGAAAAGTTCCTGAATGTGACTGCAACGACTGTGAGGGAAAAGAGTATGAGCCTGAGGCAACTTATGATGTTATGAGCAAGTCAGAGGATAAGGAAAGCGATGCATTTTTAGCAACAGACAGTATTGGCTCTGAAAAACTTGTATCGGGAGAGTATAATACTAATGTGTTTAATTTTGCCGATACAGCCATCAGAAAGATTCTTGCTGATATCCAGATTGAGGAGCAGAATCATGCAGAAATGCTGTATAAATACAAGACAGTAAACGGAATGGCATAATTTATGCAAATTTTTTTGAAAAATGTTACAATTATTTAAACTTTTTTGAAAAGTATTCCGTATAAAGATATGAACGGGACATAAGACTTTGATTTATGTTCCGTCAGTACATACCAACCGGGGGTGAGTAGATGGGTTTGCTGTCAAAGAACCGTGATTTTAGTTTGATAAGCAGAATCCTGAATAATAATGACAGAGATGCAGCAGACGAGCTGGTTACGCAATATTATAAGGCTGTGTATAAGCACATTTATATTAAGCTGAAGGATGAGGAGTTAAGTATGGACCTTACTCAGGAAACATTTATTTCAGCGTTGAAGGGGCTGGGGGGCTTCAATATAGAGAAGGCGTCATTTAAGACATGGCTTACAAGGATTGCAGATAATAAGGTCACTGATTATTTCAGGAGCAGACAGTATCATGAGAGTATTGTTACACAGATTATGGATGATACCATACAGGAACCTGCTGATGAGAGGGCTGGCACGGAGACGAGTGTGCTTGGGAAGCTTTCTTATGAGGAGATGGAGAAAATGTATGGTCATCACCAGAATAAGGAATGGGAAACCTTCAGGCTTAAAGTGTATGAAGGTTATACATTTGGCGAGATAAGTGCTAATCAGGGGGTTGATCTTAGTACTGTCAAGAGCAGGTATTATGCAATGGTTAAGAGAGTAAGAAAGGAGTGGGATTATCTTGAGTAAGGTTAAGTATCCGGATAAGGAAAAAATCAGAATACAGATAGATGAAATCCTTGACAAGTCTGAATTGTTTGATGCTTCAGAAGATAAGTCGTCTACATATACGAATGATAAGATAGTACAATTGAAACCAGTAAAACAACACCTGCCAGTCGGAAAGTATATTGGGGCTGTAGCAGCAATAGCAGCTATTGTCGTATTTGTTATAGCGGTAAAGAATTATCAGACAGTTGGCAGAGGAGAGCAGAGCAGGACAAGTTTCGTGCCGTTAGCAACCAGCAGTTCAGAGGCAGATATGCATGAGAGTACTGCGGAGGAAGCAACAGTTAAACAGAGCCAGATAAGTGATATGATAATTGAAGATTATAACAGCTATGAAATGTTATATTCGAAACTTAATGTTATGAGTGAAGGAACAATAAATATTGAGAACAGAACAGAGTATGGATATACATATTCTGTAAGAAATGACAATGTTGCAACAAGGAATAATGTAGTACTTTATATTGATGTTCCTTATGATATTAAGTATAATGATAAACAGTTAGATGGAATGGATGAGGCGGCAGCTGATACATTAAAACAGGTGATTCAGACGTATATTGATAAGAATGGTCTTAATAGCAATATAAAGATTTCATGTTATATTATGAATAATTCTCTTGAGTTCTATAGTGGGGATACTGTATATGGAAGTCTGACGCTTTCTACAGAATAATTGGTGCTTTTGGGGGATTAAATGAACGAGAATAATTATTACTTAAAGAAATCTAAAGCAGTTTTAAGAGAGGTAAGGAAGTCTGTCATTGGAAAAGATGATGTTATATGCAAGGTGTATATGGCAATAATCGCAGGGGGACATGTATTATTAGATGATATTCCGGGAGTTGGTAAAACAACAATGGCACATGCATTTGCAAATGCACTCGGACTTAAGTACAACAGAATACAGTTTACACCAGATGTTATGCCATCGGATATAACGGGATTTTCGATGTATAACAGGCAGACTGGCAAGTTTGAATTCAAGCAGGGGGCGGCTATGTGCAACCTGCTTCTTGCTGATGAAATAAACAGAACATCACCTAAGACACAGTCAGCGTTATTGCAGATAATGGAAGAGTCTAAGGTGACTGTTGACGGCAATACATATGAGCTTCCAGACCCATTTGTAGTTATAGCAACACAGAACCCTATTGGTTCTATTGGAACACAGAAGCTTCCTGAGTCACAGCTTGACAGATTCATGATAAAGCTTTCTATGGGATATCCACAGATTGAGGATGAAGTAGCAATTATGAAGAGCAGACTTGAGAACGGGAAGAATACACAGTTTTCTGCATGTGTACTTGAAAAAGGTGATATAGAAGGAATTCGTGAGGAAGTTGCGGGTATCTATGTTGATGATTCTATATATGAATATGTAGCTAAGATTGCAGCTAAGACAAGAAGCAGGGAGAATATAATACAGGGGGTTTCACCAAGAGGAAGTATCGCAGTAATTGCAATGGCAAAGGCGGAAGCATTTCTTCGCGGTAATAATTATGTTCTCCCATCAGATATTAAGAATATTGCTGTTGAAACATTTGCACACAGAATAGTTACTAATGTTAATGGAGCTGCAGGTACGGAGGCAGCCAGAAAAGAGATTACTGAGATATTAAGAAATGTACCGGTTCCAGAGATGAATAAGTAAGGGTGGCAGTATGCTTAAAAGAAGGATTTTGTATTTTATCTGCCTGGCAGTTGTTTTCGGGATTAATATATTTTATGTGGAATACCAGATATTTATATTGCTTGTCCTGATGATTGCAATACCACTTGTTTCATGGATTATGTATGCTATATCGGATGTCAGCCTGGGGCTTAGCCTGCAGGTCAATAAGAATGTTGTACAGGTGGGAAACAGGATTAAGATAAGAATAGTTAAGAAGAATGCATGTAATCTGGCTTTTGTTAATGGCAGCATAACCATAAAATATATGTATTGCCATACGGGTGATGAATTCATGATAAATGTGCCTATAAAACAGGGCATAAGAAAGAGTGCTGGAATTACGGACATTTCTGCGGATTACTGCGGTAATATATGTGTGGGGGTTGAATCCATAGAAATATGTGACTATCTTGGACTTTTTGGAAAGAAGAAACAATTTGCAGGAGTTACTAAAGTATCTGTTATGCCGGAGGAAACAACTGACAGATATATGGAAACAGACAGAGCTAATGCTTATTATGATGAAGAGAATGAGGTGTATGTAAAGAGTGCATCTGATGAAGTCAGTGAACTCAGAGAATACAGGGATGGAGACAGTCCAAGGAATATTCATTGGAAGAGAAGCAGTATACTTGCAGAGAATGACTTTATTGTTAAAGAGTACAGCACGAACATTAATAAGACGGTATTCATCGTTGTTGACACGGACTGGAGAGGAGAAAAGTCATGGCGTCTTTCAAGAATGAGCCGAATATATGCTGAGATGATGTCGCAGGGGCTGGCATGTGCAGAGGCTGGACTGACTGGACAGTATATAGTGTGGGATATGGCTAAAGCAGATATTGTAAGAGTTACGTTCTATGATAATGCCAGTTTGAAAGCGGCCGTTAAAGTGGTTATGGATATACGTTGTGGTGAAGGTACGGTCAATAAAGCATGTCAGGCATTATATGAAGATGACAGGCTGGAGATTACGACTGAACCAGTGATAATTACAGAGAATTGATAATAATGTGACAAGAGGGTATTAATGAAAAAGGGACAGCTTATACATACAGACAACTTAATACTTAGAATAATAGTGACATTTCTTGGAACATTTGGTGCAGCATCCATAATAGAGACGATTACATATCCGCTTGCAGATATGGGATTTATTGGATTTGTTTCACTGATATTCAGTGTTGTGTATACATTTATGCTGTCCTGTTACGGAAAGAATGCAAGGCTTATAAGGATTATGGGAATGGCTGTTTTGCCGGTGGTATATCTCGTAATTAATATAGGCTCTTTTATTAATGGAATCACAACATTTATAAATGTGTTTATATCAAGGGCATCTTTTACAGGACCTGTGGATAGCAGTAATGTACTAACGGTAGAGAGTGCCGGTGCGGCTTCCGTAAGATGCGTATGTGTGGTTGTTGTTATAATTATAGCAGTCCTTGCAGCTTTGGAAGTTAATGTGTTTCCTAATATGCTAGTGAGTCTGGCAATAACCATGCCTCTGCTTAGTGTATTTATTGCGGCGGTTATTGTTCCTGATATCATAAGCATTATTTTCTGTGTTCTTTTTATCTTTGATTCAATGGCATTAAGGAATAAGAAGATAAAAACTAACCAGAGTGCCAAAACGGCTGTAATAATATCAGCAGTTATAGCGGCAGTTTTAACATTTATTATTCCTCAGGAAACATATAAGAGAAATTCTTTCTTTGATGATGCAAGAAATATGGTAACAGATGTTGTTTATGACAGATTTGGCATAGACCTTCAGGGAAATAAATCAGAGACAGAGGATGATAAGGCGAAGGTTAATGCGACTGTAGGAATAGGAAATGGTGATGTTGGACAGGTTGACGAGGTCTACTATGGAAATGTATACGCAGGAGAGCTTAATACAATGTCTGATATCGGAATTGCCTATGCCAAGGTATTTATGGGAAGGGATTTCAAGAATAACAGCTGGCAGCGATGGTCGGATACAAGGGAAACTCAGTATTCATATGAGAGTGCTGTGTCCGAGTTTGCACTTAATCTTGTGAAACGAAAAATATATACGCTTGATGAAGACGAACAACTGCTTGCTGACAGATTTTTCTATTATCAGCAGACATTCAGAAGTAAAGATGGCAATGTATATGGTTCGTCACTTGATTACCGTATAGCACGGGGAAGCTTTGAGGATTACTCCCGCATGGGGCAGCTTATGAAGAAATACAGAAACTCTGCTATTGTTAATTCATATGAAAGCTATGCACACGGGCAGTATCTTGATGTATCTGAAGATGACAGAATTGTTGTAGCACAACTGTTTGGAAAGAAGGATTTACAGACAGTAGATGAAAAGATTGAATATATACAGAAAATAGTATCTTATCTTAAAGATAATTATACATATACTCTTAAACCAGGAAGAGTGCCGGAGGGAAAGAGCGTTGTTGAGTATTTCTTAAGAGAAAGCAAGAGAGGGTATTGTACATATTTTGCTACCTCGGCAGCAGTTATATTAAGATGTGCGGGTATACCGGCAAGGTATTGTGCAGGATATACGGTTAATACCAATACAGGCGCATATTATACTGACGGGCAGAGCAATAAGTATATGAAATATGATGTCTACGACAATGCAGCTCATGCATGGGTTGAGGCATATATTGATGGATATGGATGGGTTATTGTTGATGCAACACCTGGCTATGGAGAAGTTGAGGATACTGAGAAAAGTTCCACACAGGATGAAAGTGAGAGACAGAGCCAGTCTGACAATAGTAATTCATCAGTTGATGAAAATATGACAGTTGATGATACAGATGAGCCGGGTACCGAAAGCACAACACAGGAAGCTGTCTCTGACACTGACAGCTTCTCTGGTGAGATACATATTAATTTAGTACTGATTGTTGTATGTACAGCAATATTGGCAGTTCTTATATTAATTGCAATGGCTGCAATCAGGATAGTATCAAGAATACATTTATTAAGAAGCAGTTCAGTAGATGAAGTAAAGCTTATGAAAATGTATTCTTATCTTGAAAAGCTTCTTGCTTGTCTGGGATATAAGAGAGAACCTGGAATTGATTATGAAGAATATATATTAGAAATAACTGCACAGGATGCGAATCTTAAGAATATGGGACTTGAGAAAGCAGTGCAGACAATCCTTGCGGTCAGATTTGGTAATGTAAAATGTGTTGACAAAGCTGACATAACTGGGATAATAAATACTATAAGACAGGTGCGAAGCTACGCACTTAAGAAAGCCAGAGGATTGAAGAAGCTTATAGTATGTTTAATTTAGAAGAAGAGCTTAAGAAACTCCCGGCAAAACCGGGAGTTTATATTATGCATGATAAGTGGGACAATATAATATATATAGGTAAGGCGAAGATTTTAAAGAATCGTGTAAGACAGTATTTCCAGAGCAGCAGGAATAAGTCTGCCAAGATTGTGCAGATGGTGTCACATATTCAGTACTTTGAGTATATTATCACAGATTCTGAACTTGAGGCGCTTGTTTTGGAGTGCAATCTTATCAAGGAGCACAGGCCTAAGTACAATACCATGCTGAAGGATGACAAGAGTTATCCTTTTATTAAGATTACCGTTGGTGAAGAGTATCCAAGGGTACTTTTTGCAAGAAAGATGAAGCATGGAGCAGGTAAGTATTTCGGTCCTTACACTTCTGCGGCAGCAGTCAAGGACACTATTGAACTTCTATGCAAGCTGTATAAGGTAAGAACCTGTAACAGAAATCTGCCAAAAGATGAGGGCAAGGACAGGCCGTGTCTTAATTATCATATCGGACAGTGTGATGCACCATGTCAGGGATATGTAAGCGGTGAGGAATACAGAAGAAGAATTGATGAGGTTGTAGCTTTCTTAAATGGTGATTACAAGAAGATTATGGACAGGCTTACAACGCAGATGCAGGAAGCGTCTGAGAAGATGGAATACGAGGAAGCTGCAAGATACAGAGACCTGTTAATGAGTGTCAAGCAGGTTGCACAGAAGCAGAAGATTACAGCAGATGATGTTAATGACAGAGATGTCATTGCGTGTGCAAGTGACGGTCAGGACGCAGTTGTGCAGGTGTTCTTTATCAGGCAGGGCAAGCTTCTTGGAAGAGATCATTTTCATATGAAGGTTGCTGAAGGCGACACTAAGAGCGACATTATTTCGGAATTTATGAAACAGTATTACGGCGGAACTCCATTTATACCTAATATTATTATGGTGCAGTACGAGATAGAGGATGCGGATACAATAGCACAGTGGCTTAGTGCAAGAAAGAGTCGCAAGGTAAGTATTGTCACACCTAAGAAGGGCGACAAGGAAAAGATGGTTGAGCTTGCATATAAGAACGCCCAGCTTGTTCTTACACAGGATGCGGAGAAGATTAAGCGTGAGGAGAGCAGGACAACAGGAGCTATGAAAGAGATTGCCGACTGGCTTGGACTTGGGACACTTCACAGAGCAGAGGCTTACGATATATCTAATACAAATGGTGTTGAAAGTGTTGGCTCAATGGTCGTTTTTGAGGATGGAAAACCAAAGAAGAATGATTATCGCAAGTTCAGGATAAGAACAGTAAAGGGGCCGGATGATTATAAGAGCATGCGTGAGGTTCTGACAAGACGCTTTACAAGAGGTATGCGTGAGCGGGAAGGACTCGAGGATAGTCATGGATTTTCGAGATATCCAGACCTTATTATGATGGATGGCGGACGTGGCCAGGTGAATATTGCACTTGATGTACTTAAGGAACTGGGGCTTAATATTCCTGTGTGCGGTATGGTAAAGGATGATACCCACAGCACAAGAGGTCTGTATTATAACAATATTGAGATACCGATAGATAAGCACAGCGAGGGCTTTAAGCTGATTACAAGGGTGCAGGATGAGGCACACAGATTTGCAATAACTTATCACAGAAGCTTAAGAGATAAGGCACAGGTATCTTCTGTACTTGATTCGATTGAAGGAATCGGACCTGTAAGAAGAAAGGCACTTATGAAGCATTTTCTTGATATAGAAAAGATACGGCAGGCATCAGTGGATGAGCTTATGAAGGCTGATGGTATTACTGAAAATGTGGCAGAGAATATATACAAATTCTTTCATTGATAATACTTTTATAATAGCATTTAGAGCTTGTCTGTGATAAACTTAGGATATATGAAATCGTAAACATGAGTTTGGAGGCAGAGAATATATGAATAATGGTAAAGAGAGGGTAAAGTTATCTAAAGTTATCCAGAAAATGAATCTTGTTAATCTTACACCACAGATAGATGTGTCAGGAATCTGGCTTAATCTGCCTGATGTGAACAGACCGGCTTTGCAGCTTACAGGTTTTTATGACCAGTTTGATAATGACAGATTACAGATTATTGGTAATGTGGAGCATGCTTATCTTGCGAGTCTTTCTGAGCAGGAGAGATATGAAAGATATATGCAGCTTTTGTCAAGTAATATTCCATGTATTATATTTTGCAGGAGTATAAAGCCAGAGCCTAAGATTATTGAACTTGCGGTTAAGTATCAGATACCTCTTCTTATGACAGACCAGGCAACATCTTCATTTACAGCAGAAGTAATACGCTGGCTGAAGGTTCAGCTTGCACCATGTATCGTAATCCATGGTGTTTTAGTTGATGTATATGGTGTAGGTGTACTTATCACAGGTGAGTCTGGTATTGGTAAGAGTGAGGCCGCGCTTGAACTTATAAAGAGAGGACATCGTCTTGTAACTGACGATGCGGTTGAAATCAGAAAGGTCAGTGACGAGACTCTGGTTGGAAGCGCACCGGGAGTTACCAAGTATTTTATAGAGCTTAGAGGCATTGGTATTATTGATGTCAAGACACTTTTCGGTGTTGAAAGTGTTAAGGAAACTCAGGAAATAGATATGGTTATCAAGCTTGAGGACTGGAACAAGGACAGAGAGTATGACCGACTTGGACTTGAGGAAGAATACATAGAATATCTTGGCAATAAGGTTGTGTGCCATACGCTACCGGTAAGACCAGGACGTAATCTTGCTGTAATTGTTGAGTCAGCAGCGGTCAACCACAGACAGAAGATGATGGGATATAATGCAGCGAAGGAATTATACAGAAGAGTACAGGAAAATCTTATGAGAGGCGGGGAGGATGACGATGAGTAAGATTATATTTGGAATTGATGTTGGAGGAACAACCTGCAAATGTGGTACATTTTCTAAAGAAGGTGAGCTGTTAAGAAAAGAAGAGATTCCTACAAGAAAGGATGAGGGTGGAAGCCTGATTCTGCCTGATATAAGTGAGTATATCAAGGGCGTTCTTGCAGATATGAATATGACAACAGAGGATGTGGCAGGAATCGGAATGGGACTTCCTGGCGCCTGTCTTGAAGATGGAACTGTCAACAAATGTATCAACTTGGGCTGGGGAGTATTTAATGCAGCCAATGCACTGTCTGAGCTTACAGGTATTCCTGTTAAGATTGGTAATGATGCCAATATGGCAGCACTCGGAGAATTCTGGGTAGGCGGTGGAAGCGAATATAACAGCATGGTCATGGTGACAATTGGAACCGGTGTAGGCGGTGGAGTTATTATTGATGGAAAGCCTCTTTATGGATTTAACGGTGCAGCAGGTGAGATAGGTCATCTTCCACTTGTTGAAGGTGAGACTGAGAGCTGTAACTGTGGAAAGAAGGGCTGTCTTGAGCAGGTTGCTTCTGCAACTGGAATTGTAAGAACGGCTAACCGTATGCTTGCAGAAAGTGACATGCCTTCATCTTTAAGAAGTGTGCCATACATATCTGCAAAGGTTATATTTGACGAGGCTAAGGGAGGAGATGCCCTTGCTATACAGGTAACAGAGTATGTATGCAGGTATCTTGGAAAAGGACTTGCATGTGCAGCGGGAATGGTTGACCCGGAGGTATTTGTAATTGGTGGCGGAGTTTCTGCCGCAGGGGAATATTTTATCAATCTTATTGATAAGTATCTGTCTCTTATACACATCTGACGCTGCCGACGATCGCATAAGTGTAGA
>OWJI01001214.1_pt1 | contig 16323 bp, 13 predicted proteins | sample 1732541 | NCBI WGS metagenome assembly OWJI01 (sample SAMN05065727, study PRJEB22554) | human gut metagenome | biome: ENVO:2100002; feature: ENVO:00000062; material: ENVO:00002003 | host: Homo sapiens | place: USA
TTCTGTTTGTAATCAACTTTCCCCCTCACACGGGAATTTCAAAAAACTATTGAGGTGGCACTTAATTTGATTAAATTGGCACTGTATTGCGATTTACAGGTAAAAATCACCATGCTATAATGATCATGCTCAAAAATGCACCCACAACTGCATACCATTCCATCTGAGAGACATCTGCACACCGCAGATGCTTTTTTTATGCCTTAAGCCGACAGTCCCCAAAGGATTGCCGGCTTTTTCTTACTAATCTAACTTTACAGGAGGTAAACCATTGAAAAACAACGAACCAAACGCAACTGCGGGAAATCCCTCTCCCGCCAAAAAGAAATTCCATATCCGCTCCTCCCATGTCATCATGGGGCTGGCAGCCTTTGCCTACTTCTTTGTCCTTCAGACCGATCAGGCATTAGCAGCTGATATGTGGTCGAAGGCGGAGGATATTATGAAGGACGTCTACGGCAAGATTCTCGGCATCTCCACCATTGCCGCCATCGTCACCGCATCCGTCGCGCTTCTGATGATGAATTTCTCGCGCAGCGGTCGGACGGTCGAGGAATCGCGCGCATGGCTCAAGCGCATCGCAATCACCTGGGCGATCCTGAACGGTCTCGGCTTCATCATGGCCTACGTCACGCCGTTCTTCTCTGGCGGTCAATGGACGGCATAAAGCATGGGGATTCTTGACGGCGTTGTCGAATGGATCTCCGAACAGATCATGCACGGTCTGGACCTTATCAACACGTCGGTGCTTGGTGCGCTCGGCTGCGGGATGGACACGTTTCTGCGCTACTTCCCGGCAGCCGAGACGATGTACGATATTTTTACCGCCATCGGCATCGGCCTGATTCTCTTGATGTGGGTCTGGAACCTGTTCAAAAACTACTGGCTGGGCGCTGGCTTTGAAGCGGAGCACCCGGTCAAGCTGACCTTCCGCGCGATCATCTTCATCACGCTTACCTACTGCGCGAAAAGCATTGTCGAGATCGTCCTGAAGATCGGCGGCACGCCATATGACTGGATCTTATCATCCGAGCTGCCGCCGCTCAGCTTTGCGGATTTCAATTCCGTCATGCTGGTCATCATCGGCGCTTGCGCAAACGGTGCGGTCACGCTGATCGTGCTCATCATCGTCGTGCTGCTGGCGTGGAACTATCTGAAGCTGCTCTTTGAAGCCGCCGAGCGGTATATCCTGCTCGGTGTGCTTGTTTACACCGCGCCGGTTGCGTTCTCGATGGGCGGCTCTCAGTCCACAGCAAACATCTTCAAGGCATGGTGCCGGATGCTGGGTGGGCAGGTGTTTCTGCTGCTCATGAACGCATGGTGCCTGCGGCTGTTTACCAGCATGGTCGGCACGTTTATCGCAAATCCTTTGTCCCTATAAGGAGTATCCATGAGAAAACGATTCTTTTTGAACTTTCTGCTGATTCTCGCCCTCGTTGCAGTTATGTCAACCAGTGCGTTCGCCATTTCGGAAAGTGACGTAGACTCCGCAGTCAGTGCTTCCGGGAAGGAAGCTGTTTCTGGCAACGTGCTGGTTTGGTTCCTGTGTGCCATTGCGTTCTTAAAGGTGTCACAGAAGATCGACAGCTTTCTGTCCAGCCTTGGCCTGAACGTCGGGCATACCGGCGGCTCCATGCTCTCAGAAGCAATGATCGCCATGCGCGCCATCAACACCGCGACCAGCGCGGTCTGCAGCGCATTGGGCAGCCGCAGCCGTCACGGTTCTGCTCCTGCATCCGGGAAATCCGGCAGTGGAAGCGCGGCTGCGGCAGGCTTTTTCAGCGGCGGACTCGTCGGCATGGCAAGCCGCAAAATCGTGAGCGATGCTGTGCGCACGGCGACGACAGAGAAAAACATCGTCCAGCCGCAGCAGGCCGAGGCGACTGTCAGCCGGACACACGCCAACAGCGACACCCATTCCGGTTCGCAGTCTGCCTCCGAGCAGCAGCGGCAGAACACCAGCCAACTTGACCAGAATCAGCAGACGGTTTCTTCCCGCGCTGTAAACTCGGAACAGCGAGAAAACTCCCAGCAGGCGCTTCACGAATCGCAGCATTCCGTAGACACCAGCCAGATCCATCAGGATACACAGACTGCGCAGGAGCAGCAGTTCCACGCGGCGCTGCATACGGAGGATCAGCAGGCATCGCATCTGTCGTTCCAGTCGGAACAGGGTGAGTTTGTCGGCTCCGTGGTGCAGTCGGATGAATTTGAAGCAAGCAGCGAAGAAGCCCGAACGGAGCAGTCGCAGGTCATGCAGTCCGCCTTGCAGCAGGAGCAGATCGGTGTTACCCAGCGCGAGGTGCAGTCCGAGGAAAGCCACCATGCACAGCATGATACGATGGATGGTTTCCACACGGAACAGTCTGGAATCACGCAGCGTGAGCAGGCGCAGCATACCCAGCAGGAGACGCAAAGCTCCACTTTCGGACAGGTGGAATCGCAATCCCGGCAGCATACTGCGCAATCCGACAAACAGTTTTTCTCCGTCCGCAATGGACTTTCCAAAACCACCATTGCAGAGCGGACGGTTCAAGCGCAGGAGCGCCCCGGCAGATTCCTGCACAGCAGAACACCATCTGCTGCGCCCGCTTCTGCCCCGGCAAATGAAGCGCCTGCCGGCCGGTCTGCTCCGATCCCGTCCGCACCGACGCAGTTCCGCAGCTTCGGCGGAACACTGTTTGCGAAATCGCTCTATCAGGGCGGCGCGTTTGCCAACGATGTGATCGGCACGGTTGCCCAGGGTGATTACCGCACGACCGGCTCCATCACCGGCGAGACCGCGACACGTTCTTTGATGTCCTATATGGGCTTCACCGCGTTGGGAGAACACGCAACCAACATTCCGCGCTATCAGGACGTGGAGATCGGCGGCGGCCGCATCACAGGACGCGAGTTCACGCCAGAGCATCCGGGCGGCATTGATTTCTGTATGTACCATGCTGACCAGTACGCCCAACCGAAGGGCGATTACAGCAAGGTCTACTCCGCGGACGACGCCGCATGGTATAAGCAGTACGCAGCGGACACTGTAGAACGAAAGCCCTATCAAACGGAGGACAGCAAGATCGCCTATCACGAAAAGATCGTGCAGAAGCTGCCGAATCCACCGCAAAGAAAAGATCGGATGTGAGAACCTATGAGTCAGGAACAACGGGACAGCTATGTGATCCCGCCAAACTTTATTGAGGGCGGTTCGTTCTTCGGCGGCTTATTCAAGGCGCGAAATGTGGTCGAGGCGGTCATTCTTGCCGCCGGCACCGGGCTTCCGATCCTGATGCTCTCGTTGACGCTGACCGTCCGGATCATCCTGCTCTGCCTGACCTCGCTGCCGCTGGCGCTTCTGGCGCTCATCGGGATCGCGGGGATGCCGCTTTCCTCCTATATCATTCTGTTTTTTCGTTTCCTCCGCAACCGCAGAAGTCTAAGTAAGAGCGGCGGCAAGAGCAGCCGAAAGCAGTCCATTCTCCCGACATGGGATAAAAAGTCCGGCCCCAGCACGGCTGTGCAGCCCGCCGCCTACAAAAAGGACGGCAGCCGCATCCGCTTTGCAAAGGATACGCGCCGCCTGATGCTGGACACTGCCTATCGGCAGAAGAAGCAGGCGGAACGCCCCGGCAATCCGCTTGCAGCGTATGTGCCGATTCAGAAAATCGAAAACGGCATTGTCTACACGACCGACCACCGATTTATCAAGATCCTGGAGATCGTGCCGATCAATTTTCTGCTTCGCAGCGCAAGAGAGCAGCGGAATATCGTGTATTCGTTCATCAGCTACCTCAAAATCGCACCTGTGAAGCTTCAAATCAAGGTTATCACCAAGCGCGCAGATATGAACCGGCATATCGAAACCGTGCGCCGGGAGATGGCACAGGAGACGAATGAAAGCTGCCGGATGCAGCAGGAGGACTATCTGAAGCTGCTCAAAAAGCTCGGCTCCAAAGAAGCCATCGCACGCAGGTTTTTCCTCATCATGGAATACGAACCGCTCCCCGGCGCGAAGAAAGACCGCGAAGAAGCGGATGCCATTTCGTCACTGCAAACAGCGGCGCGGACGGCGGCAAATTATCTCCGGCAATGCGGCAACAGCGTTGTCCAGCATGAGAATGAGGACGAAGCTGCCGCCGAAATGCTCTATACATTTCTCTGCCGCAGAGAAAGCACGGATATTCCGTTTTTGCAGCGCATCTCCCATATCACATCCAACTACATAAAGGCAGGCTGCTCCATTGACGAAATTCCCGTCGGTGATTTTTTTGCGCCTTCGCAGCTGGATTTTACGCATGGCAGCTATCTCTACATTGACGGAACGTACTATGCGTATCTGCTGGTGCCGTCGGACGGGTATAAGTCCGAGGTTCCCGCGGGCTGGCTGAGTCTGCTGGTCAACGCCGGGGACGGCATTGACCTCGACGTATTTCTGACGCGGCAGCCAAAGGATCGCATGATCCGCAAGCTCGGCCAGCAGCTTCGCATCAATCGCAGCAAGATCAAGGAGACCAGCGACACCAATACAGACTTTGACGACCTCGACAGTGCCATCCGAAGCGGCTATTTCCTGAAGGATGGTCTGAGCAACCATGAAGATTTCTACTACCTGAATCTGCTCATCACCGTGACCGCAGACAATCCGGACGATCTGGACTGGAAGTGCGCTGAAATGAAGAAGCTGCTTATTTCGCAGGATATGAATGTGCAGAACTGCAATTTCTGTCAGGAACAGGCGCTCCGCTCGTCTTTTCCGCTCGTGAAGCTGGATAAATCGCTCTTTGAACGCAGCAAGCGGAATGTGCTGACGCTGGGCGCAGCAAGCTGCTATCCGTTCACGGCGTATGAGCTGTGCGACGACAATGGCATCCTGCTCGGCGTCAACAAGCACAACAACTCGCTCATCATCGTGGACATCTTTGATTCGCGCATCTACAAAAACGCCAACATCGCCATTCTCGGTACGAGCGGCAGCGGCAAGACCTTTACCATGCAGCTCATGGCGCTGCGGATGCGGCGTAAGGGTATCCAGGTGTTTATCGTCGCGCCGCTCAAAGGGCACGAATTTCATCGGGCCTGCTCCAACATCGGCGGTGCGTTCATCCAGATCTCGCCCGCATCCCCCAACTGCATCAACGTCATGGAGATCCGGCAGACAGACCGCTCGGTCGATGAACAACTCGACGGCAGCACCGTGGAGCGCTCCATGCTGGCCGCCAAGATCCAGCGGCTGCACATCTTTTTCAGCCTGCTGATCCCCGACATGAATCACGAGGAGCGGCAGCTTCTCGATGAAGCCATGATCCGCACCTACGCCAAGAAGGGTATTACGCACGACAATGACACGCTCCGCGACCCCACGCACCCGGAACGATACCGCGAGATGCCAATTCTGGGCGATCTGTACGCGGTACTCAAGGAATCTTCCTCCACGCTGCGGCTGGCAAACATTCTGAACCGGCTCGTCAGCGGCTCTGCCAAAACGTTCAACCAGCAGACAAACGTGTCTCTCGATAACAAATACATCGTTCTGGATATTTCGGAGCTGACCGGCGACCTTCTGACCGTCGGCATGTTTATGGCGTTGGACTTTGTGTGGGATAAGGCGAAGGAGAACCGCACCGAGGAAAAGGCCATCTTCATTGACGAGTGCTGGCAGCTCATCGGCGCCAGCAGCAACCGCCTGGCAGCGGAGTTTATGCTGGAGATCTTCAAGATCATCCGCGGCTACGGCGGCTCGGCCGTCTGCGCGACGCAGGACCTCAATGACTTTTTCGCGCTGGAGGACGGCAAATACGGCAAGGGCATTATTAACAACTCTAAGACCAAGGTGATCTTGAATCTGGAGGATGAGGAAGCCCAGCGCGTCGGCTCCATTCTGCATCTTTCTGAAGCAGAGCTGATGGAGATCACGCACTTTGAGCGCGGCAGCGCCCTTATCAGCACGAACAATAATAATGTCGCCGTTGAGATTAAATGCAGCGAACTGGAAAAGGAACTCATCACCACCGACCGCAGGGAGCTTCAGGAATTGCTGAAGCGGAACGGCAAAATAGAGCGTGTCTGATTGGAGGATTGGAAGATACTGTGATACTCTGCTTTGCGGTGCGGTCTGCCCTCTTTCTTTTGGTTTTGGGTATAAGAAAAGCACCTCCGCAGAGATGCTTTCTTAATACTGCTTGAAATTGTTCAGATTAGATTGCTTGGGATAAAGCAGTTATCCGCGTCGATTGGAATCGGCTCCTCACACATACAGATGATACCGCCATTTCCACGCTTCAAGGATGCCTTGTCGATTACACTGTACTTTTTGACCTCCCGGCGGTCGGGCGCAGCACTCTTTTTGATTTCGAGCGGATGAATGACATTGTTTTCCTCAACAAACACGTCGATCTCTTTTGCATTGGAATCCCGAAAATAGGTCAGATTCACCTTGGACTTCGCGTAGGCGTAGTTCTTGACCAGCTCCATTACAACATAGTTCTCGTAGTAATGCCCGCTTGCAGCGCCGCTGCGCAGTGTATCCGGCGTCAGCCACATAGACAGATATGCACAAAGCCCGGTATCACAGAAGTACAGCTTTGGCGTTTTGCTGAGACGCTTGAGTTCATTGTTGGAATACGGCGCAAGCAGATAGACGATACGCAATCCTACAAGTACGTTCAGCCACTCCTTCGCCGTACTCGGAGCAATGTCGGCAGACTCAGCCAATGTGGAATAATTGACCTGCTCCGACACGAGCGAGGCGCATCCAACAAGAAACTTGCGAAAACGCACAGCATCGGTGATTCCACCAGCTTCGGTTGCATCACGCATCAGATACGTGTCGATATAGGAGTTGAAATACTCCTGTCTGAGTTCATCGTCCACGCCCTGCACCTGCGGCATACCGCCCTCCCAAATGTGCTGGAATACCTGAATTACATCGTTCTTCGGAACTTTCTGCTGCCTTGCCTGCAGCGTGGCAAGCGAAAAATCCAGATCCGTATCGAATACAAACCCTGCTTTTTCTCTTGCGGATAAGCTGTATAGCTCCAGAATGCCAATTCTTCCGGCAAGGGTTTCCTGCACTTTTTTCATCATATTGTACTGCTGAGAACCAGTCAGCCAGATAAGGCCCTTTTCATCACTCTCGTCGCAAATGATCTTGATTTGCTCAAACAGCTCCGGTGCTTTCTGCACCTCATCAATAAGGACCGGCGGCTTATAGGTCTGAAAGAACAGCACGGGGTCAGACTGTGCGAGCTCTCTTGCCATTGTATTGTCCATCGTGACATAGGTTCTGCTGCTTTCTGCAAGGTGCTTTAGCATCGTCGTTTTACCGACCTGCCTCGCACCTGTAACAAGGATGACCTTGAAAAAATCATTGAGCTTTAAGAACTTACGCTCAAGCTCTCGTGTGATATATGCCATAACGCCCTCCATATTTTTAGGATAATCTATGGTCAATCGTATTTTATCATAGTTTTCTCATTTTATCAAGGGAGCATACGCAGGATGGTTTTTAACTTTTCTGTAAACGCTCAAAAATTCGAGCAGCCCATTCATATACAGAGTTCTCTACGCAAATCTGCAAAGACTTCGGACACAGCGCTGGAATGGTCAGCCTTTGCAGCACTCAGCCCATCTTGCATCATGGCGTTAAATTCAGCATCCGTCATTTCAACGCGGACAAGTGTCTCTGAAATATCGTGTTGCTTCTCAATCCCATCTACCAAATTTCCTACATTGGGCTCTGCGTGGGTCGTGAAAGTTACCGTTCTCGTATCCAAACGAATCGCCTCCCATTTGTCTCCAGCATATATGAATACGCCTAAAATTGCAATCAATTTTGCAGCTTTGAAAGCAACATCTTTTCTCTAAAATCATCTTTGCGTACACAATACGTCTTTTATGCGTACAGCAGCCATCTTCAAATCTGACAGCTACAGTTTGTACGTATTCTGTGCGGCAGTTATACGCACAAAAATAAGAGGTGACGACTATGAAAACCCGCGCACAGATTTACTCGCACGAAGCCAGCGGCATCCTGCGAGACATTTCCACCTATGGTGTCCTGACACAGAAACATATTTTAGGTTTGTATCCGCAGAAAGACGAGCAGATCAAAAATCTTTTGTCCTATCTCTGCAAGCAAAAGCGTCTGTTCCTCGTGGACGGCTTCTATTCCCTGACGCCGGAGCTGCCAAAAGACCGCGACCGTGGTTTGGAAGCAGCGGTCACAGTACTGGCGGACTTTATGGAGCAGGTCGAGTATCACGCCGCAGGAGAATATCCTGCGAAGATCATCTTCCTTGCCGGCGGCGAGGTCTATGAAATTCTCTACGCCGAACCGGGAAAGGAAGCTATTCTGAATCTGATGCTTGCCCGCCCAGCACAGGAACCACCTGTGCGGCTGGTCATTCTGGAAGATGCCGCACAAATTGGTCTGCTTGCTATCCCAAACGTGCGCGCATACTGTTTGCTGGATGGTGATGGAAGTGTTCAATATCTTCAAGAACTCATGTAAAAGGACGGATGCAGCGTCTGCATCCGTCTAGAAAATAAACTATATAAATTACATTTCAGTCGTTGCTATGCACTGTTGCCACCAGCCTTCTGTGAGAAGCGAGCAATGCAGATTTCATTTGCTGATCTGTGATTTCTCCCCTTGCCCAACAAGCAGAGAGCGTTTTGGCATAATCGGAAACCGGAACACCTTCAATCGCATTGATTGCATCGGCTGCCTTGACCGCAGCAATTCGGCGGTTTTGCATTTGATCCATAACAACCGCTCCTTTCACACGTCGTATTTTCTTAACTCAGTATAGCCTAGATTCTAAATAAAATCAATTTTCTTTTTTGAAGCCCTATTTCACTACGGAGGTTACCTATGAACCGTGCGCTTTTATCCAAGCGGATATCATCGCTGCTGGCGGAGGTCTCACGGCTGAGCAATGCGCTTTGTGCCATGAACACGATGGACTTGCAGCGGTATCCGGAAAACTATGAGCTGCTTTCCACTGACGCAGCGCTCCGCGCAGAGCAGATCGCCTGCCGGATGCGGCATCTGGTCTACGGCTTTACCACCGTGCAGAAGCATGAATACCTGACCTCCGCTGCAAATGTCCTCGGCATCACGATCACTGCGCAGCCGGGGCTGGTGGAAATTACGCTGCCGGGTCTGCTTCCTAAAAAAAAGCAGCGCAGCGCCGAATATCTGACCGACCCGCTGGAGCAGGCGCTCGGACAGTTTGTTAAAGATCATCCTCTTTCCCATTTTGAGTCGTGCATCATCTGCTTCTGCCATATCTATGCGGTATCTGGCGGACGCGGCCGCATCCGGGACTATGACAATCTGGAAATGAAGCAGATTTTGGACGTTGTCTGCGCCTATCTTATGATGGATGACAATGGGCTTTTGTGCAACGTCTATAACACCACGGAGTTAGGCGAGGAAGATGTCACAAAGCTCTTTGTAATGGATCAAGATATGTTTCCGGGCTGGCTGGAAGAGCATCAAAATGCGCTGGAAACCATGTCGGATTTTTAAGCATTTTTCGTCCTTCTTTTTCAGATACCGCCGCGCATGGTGTTTTCCCTTGAAACATCAGGCGTTTTCGCTTGACCGGCAGCGCAAAAATTACCGAAGTTAAGAGCCGATACGGTAAAAGAGGTCATCGTTTATGAAGCCGACGCAACTTCCCACTGATGGCACGCTTCCGCTTCTTGTGCTGCAGATCATTGCCGTCTCCGGCGAGTTCCCGGCTGCTTTTTCCGGCCACTTTCCGGGCGGCAGCAGCTACATTGGAAGCGTGATCGGCAAACTCAAAAAGGACGGGCTGCTCCGTTCGTATACCAAGAACGGTTTGCGTGGACTCAGGCTGACCGCAAGCGCCAAACGCCTGCTGCTTCAAAAATATCCGGTAGACCTTGCGCCCTATCTCACAGGCGCGACCGAGACAAGTTCTTTGAAGTCCGAACCAGAGCGCCGGCTGCGGCTGCACCGGATGGCAGAGACGCTTTTGATCCTGCACAACGCGCAAATCCCGTCGCTGCCGTGGGAAAAGCCATCTATTCAAGACTGGCGCTCAAATCCCACTCTATTTCCGGTCTACTATTCCTCCCGCGAGTTCAAAGCTCTCGGCAGTCTTTGCACCAAAATCCGCAATTCCCGCATGACGGGCGTGCTGTTCACAGAACAGGCCATCTTCCCGGTTTACAACATGGCTTCGACCTTTCCGAGATGGGCATACAATGCCGAGATCCGATTAAAAGCTGTTTTGCAGACAGAATTCTGCCGCAATGCACAGTTCACGATCAGCGGCATTGTATTCGGCAGTTCTCCCATGCAGATACCTGCGATCCTGAATGACATGACGCAGAACCATTTCCTTTTGGATGGCAGTTATCCGCATTTCTATTTTCTGACGCTCGACCACTTTGGTGAGATCGGCGCAATCAAATTATGTCAACCAGATATGCAGGAGCGGTTGAATGAAATCCTCTCAGAAAACCTCCTGCCACCGTCCCCCGCAATGCCAATCGAACATGACGCTCTGGAGCAGGACGGGTCGCCCGTCCTGTTTTCGTATCTCTGCGACCTGCCAAGGCTGCACCGGTTTCGCTGTGCGCTGACGCTGCGGAACCAGACTGGCAGCATCCTCTGCTTTGACTATCAGGCAGATGCGCTACAGGCGGTGTTCGGCGCACAGGTCAATATCACAAGCATCGACTTTGCCGCTTACGAAAGGATGATGCTCCATCAATAAGAAACAGAAGATCGTTCTGGTCTGTTTTCTCCCCGTCGCGCTGGCTGCCCTTTTCTATGCTGGCGGCTACATTGCGCAGTTCATCTACAACTATCAGGCATGGACGGCCGAAGGCGGCACGCCGTACAGCGGTACCTCGCCGCCGCTGCCGGACGCCGCGTTCGACGTCTGCCTGCGGTTCGTATTCCGCTTTCCATACGGTCTGTACGGCATGGGCATCTTTCTGGCGGCAATCGTACTTCTTGTCGTGGCGATCATGCACATGGGCGCCGGCGGCGACGGGCAGTACGACAAGGCCAGAAACCTGACCTATTCCCACAAAGGAACCTACGGAACCGCCGGTTTTCTCAATCCAAAAGAAGCCGGACAGGTACTCGACTTTGTACCGGACCTGCGCAAGCACCACGGCACCATTCTCGGTGAAGTGGATGGCCGCGTGGTCTGTATCCCGGAGAAAACGCGCTTCAATGGAAATCTTGCCGTCTACGGCGCAAGCGGCTCGAAAAAGACGCGCGCGTTCTGCGTCAATATGATCTTGCAGTGCGCGGCGCGAAAAAGCTCACTGGTCATCTGTGATCCGAAATCAGAGCTGTACGAGAAAACCAGCGCGTATCTGCGCGATCAGGGCTATACCGTGCGCGTGTTCAACTTGGTCACGCCTGCGTCGTCGGATTCGTGGAACTGCCTGTCCGAGATCGACGGACAGGAGCTGATGGCGCAGCTTTTCTGCGATGTCATCATCCGCAACACCGGCAGCGACCGTGGGGACCATTTCTGGGACAGCGCCGAAATGAATCTTCTCAAGGCGCTCGTCCTGTTTGTCGAGCGCAGCTATCCCCCGGAACGACGGAACATTGGCGAAGCGTATCAGCTGCTTGTAAGCTGCTCGGAAAAGGAACTGAACGAACTGTTTGACGCGCTCCCGCTGGGGCATCCGGCCAGAGCGCCGTACAGCATCTTCCGCCAATCGTCGGAGAGCGTGCGCGGCGGCGTCATTATCGGTCTCGGCTCCCGGCTGCAGGTGTTCCAGAATGCGGACATTCGCGCCATCACCAGCCATGATGAGATCGATCTGGAACTACTTGGCAAGCAGCCGTGCGCTTATTACTGCATCACGAGCGATCAGGACAGTACCTTTGATTTCCTGTCCTCGCTGTTTCTGTCGTTCATTTTTATCAAACTCGTCCGCTACGCCGACCAGAACTGTCCGGGCGGCTGTCTGCCGGTTCCTGTTCATGTGCTCGGCGAGGAGCTTTGCGCCTGCGGCGTTATCCCCGATCTCAGCCGAAAAATCTCCGTGATCCGTTCCCGGAACATCAGTATGTCCTGCGTGTTTCAGAATCTCGCCGGTCTGCAAAACCGCTATCCCAACAACCAATGGCAGGAAATTCTCGGCAACTGCGACGTGCAGCTGTTTCTCGGCTGTACGGACGCACTGACGGCGGAGTTCATTTCCTCACGCTCCGGCGAAGCGAGCGTTGCTGTGACCAGTCAGGCCAAGCAGCTCGGCACATGGCGTATTTCCAACTATACCCCGGAATACCGCGAAACGAGCGGTGTCGGCCGCAGGCGGCTGCTCACGATGGACGAGGTTTTACGACTGGACGTGGATAAGGCGCTCGTCATTATCCGCGGGCGCAATATTCTGGAGGTCGATAAATTTGACTACTCCAAGCACTACGAAGCGAAGAAGCTGCGTCCGGATAAAGCGGCGGCACATATTCCGCGCTGGAGAAGCGAAGCGCCGCCGCCCCCAGTCGCACCTGCTCCCCGCACAGCCCCAGCACCTAAAAAAGATACTCCTGCAAAAAAGCAGAAGATCATAACCACCAGCAAGGAATCCATTTTATCCAAACCCAAAACAGCAAAAAAGGAGGAATGACCCATGCCCAGAAAAAGGGAATTGCCTGCTCCGGACAGCGGTGAACAGGACGACCTGCTTCCCACTGAGCCGCAGGAGGAGCCCATCCCCACAGAAAGTCCGCCCGATGAGGGCGTACCGGATGAAGATGCGCCGTCGGAAGAATACACAGAATTTCTTCAGGCGCTGAACGAAGCTCCCATGCAGGAAGAACCACAGCCAGCTTCATCTGACGAAGCGGAGCCAATACTCGCAGAGGAAGAACCAGCACTGACTATCCCCTCAGAGGAACTGCCACCTGAACCTCCGCGCTCCGATTCTCAGCCGATGCCTCACAATGACGCGGTGCTGACGATCACTGCCAGAACACGCATCAAAAGCGAAGCCGAAGCCACCGACGAACTCTGGCACGAGATCCGCAACGCCTACCGGACGCGGCGGATCTTGACCGGCACACTGGACGGCATTGAGCAGACGGCAGGCAGAAAGACGCTGGCGACGGTCAGCTTCCACGGCTTCCGCATTGCCATCCCGATCCGTGAGATGCTTGTGCTGGAAGACCGGATGCCGTCCGGCAGAGCGTATGCCGACTATATGAACCGGCTGAACCGCATCCTTGGCACGATGCTCGGCGCGGAGATCGATTTCATCGTCAAGGGCATTGATTCGACCACGCACAGCGCCGTTGCCAGCCGCCGGGAAGCCATGCTCCGAAAACGGCAGACGTTCTATCTCGGCAAAGACGCATCCGGAAACCCCTACATCTATCCCGGCCGTCTGGTCGAAGCGCGTGTGATCGCCGTCGCGGAGAAGGTGCTGCGCGTCGAAGCCTTTGGCATTGAATGTGCCATCTTTGCCCGTGACCTCTCCTGGCAGTGGGTGTCCGACGTCCGCGACCTTTACAGTGTCGGCGACCGGGTTCTGGTCCGCGTGCAGGAGATCAGCGGCGAGGATGCCGAGCATCTTTCCATCCGGGCAGATATCCGCAGCACGTTTTCCGAAACCAGCGTGGACAATTTGAAGAAGTGTCAGGTACAGAGCAAGTACGCCGGCAAGGTCACAGATCTTCGCGGCGGCGTTGTGTATATCCGCCTGAACAACGGCGTCAACGCCATCGCGCACACCTGCTATGATTCCAGAATGCCCGGCAAAAAGGACGATGTCAGCTTTGCGGTCACACGGCTGGATGAAGAACACGGCATTGCCGTCGGCATTATCACGCGGATCATCAAGCGGAACCTGTAATCCGGCAGCGTTCTGCCTATGACCGATTTCATGTTCCCTGCAGCGTCCACACTGGAACCGCTGCTGCGCCGTCTGAGGGTGCCTCCCTGACGGTACTAAACTACAAAAGGAGTTTTCTCTATGAAAGCCAAAGAAGAATACGTTGACGCCCCTCGTGAAACACGCTCCAAGGACATCACCGTCTACGCGATCATTTTCCTCGTTCTGCTGGTCGGCGCGGGCATTTTCTTCGCGGTCAAGCTACTGCATAAGCCCGCAGATACGGCGCTTGCAAGCAGCAAATCCGGAATTGTCTACGACTCCAGCGCTGTCGAGGGCGGCTGGGACAATCTCAGCCCGGAAGAAATTGCGGAAAAACTGAACGAAAAGGTTGCGGAAGGCATGATCAATATTTCGATGAACACCGCGCCGTACTTTGAAAATGGCAAAGCTGAGGGCAATGTCATGATCGTGAACGAGGACATCAATCTTTACCCGCAGCAGGTCGAGTTCATCCGCAATGACACGCAGGAGATCATTTATCAGTCCAAAGCAATCCCTGTGGGCAGTAAAATTGAACGTGCTGCTCTCGCCGTGGAGCTTCCGGCTGGCACATACGAATGCACAGCGATGTTCCATAACCTCGATCCTGAGACCGGCAATGTTATCGGCACAGCCGGGGCCATCATCAACATCACAATTCAACACTAATTTCAATTTATAAAGGAGTATTTACAATGAAGAACACTAAGAAAATCGTATCCCTCGTCCTCGCCATCTGCATGCTCGCCTCCCTCGCCATTTCCGCTTCCGCGGCCAACACTGTTGATACCTCTGGCGGCACCGGCACTTCTTCCGTCACCCTGTCCAGCACCGCAGACGGTTCCATCGGCGGCGACCCGGCAGCTACTAAGATGTCCGTGACCGTCCCCACCGTGCTGCCCATCGCTGTCGGCACTGACGGCACTGTTTCTACCGCGACCGATGCAAAGATCGTCAACAATTCTTTCGGTGCTGTCAAAGGCAACAGCGTTTCTATCGAAGCCGCGCAGGGCTGGAATCTGACCGCGTTCGGTGACAAGGCTACGCTTGCCAAGGAAAAGGTTGACAGCAACAAGTTCGGTTTCCAGATCGCGCTCGGCAACGGTGAAAAGAAGCTGACCGACAACAAGAACGCCAGCAAGCAGACCCTTCTGGATACTGCTGTTGAAGGCTGCTACATGAGCGGTGTGGGCGACACCTCTGCAAACAGCATTGGCATCGCATATGACGCCATCGTGACCCCGGTTTCCGAGGCCGTCACGAACACCGCCATCGCAAGCGTACTCTTCATCATCGCTTGGGATGCGGTCTAATTCAACTATCTACTGCAAAGGGGAACGCTTGCGCGTTCCCCTTACCTGATTCTACAAGACAAGGAGGACTTCAAAATGAAATGGAAAAGAATCCTCGCAATGATCCTCGCCGTCGCATCGTGTCTGTCGCTGGCTGTCAGTGCGTCGGCGGCAAACACAGTCACCCGCAAGGCCACAGATTTCAAAGACTATGACCGTACCGCATGGTACGCCGAAGCCGTGTCTGCGGCCGTGGATAACGGACTGCTTTACGGCAAATCCAGTACCGTCATCGACCCGAATGGCGCGATGACCCGTGCGGAGATGGCCGCAATTATCAACCGCTCGTTTGGTTGCTATAAAACTGCGGACATTTCGCAGTACAAGGACGTTTCCAAGAGTGCGTGGTACTACAAGGATGTAGCCCTCGCCGTCCAGATGGGGACTTACAACGGGCGCAGTTCTTCCGCAATGGCTCCGGACGCACCAATCAGCAGGCAGGAAGCGATGACTGTTGTGGCGAGAGCGCTGGAACTGGATTATGACGCATACGCAAAAACGGATCTGTCCAAATTTGCAGACCGTGACAAAATCTCCGCATGGGCGCTGCCCTACATCCGCGCGATGGTCGGCGCTGACTATATCCACGGCAGAGGAAAAAATCTTGCCCCGTTAGACAATATCACGAGAGCGGAATTTGCGCAGATTTTTGCGAACATCATTGGCAGCTATATCACGGTAAAGGGTAGCTATGATAAGGACATCAAAGGCAGCGTTCTGATCCGCACCGACGATGTGACGCTCCAGAACATGACCGTGGACGGCGACCTCATCATCGGCTGCGGCGCAGCGGATGGAAAAATCACGCTGGACAACGTCACCGTAACTGGACGGCTGCTCGTTTGGGGTGGCGGTACAAAAGCTGTTTACTGCAACGCTGGAACGAATATGCCCGCTGTTGTCGTAGCCCGTGTAGACGATGCGGTCAAAGTCATTTATGACAGGGATTCCACCCTCGCAGTCATTGACACGATCAAGGTTCGCATCACGGAACGCGCAAAGGCTTTCAAAGAAACTGAGGTTGTCTTTTACGATGTCAGCGGTCTCCGTGAAGCCCAGAAGCAGCTCAATGCCATCGTCGCGGACAATCAGATTGATATTACTG
>OWJI01001215.1_pt1 | contig 16321 bp, 10 predicted proteins | sample 1732541 | NCBI WGS metagenome assembly OWJI01 (sample SAMN05065727, study PRJEB22554) | human gut metagenome | biome: ENVO:2100002; feature: ENVO:00000062; material: ENVO:00002003 | host: Homo sapiens | place: USA
TCTACACTTATGCGATCGTCGGCAGCGTCAGATGTGTATAAGAGACAGTAATATTTATCTTATTTTAGAGTAAGAAAGTTCATATATGTCGGAATTCTCCGGCAGATATCCCAAACAATTTATAAAACAATTTAATATAGGACAATGAGAGAAAGTATTTATTTGTCTGTTTCTGGAAGGACTGAAGGATGAATACATATATTACAGCTTACGGAACTGATATTGGAACGAAGAAAAAGGTCAATCAGGACAGCTTATGCGTGAAGATAGCAGTGGTAAAGGATAAGACAGTCTGCATGGCAGTGCTGTGTGATGGCATGGGAGGCTTAAGCAAGGGAGAACTTGCCAGTGCAACTGTAGTGCAGGGGTTTTCTGACTGGTTTATGAAAACATTGCCATATACAGACGGGAAGGTATCTTTGATAAAAGAACAGTGGGAAAATCTGATTGTAAATTTGAATGGAAAAATATGGAATTACGGGAAAAAACATGAGGTAGAATTGGGGACAACCCTGACCGTAATTCTGTTAATTGATTATAAACAGTATATAATTGCGCAGGTGGGAGATTCCCGGACATACAGAATAGATTCGGCACTTGTGCAGCTGACAGAGGATCAGTCCTTTGTGGCAAGAGAGATAAAACGAGGAAACATGACAGAAGAGGAAGCATTAACAGACCCACGGAGAAATGTGCTGTTACAGTGTATCGGAGCATCGCAAAATGTGAAGCCGGATTTTGTGGAAGGCAAAGTGGAAAATGAAAGCAGCTTCTTATTATGCTCAGATGGTTTTTGGCATAAGATAACGGAACTAGAAATATATCAGGCACTGAGTAATTCGAAATGGAATTCTAAAGGTCAGATAGAAGAAAAACTTCATCAGTTAATTCAATTAAATATGAAGCGTGGAGAAACGGATAATATCACGGTTATTTATATAGGTAAAAGTACAGAAGATTAAAGAGGAAAAATTATTGTGGCAATAATAGGTACATTGATTGAGGGGAAGTATGAAATATTAAAGCTGATTGGAAAAGGCGGTATGTCAGAGGTTTATCTTGCAATGGATAAGAATCTGAATAAGCAATGGGCGGTAAAAGAAATTAAAAAACGAGCACGGGATAAGAATAATGAAGTAGTCGTACAGTCAGCCATTGCGGAAGCTAATATGATGAAAAAACTGGATCATCCCTGTCTGCCTAGAATTGTAGATATCATAGATAAAGAGGATGTTATCTATGTTGTAATGGACTATATAGAAGGCGAACCACTGAATAAGGTGCTGGAGAGAGATGGTGCTCAGCCACAGGAAACTGTAATTGAGTGGGCAGAAGAATTGTGCGGAGTATTGGATTACTTACATATGCAGAATCCGCCAATTATATATAGAGACATGAAACCGGCAAATATCATGCTGCAGCCAAACGGAAATATAAAGCTGATTGATTTTGGGATTGCAAGAGAATATAAGGAACACAGTCTGGAGGATACCGTCAGCCTTGGAACAAAAGGATATGCAGCTCCGGAGCAGTTCGGAGGAAAGGGACAGACAGACCAGAGAACCGACATTTATTGTCTGGGAGTGACATTGTATCATCTGGTGACCGGAAAGAATCCCTGTGAGCCGCCTTATGAGATTTATCCGATTCGTTATTGGAATCCGAATCTGTCATCAGGACTGGAAAGTATTATTTTAAAATGTACCAGAATTAACCCGGAAGAAAGATATCAGTCATGTGCAGAACTTCTATATGCAATTTTGCATTATGAGGAAGCGGATGAGACATATCAGAAGAAGCAGAAGAAAAAGTTATATACATTCTATGGAATGCTGCTGGCTGCAGTAGTGAGTCTGGGAATTGGTATTACCGGGCAGCTTCTACAAAGACATGTAAAAAATAATGATTACGATAATTTGCTGTTACAGGCAGAAAAATCAGCAACAGATGAAGAAAAAATAGAAATATATTTAGAAGCGGTTGATATCAAACCGACAGATACAAAGGCCTATTTAGGTCTTATTGCTGCGTTTAAAGATGATGCGGTTTTTACGGTAGAAGAAGAGAATGAATTTAAAAAGAAAATCAATAATAATTTGAGCGGACTTCGGGAACAGGATGATTATGCAGATTTAGCCTATGAAATAGGAAGATTGTACTGGTATTACTATGATTATGGGAAAACAGATACCAGTGATAATCAGATAACAAGAATAAAGAGTTCTGTTCAGTGGTTTTCAGATGCGTATGATTATGGAAGCGAAGAATCGGATTATCATCGGATTACACAGGTATATAAAGAAATCGGTCAGTTTACAGGAGATGTGACATTGAATGTTGAGGAAGCATCAGATAAGGGAACCTATGCACCGTACTTTCAGAATTTGGAAGATTTACTGGAGATTGTAGATGGTGAAGACAGCGAGATTGTAAATCTTGAAGTATACAAACTGTGTTTGAATTCAATCGAAAATTATGCCAGAAAGTTTAAATCAGATGGAATCGAAGAGAGCCGGATACAAGCGTTTTATCAGGATGTCCTTGACAGAACCGATGCCGTGGATACAACAACGGATAAGACCGATGAAATAAAGCAGCAGATATTAGAACGTAAAGATGCGGCGCAGGATGCAATAAAAAATGCATATAGTGAACAATAGGAGCATGAATACAATGATATATCAGATTATTTCATGGATAGGATTTGGACTGGCAGCGATTTTTTTACTGATTGCAATTATTTTGTTTTTCAGTTTTGACATTATTTCTCTGCATGGTGAAGTAAGTGGAAAAACAGCAGCAAAGCAGATGAAAGAAATTCGTGAGCAGAATCGGAAGGAAGCAAACAGAAGAAGAGTGCCGATAAAAAATGAATATCCGGTAAAAGAGAAAGCGGTATCTAGAACAATTCCGGCAGCAGAGGATGAGAAAACAACAGTACTGGAAGATGAGACAACTCTGTTGGAAGAAGGTACAGTATTGCTGAGTAACGAAGAACAGAATATATCGGAGAATGATGGACTGATTTTGTTAGAGGATGTTATGGAAATTCATACGAATGAGACAATATAAGTAAATGAAAAACTTATAGGAAAGAGAACGAAAGAGGGAAGACTTATGAAGAAATGGAAGCAGATATTAGCATTGACACTTGCGGTTGTAGTCACATTGAGTGTAGTACCGGTGGGAGATGCAAGAGCAGCAGTGGAAGAACCGACAGAGTATGCAATTGTAGGTGAGATTGTAAATGCAGATGGAGCTGAAATTACAGTAAGGGAAGTATCTAAGGATGGCACAGAGAATGTTGAACTGCCATGGGAAGAGTTAGAGGAAGATACACAGAACAGTGATACAGAGAAGGATACAAAGATTTTTTATACCGATGAACTGGAAGCTGGAAAGGATTATTTGATTGAGGTACAGCCGAAGGAAGATTATAAAATTGTTTTAGATGAAGAAAATGATTTTGAAGAAAAAGGGGGAGGGTATCAGTATGCTTTTTCCTGCACGGAAGATAATAATTTTTTCAGATTTAAAGCAGAAGCACAGAAAACAACAGGGGAAATGACTTTGAATATAGTTACGGATGGAAAGAGTGATTTTTCCGGTGGAAGCGTAACCGTATATAAAATCAAAGAGGATGGGGAAGAAGAATGTACACCATCTGAGTCGGCACAGGGTGTAAAAAAATATAATGTAAATGCAGAAAATGATTACCGCATAGAGGTTAAACCGGACAGAGATGCCGGATATGAATTTCAAAATAACCAGAAACCGGATGATTATACCTATGATGAAGAAAATGATATTTATTATAAAACATTTTCCTGCACCACGGAAAAATTATCTTATTCTGAGCAGATTTCTTTTGTGCTTAAGAAAGTGAAAATAAAGTTGGAACTTTCAGAAGGCGGCGGAATTCAGATTGGTGATACAGCTTATAGCAAATCAGAAGAAATAGACTGCAAATATGGAGATACCTTTGAAAATGTAAAAATTATTCCAAAACCAGGATATATTATAAAATCAGCAACCTGGAATGACGGTGAACTGACGATTTTACAGGATGAGGATACAGTAGGAAAAGTATCACTTCCGGCATTAAAAGAGGATGCAGCACTGACAGTAAGTTTTGAACAGGCAGAAGTGGAACAGGAAGCGCAATTTCCGGATGATATAGAGATTGTCTTTTCTAATGCGCAGGATGAAAATACCAGAGAAGTATCAGAGGATGGGATAACCTACAGCATTTCAAAAGGACAGACAGTTACGATAAAAAGCAAAAGCGGAAAATCAATTTCTTTTAATAACGAGAATAAGTCAGTTTTGGGAGTTTTCTGGGTAAGAGATTATGAGCAGAATAAGATACTGGATTCAGAAAAGACTATAAACAATATCTGGGAATTGGAGAGTCCGTGGAATATTTTTGCCAACCAGATAGGCTATGAACTAAAGAAACCGGTTACATTTATTTTTGATACAGTTCCGCCGACAGTAACTGTTACAGAGAATGGAAAAGCAGTAGAGAACGGATATAAAACATGGATTACAGGCAAGGAAGATAATATTGTTATTACCGGAAATGTAACAGATGCAGGAACGGAAGGCTCCAATTATCTTTCGGGAGCAGACCGGGTGGTATGGTCAACAGAACCACTGACAGAAGATAAAATACTGGCAGAGGAAGAACATGTGGCAGCCGTAACAGAGGATGGAACATTTTCCATTCAGATAGATGTGGTGCCGCAGGAAGATACGGAGGTTTATCTCTATGGTGTAGATAAGGCATCCAATGTAAATGTGGACGGGCCGGTAATTAGAGGATATCAGGTGGACAAAAGTGCACCTGTTATTACAGACATTCAGGCACCGTCATTGATTGAAAAGAGAAATGTATATTATACGAGAGATGCAAAAGTCACATTTACAGTAAAGACAGCGGATGAACAATCCGGCGTAAAGTCGATTACCATATATCAGGATGGCGTAGCAAAAGCAACTAAGAATGTGGACAGCAGTAACAGTGCCACATTTACAATAGCACTTTCCGATACGGCAGAAAATAAGATAACAGCATCTGCAATGGATAAGGTTGGAAATACAATGGCACCGGAAAATTATGGCAGCTTCGCAAATGGTGCGAAATTAGTACATGATATTACAGTGCCGGAAATAAAGGCAGACCTTGCACATTTTTATGTGGATACCAATATGGAAGGAGTTACTACATATTACGAGAAGCAGGATGAAACCATAAATTTTTCGATAGAACAGAAAAAATCAGGATTGAATTCAGTAAATGTTACCATCAATGGAACGTCGTTGACAGAAGATAAGAATGGAAAAAGCTTAACAGATGCTAACAGAATCTATAAAGATGTTCAGCAGGAAATGACAACAAAGGATACATTTGCAATTTCCACGTCTCAGGTTTCTGCCGTTGGAGATGGTGATTATGAAATTAAAATTGCGGTAAGTGCAAATGTAGACGAGAAAGATGTCTATACGAAAACAATTCATGTGCATAAAGAAAATCAAGCACCGGTTGTTACGGATTTTCAGGTGATTGGTGCATCAAAGGAAACAGTAAGTGATACCGGAAATTATGGATATTATGCCAATACAGATGTTACTGCGGAAATAACAGTAAGTGATGGAAATACCGGTGCAGGAATCCAAAGTATTTCATATCATCTGACAGATGCGGATGGAACGGAAGAGAAAGAAGTAACGGTAGAATGCAGAAAAAGACCCGGAGAAGATGCTGTTATCAGAATTCCAATTCAGGCTGAATTTAAGGGATACATTTATTTAAAGGCAACGGACAATGTGGGAAATGTGTCTTTGGATTATTATAAATCAGTGGGTATTTTACTGGAACGGTCGGAAGCACATGAAAGCAATCGTAATGTAGTAATAGAGCCGGAGAAGACAGATACAACAGATGGAAAAGGGAATCCATTGTATGCATCTGATACATCAGTTGCAGTAAGTATAGAAGATCCTTATGCTGGAATTCGATCCATAGAATGGTCAGTAAATGCACCATATGATACAGGAAACAACAGAAATGGCATAGTGACAGTTGATAATAACGGAGCAATATCGGATGAAGCATGGAAGATTACAACAGCAGACAGAAATCTGGTTACAGGTGTGAGCGGACAGATTCCGGTATTTCATAACAGCAATGATATTGTTGTAAATGTAAAGGTGACAGACTGTGCAGGAAATGTGACGGAAAAAGCAGTAGCTATAAGTATTGATAAAACAGCTCCGGAGATAAGTATATCCTACAATGATATTGCACCGGACAGCATATATACATCGGTATATAAGGATGTAAGAGTTGCAACAGTTACCGTGAGAGAAAGAAATTTTGATGAGAATGATATTGCATGGAATCTTATAAGCACCCATGGCGCAGAGACACAGATTTCAGGGTGGACAGAATATACAGAGGAAGGAAATCCGGATAACAGTGTGCATATGGCAACGGTAACATTTGCAGCAGATGATGATTACAGATTTTCGATGAGTGGCAGGGACCGGGCAGGAAATAATGCAACAACTTTCCCGGAGCAGACATTTACCATTGACCGGACGAATCCTGTAATTGAAGTGACAATGGATGGGCAGGCAGCCAATGGAAATTATTATGCACAGGATAGAACGGCTACGATTAAAGTAACGGAGCATAATTTTGATGCAGGACGAATTGAAGTGCATGGAACAGCTGCCGATAATGGACAGACAACAGTTTTCCCGGCATTGTCCGGTTGGACAACGGATGGTGATGTGCATATGGCAACCATATCCTTTGCAGTAGATGGAAATTACGCATTTACAGTTGATGCAATGGATGAAGCCGGAAATGCAGCGGTTCAAAGCAGTACATCAGAGTTTGTCATTGATAAGACAGAGCCTGTAATTGAAATCTCCGGTATCGAAAATGATTCTGCGAATAATGACGTAGTCATGCCGGCCGTTCAATTTTCAGATACAAATTATAATGAAGGCGCTGCAACCATAGAATTATCAGGTGCAAATCATGGAATTGTTCATTATGATGGCACCTTTGCTCAGACAGAAAATGGACAGACCTTTACTTTCTCTGATTTTGCACATGAACAGGATGTAGACGATATTTATACGTTGACCGCAAGAGAGACTGATTTTGCAGGAAATGAGACAGAACAGAGTATTACATTTTCGGTAAACAGATTTGGCTCGGTTTATGTATTGGATGATTCTTTGAAAGAAATAGAAGGTACTTATATTAAGGAACCAATCGATATTGTGCTGACAGAGACAAATGTGGACAGTCTTTCCATGGATACCATTAAAATTATGGTTTCTGCAAATGGAGAGCCGAAAAATCTGGAAGAAGGAGCGGATTATACCATTACTTCAGTGGGTGGAAACGGAAGCTGGAGCCAGTATACCTATAAAATAGACAAATCAGTTTTTCAGGGAGACGGTTCCTACCTGGTTACGGTTTACTCAGAGGATAATGCCGGTAATATCAACGAGAATATTAATGAATCCAAGCAGGCAGAGATTGGATTTGGCGTGGATGGAACAGCACCGGTGATTGTGCCAATTAATATAGAAGAGGGACAGAGTTACAATACGCAGAATTATGAAGCAACAGTATCGGTTATCGATAATCTGGTATTGCAGGATATTAAGGTTATATTAAACGGACAGACACTTTCCTATACACAGGATGGGGATGATATTAGTTTTTCGATTCCGGAATCCGATAAGCGGCAGACAGTAGCCATAAGTGCAAAGGATGCAGCAGGCAATGAGGTGGACTGTGAGATAGCCGATTTGCTGGTATCAACCAATTCCCTGATAAGGTTATTGAATAATACACCGGCGGTTATCGCTATTGTATGCGGAGTTGCCGTTGTTGGTGTTGGAACCGGAGTATTTGCAGGACTTCGCAGAAAGCGGACAGTTCATATTAAACGTAAAAAATGAAACAGAATAGAGGGATAGATAGTGGCAAAGTATAGCATTTCAGCACACAAGAATTTGATAAAAATAACACAAAAGAGCATGAAAAAGCTTCCGGTAAATGAAAGAGAACTGGCGGTTTTTCAGGAGAATTTATTACCGGGGCTATTCCGTCCTGCAATGGAGGGAAAGCATCGAATTATATATACTGCGCCACAGTCTGTTTCATTGAGCCGCTATATCAGAAAAGGATTAAATGTTCATCGTTTTTACAGTATTGTTGCCCAGGTTGTAGAAATGATAAAGAAGATAGAATTATATAAATTTTATCTGCCTAATCTTGTACTGGATACAGAAATTATTTTTGTGAAAGAAACAACAGGAGAACTGTTTTTCCTATATGAGCCATTATTAAGCAGAGAGAGCAACATTAATGTATATAATTTTCTGGAAAAAATGGTGAAAGAAATAAAATCGGATGACCTGGAACTGGGAAAGGAATCCAGAGCATTTTTAGACTTTATTGCTGATACTGCAAATTATCGGATAGAAGATATTGAGCAGTATATATTAAAAAGATATCCGCAGATATATCAGGAGATAAAGCGGACAGAGAGTGGGAAAAGCGGATTTATTGCAAGTTCGCAGCTCGCAAACCGACAGCATTATGCGCCTTCCGCACAAATAGAACCTGCTTATGAACCGGAAACTACAGTTTTAATAGAAGAAGATGGAACCACACTTTTAGATGAGGAGGATGGAACGGTTCTCTTAAATGAAGGAAGTATAGCGGCAGGAATTATCCGGCTGAAAACGGGAGAATATTTTTCGATTCCCGGAACGATGTTTTCCATTGGAAAGTCAGCAGAGAATGACTTGGTATTGAGTGACAATAAAGCAATCAGCCGGAAACATGCAGTTATCTATAAACAAAATGGAAACTTTGTAATAGTAGATCAGAGGTCTACAAATCACAGCTTCTTAAAAGGAGAAATGTTAGAACCGGATTGCAAAGTGGAACTGTGTGACGGAGATATCATACGGCTTGCAGATGAAGAATTTGAATTTAAGTTAGAAGATTAGGAAAGGCAAGAAAGAATAAAGTGAAAGAATTTTTAGGAAAACAGGTAACAGAAGAAGAACATGGAATGGGAATTGCGTACCTGTTGGAGAATAATGAATTATTCTACGATATCGGTTATAAAGTAATGCAGAATCTGGAAGAGACATATCTGTTAAAATGCCATCGGTTGAAATATAACGGAAAAATAAAACTGGTATATTTTACGAAAGAATATGTGACAGCAGAAACGGTACTTGCAAATGCAATGCCGGAAGTGAAGGAACGTATGATAGCACGGATTCTGGATGCGTTTACACAGATTATTAATTTAGGTTTTTTGGATATTGTTTATGTAGATAACCGGCTGGATAACATTTATGTGGATCCGTCTACAGAAGAAGTAAAGATTATTTATTTGCCGATTCAGATTCCGGGAGTGACCAAGAATAAAAATACTTTTGAGAATGAACTGAAAGCACAGTTTGAAATGCCGAATCTTACAATACCAAAAGCAGCAACACAGAATCCGGCGGTAATAGAAAATACCGAAACACCAAAGCAGCTCACCATTCAGTCCTTAGATGGTAGATTTGTTTTTCATATAACAGATAAGGATTTTGTACTGGGTAAAAGCAGGGATAAAGTGGATGGTGAAATAACCGGAAATCCGGCAGTCAGCCGGGTGCACTGCAAGATTCTGGTTCGAAATAGAAGTTATTATATTCAGGATTTGGGAAGCTCAAATGGAACATTTTTGAATGGAAAGAAAGTTACGATGACAGAGCCTCTTGAAATTCAGGATGGAAGCAGAATTCGAATAGCAAATCTGGAATTTGTGGCGCGAGGATAAAAAGATGAGTAAACCATTGATTGTAATTGCAGATATGGATACAGCATATCTGGCAGAATTAGAAAATAAGTTTCTGGTGGAACTGGGAGACAGAGCAGAGCTTGAGATAATTTCTGACCCGGAATATTTTGAACAGTTTTTTTCAAACCCTGTCACAGCAGAAATTGTAGCGGTAAATGAAAATTTATATACCAATGCGCTGCAAAGACAGGATATTCAGAATCTGTTTATTTTATCAGAACATCAGGAACAGGGCAGAACCGAAGAATTATCGGTATCAAGAGTTTATAAGTATTATGGCATCAAAGAGTTATACAATGAGCTGACTTATAAGAGTCAGGAGCGGTTAGAAGGAAAAGAGTCCGGAAAAAGAGAGACTACAATTATCGCGCTGTATTCGGCAATCGGAGGAACGGGAAAGACAAGTCTTTCCGTCGGATTAGCGGAGTGCCTGGCAAAGAAGCATAAAAGAATTTTATATGTAAATACAGAAGCAATACAGGCATTTTTCTTTTACCTGAGGGATAAGAGTGGAATGTCGAATGAAGGATATCGTGCAATAAAAGAAGATGCGGGACACATATACCAGAATATCCGTTCCTTTATCAGAAAAGAAGGATTTTCTTATATACCGCCATTTTTATCAACATTGGATGCCAGAAATTTATCATACGATATATATCTGAATTTAATTCGTGGAGCCAGGGAAAGTAAAGAATACGATTTTATTATTGTGGATATTGAGGCAGGATATGAAGCAAACAGAGTGCAATTGCTTCAGGAAGCAGATAAAGTATTGCTGATTACCATGCAGGATGCAATTTCAACCTGCAAAATGGAATATATTATGCAAAATCTCGATTTCCGGGATCATGAAAAGTATCTGGTTATCATGAACCGCTATCGTGGAGATGAGATGAATTGTTATATGCAGTCAGAACTGCAGGCACAGTTTCCGGTTAAGGAAAAGGTATATGAGACAGAAACACCGCTTGGTTCAGCGGAACAATTGGCAGCATTGGAAGGAATAAAAAAACTTTCCTATATGTTTATTTAGGGGTAGTGAAATATGGACGAGAAGGCAGTTGTTGAATTTATTAGTCAGGATAAAAAGATACATGTTGATTTGGAAATCCCACTGGGAATCACAGCAAATGATCTGGTGCTTGCATTAAATGAAGCATATGATCTGGGAATTGATACAGATGATATTTTTAACTGTTATCTGGCAGCAGAGAATCCAATTGTATTCTTACGTGGAAATAAAACACTGAAAGAATTTGGAATTCGAAACGGTTCACATATTATTTATCGGAGAGACTAAAGATGGAATATCAATACAAAGTAATTATCAGCAACAGAACAGTGTATAAGGAATTTGAGATTCAGCCGGATATGGACCGGGTTAAATTGGGAACAGGTTCATCCTGTGAATTTCGATTGAATCCGGAAGCGTTTTTTACCGGAATCGAAATGGAGTTTAGAAAAAATGGAAAAAGCTGGAACTTAGAGTGCTCAGATGATGTTTATTTTAGCAGGGGTGATATGCGAAAGCTTCTGTCAACAGAGGTAAGGCATGGGGATGTGCTTTCTGTCTGTTATGCATCAACGGGAAATGAAGCATTTGAATTACGCTTTTTAATTGATTTTGAAGCCAGAGTGCCGGACTATAACTATTATCTGAAAATTACCGGAACGATAGATATTGCGACTGATGCGACAGCGGATATTATTTTAAATAGCAAATTCAGTAGCGACAGCAAGATAAGACTTACCTTAAATGGTACACAGTGTCAATTGGAAGAGATTGTTTCAGAATATGGTGTATATCTGAATGGCAGAAAGCTGATGAACAAGACAGAATTGAAAGACAGTGATTTCTTTTCCGTTGCAGAATTTCATTTTTATTATAAGGACAGAAAGATATTTTTTGACAGGGAAAATCTGAAGGTCGCAAATGGTGAGATGAAGGAAGTCAGTACACATACGAATAATTTCCATTATCCGCTGTTTAATCGGAATACCAGAATAAAAAAACAGTTATCCGATGAAAAGATTGAAATCCTAGATGCACCGGCAATTCCGAAAAAACCGGAGAATAATATTGTTTTGACATTAATGCCAACAGTGGCAATGCTGGCGCTGATGATTGTTGTCCGCGGAGTTATGAATACTTCCGGAGGTTCTTATATTATTTTCAGTATATGTTCTATGGGACTTGGTATTGTAACTTCAATTCTGGGATTTGTTTCAGGAAGAAAACAATATAAACGGGAATGCGCAGAACGTATTCGTAAATATACCAATTATATTGAAAAGAAAAAGTTAGAAGTAGCAACAGAAAGACAGGAAGAACTGGATAGCTTAAATGAAATGTATTGTAATGTGCAGCAGGATATAGATACGGCAATGCATTTTGACAGAAGGCTGTTTGAAAAGACCAGGGAGGATGAAGACTTTTTACATATATATCTGGGACAGGGAACCATTGCATCCAGCCGTCCGATTGACTATAAGAAGCAGGAGCGGTTGGAGGTTGGAGATGAGCTGACGGAAATGCCTGAAAAAATTTATCAGCTTTTTGAACATATTGACGGAGCACCGATTTGCTCAGATATGAAAGATTCTAATGCAATTGGTATTGTTGGCACAAAAGAAGCTTTGTATGGAATGTTTAAGAATATCGTAATAGATATTGCGGTTCGTCATTACTATGGAGATGTCCGGCTCTATATGCTGGTGGATGATGAAAAAAGGTATCAGTGGGCACGCTTCCTGCCACATCTTATGAATGCCGGTGGAATAAGAAATATTGTTTTCGATAATGAAAGTAAAAATAATATTTTTGAGAGTCTGTTCCGGGAACTGACTTATCGGGAGCAGACAGAAGAAATCCCATACTATGGAATTGTACTTGTGGAAAATGAATTCGGCATAAAGAATCATCCGATATCCCGCTACATCGAGCAGGCATCAGAGCTTGGAATGACTTTTGTATTTTTTGAAAACAGTGCAGAGGAACTGCCGCTGCATTGTGATGAAATTATAGAATTACATTCAGAAAGTGAAGGAGTCATCTGCAAGGCAGAGGATGGAAATCAGATAAAACAATTTGAATATCATACCATAACCGATAAGCAGGCAGCAGATGTGGCAGAAAAGCTTGCCCCGGTTTATTGCGAAGAAATAAGCCTTGAGAATTCACTTAGAAAAAATATTACATTATATGAATTGCTGCATATATTTACGGTTGAAGATTTAAATCTGGCACAGCGCTGGCAGGAGTCACAGATATTTAAATCTATGGCAGCCCCATTAGGTGTAAATGCCAAGGATGAAATCGTTACACTTAATTTGCATGAGAAAGCTCATGGACCGCATGGTCTGGTGGCAGGAACAACAGGTTCCGGAAAGAGTGAGATTTTACAAAGTTATATTTTGTCGGCAGCAACAATTTTTCATCCCTATGAAATTGGCTTCGTCATAATTGATTTTAAAGGTGGTGGAATGGTAAATCAGTTCCGAGACCTGCCTCATTTAATTGGCGCAATTACCAATATTGATGGAAATGAGGTACAGCGTTCCTTAAAATCCATCAAGGCAGAATTGATGAAAAGACAGAACCTCTTTGCAGAAGCAGGCGTAAATCATATTGATAAATACATAGAACTGTATAAAGAAAAGAGAGTTACCGTTGCTTTACCACATCTTGTAATAATCGTGGATGAGTTTGCAGAATTAAAGGCTGAAGAGCCGGATTTTATGAAGGAATTGATCAGTGCGGCACGAATCGGACGAAGTCTTGGTGTCCATCTGATTCTTGCAACACAGAAACCGAGTGGAGTAGTGGACGGACAGATTTGGTCAAACTCTAAATTCAAGCTGTGCCTGAAAGTGCAGTCGAAAGAAGATAGTAATGAGGTTTTAAAGACACCGCTGGCAGCAGAGATTAAGGAGCCAGGACGGGCATATCTTCAGGTTGGAAACAATGAAATTTTTGAATTGTTTCAATCTGCCTATAGCGGGGCACCGGCTACGATGGAAGATACAGAGGGAAGCAAAGAGTTTCAAATCAGTCAGCTTAATTTTGCCGGAATGCGTAAAGTGGTATATCAGAAGAAAAAAGAGAAACGGAAGGATGCACATAATAAGAATCAGTTAGAAGCAATTGTAGAATATATTGCCGCTTATTGTGAAAAAGAACATATTACAAAGCTGCCGGATATCTGTATGCCGCCATTGCCGGAAATTCTGTATTATACAGATTCTGTAAGAAGAGATACCGAGGAAATTTATGCGACAGTCGGTCTGCTGGACGACCCGGACAGACAGTTGCAGGAGGCGTTGAATCTGAATGTTACATCACAGAATTATATGATTATCGGTTCAGCACAATGTGGAAAGACCAATGTATTGCAGACCATTATTCGAAGTATAGCAGATAATTACGCACCATCAGAAGTAAATATGTATATGATTGATTTTGGCTCGATGATTCTTAAGAATTTTACAGAATTAAATCATTGCGGTGGTGTGGTATGTGTTTCCGATGATGAGAAGCTAAAAAATCTTTTTAAGTTGTTAAATACAGAAGTAAAGAACAGAAAAGAGAGATTTGCAGAGGCAGGAGTCAGCTCCTTTGTTGCATATAAGGAAACGGGAAAAACAGATTTATCGCAGATTATTGTTTTCATAGATAATCTGACCGCTTTAAAGGAAATGTATCTTCAGGATCAGGATTATCTGCTTCCGTTGTGCAGAGATGGTATTGCAGTAGGAATTTCATTTGTTGTTGCGAACGCACAGACTTCGGGCATAGGATATCGCTATTTAAATAACTTTGAAGGAAGAATTACGCTGTTCTGTAATGAGACATCCGAATATGGAATGATGTTTGAGGGCTGCAGAATGAAGCTTCCGGATATACCGGGACGCAGTCTGGTTCAGATAAATAAAAATATATTTGAATGTCAGATGTACTTATCCTTTGAAGGAGAGAAAGAATTTGAACGAGTACAGGAAATCCGGAAATTTGTAGAAATGCAGAATGGAAAATATGCCGGTCAGAAGGCACGGGTGATTCCGGAGATACCAAAGGAACTGAATGCCGAATATATACAGAAGGTATATCCATCCTATCAGAAGCAGGGCAGTGTGGTATTGGGATTGGATTATAACACGGTATTACCGGATGCAATCGATTTTACTTCCGGTGGAATGTTGACCCTTTCCGGTAAAAAAGAAAAGGGCAAGGACATTTTTGCAAAATATTTTATAGAGTCTGTATTACAAAATGGCTTTGGCGAGGCAGAATTATATATCTTAGATGATATGACCCGTAAATGGGGTGAGTATGAGTTTCATCCTAAGACGGCACTGTATGTGAATACATCAGAAACATTGCAGACAGTAATTGATGAGATTGATCAGAGAGTACAGATGCGCTATGAGCAGTTCTCGGAAGGACAACTTGATGTACTGGAGGATGAGCCATGGATTGTACTTATCATTGAGAGTGCAGATGCCATTGCAGATATAAGCGGAAATAAGCAGGAAATTGCCGCTATCAGAAGCTGGTTAGGAAAATACCGCACCATGAAAATATTTATTTTGATGACAAATGTAGAAAATGCCAATATTGCATTTAATGCACCGGAGCTGTTAAAAGTAGTGAAAGATAATCGAAGATATCTTATATTTGAAGATGCAGCGAATATTAAAATGTGTGATATTTCAATCAGTGTGGCAAAGAAATACGCAAAACCAATTGAACCATGTGATGCATTCTATATTTGTGAGAATGAACTGACAAAATTAAAAACCGTAAAACTAAGTTGATGGATACTGCAAAGCAGTTAACCATAAAAAATTTAAGGAGGAAAAGAAAAATGGCAGTAAACAAAGTGGATTATGAGGTACTTACATCAGGAGTTAGTGTTTATGCGAATCAGGCAGAAGCACTGGATGAGGTAATTCAGGCTTTGGTAAAGATGAATGGGGAATTACAGGGTGGCTGGACAAACCAGACAGCAGATGCATTTATCGAAAGATTCGAAGATGAGTACAAACCGGCACTTGAAAATGCAAGAGATGCTATCCAGAGCATTTCTGATTTCATCCAGAGTTACATGCAGAACAGACAGGATGATGATGCACAGGGTGCAGCAGCAGTTAGAGGATAATTGCAAAAATAAGTTGGGAGGATTGCCTGTAAAAAAACAGGCAGTTCTCCTGATAAAAGAGGAGCTTAAACATGAAGAAAAGGAATGTGGCAGGGTTAATTGTTATAGCATTATTTGTAATCGGAATAGCTGCAGCATTGATGCAGTATAAAAGAGAACAGAAAGCATTGGAACAGCCAGAGGTTGGGGAAGAACCGGAGACAGTAGTATTACTGTCTCTTATACACATCTGACGCTGCCGACGATCGCATAAGTGTAGAT
>OWJI01001216.1_pt1 | contig 16321 bp, 14 predicted proteins | sample 1732541 | NCBI WGS metagenome assembly OWJI01 (sample SAMN05065727, study PRJEB22554) | human gut metagenome | biome: ENVO:2100002; feature: ENVO:00000062; material: ENVO:00002003 | host: Homo sapiens | place: USA
CAAAAAGCCGCAGACGGTCTTCAATATCCTCAACGAAAACGCGGCGCTGCTCATTCTTTCGTGCGGCATGAGCCTCGTCATGATCACGGGCGGCATTGACATTTCTGTCGGGACGCTCACCGCGCTCGTCTGCATGAGCTGCGCGGTCAATCTCGACTATCAGGGCGGGACTGTCCTGACAGCCATCCTGCTGGCGCTCGGCATCGGCACGGCGTTCGGCCTCGTGCAGGGCTTCCTGATCGCGTATCTTGAAATCCAGCCGTTCATCGTCACGCTTGCGGGGATGTTCTTTGCCAAGGGCATGACGACCATTGTAAACGCCACGCAGTTCAACGTCGAAAACGCGGCGTTCAAGGCGCTGAAAGAAACGCGCATCTATGTGCCGGGCATGGGCTCCGTCAATAAGCTGGGCGCGTATGTTCCTGCCTATGTGGAGATCGGCGTTGTTGTGGCGCTCGTGGTCGTGGCAGTTCTGTTCGTGGTGCTCCGCTGGACGAAGTTCGGCAGAAGCGTCTATGCGGTCGGCGGCAACAGCTACAGCGCCAATATGCTGGCCATCAACGTCAAGCGCACGAAATTCCTCGCGCACCTCATCTGCGGCATTCTCGCGGGCATCGGCGGCTTCGTGTATTTCCTGCACGTCGGCTCCGGCTCCCCGTCGCACGCAAGCGGCGCGGAAATGAACGCCATCGCGTCCTCCATCATCGGCGGCACAATGCTGACCGGCGGCGTCGGCAATATCATCGGCACGCTCTTTGGTGTTTTGTCCCTGAGCACGATCAAGAATATCGTCTCCTCGCTGGGACTTGACGAGGCATGGTGGACAAATATCACGGTTTCTGCTATGATATGTCTGTTCCTTGTGATCCAGAGTCTGGTGCTCTCGCGCAAAAACAAGGACGAATAAGCACCGCAATCTGTAATTTTGATAGGAGAGATACTATGAAACACTATGAATTCTGGTTCATCGTCGGCTCGCAGACGCTCTATGGCGAGGACGTTCTGACCACCGTCGCCAATCGCGCGGAGGAAATGGCTCAGAAGCTGTCCGCCGTGCTGCCGTATCCGCTCAAATACAAGGTCACAGCTAAATCCAGCGCCGAGATCACGCAGGTCGTGAAAGAGGCCAATTATGATGATTCCTGCGCCGGTATCGTCACGTGGTGCCACACGTTCAGCCCGTCGAAGATGTGGATCAACGGTCTGGATCTGCTCCAGAAGCCGTGGCTGCATTTCGCCACGCAGTATAACCGCGAAATTCCCAATGAAGAGATCGACATGGACTTCATGAACCTCAATCAGGCAGCGCACGGCGACCGCGAGCACGGCTTCATCGGCGCGAGACTTCGCAAGCCGCGCAAGATCATCGCCGGGTACTGGCAGGATGAGGACGTGCAGGCGCGCATCGGCAGCTGGATGAAGGCGGCCATCGGCGTGGCCGTCTCGAAGGACATGAAGGTCATGCGTTTCGGCGACAATATGCGCAACGTCGCTGTCACCGAGGGCGATAAGGTAGAGGTACAGAAGAAGCTCGGCTGGGAGGTCAACACCTGGGCCGTCGGCGATCTCGTGAAGGAGATGAATGCCGTTTCTGAGGCTGAAATTGACGAACTCATGGCCGTTTACCGCGAAAAGTATGACTTTGCGACCGACGATATCAATGCCATCCGCTATCAGGCACGTGAAGAAATTGCCATGAAGAAGATGATGGACGCGGAGGGCTGCAAGGCGTTCTCGAATACGTTCCAGGACCTTTACGGCATGGAGCAGCTGCCCGGCCTCGCTTCTCAGCATCTAATGGCGCAGGGCTACGGCTACGGCGGCGAGGGCGACTGGAAGGTCGCGGCCATGACCGCCATTCTGAAAGCCATGGGCGAAAACGGCAACGGCGCATCCGCGTTCATGGAGGACTACACCTATCACCTCGTCAAGGGGCAGGAATATTCCCTCGGCGCGCATATGCTCGAGGTCTGCCCGTCCGTTGCATCGGGCCGTCCGCGCATCGAGACGCACTTCCTCGGCATCGGCATGAACGAAAAGGATCCCGCTCGTCTCGTCTTTGAAGGCAAGGCTGGCAAGGGCGTTGTCACGAGCCTCATCGACATGGGCGGCAGACTGCGCCTCATCGTGCAGGATATCGAGGCTGTCAAGCCCATCATGCCCATGCCGAACCTGCCGGTCGCCCGCGTTATGTGGCGCGCGATGCCCGATCTCACCACGGGCGTCGAATGCTGGATCACCGCTGGCGGCGCACACCACACCGTTCTTTCCTACGACGTAACTGCCGAGCAGCTGCGCGACTGGGCGAGAATGATGGAAATCGAATTTGTCCACATCACGAAGGACACCACGGTCGAGGGCTTGGAGCATGAGCTGTTCCTGAACGACCTTGCGTGGAAGCTGAAAAACTGAATCAGGGCATAAAAACGCCGGAGGCCTCCAAAGGAGCGCCCTCCGGCGTTTTGCATATCGTTACTGAAAGTGCTCCGCGAAAGCGTCCCATTGCTCGCGCAGGTGTTCGCGGCTGCGTTTGAGCACGTCGACGCACAGGCCGAGCGACTGGTAATACTCGTCGGAGAAGCGGCGGCGGGCGGAATGGCCGCCGGAGCGGTACTGCTCGATCACGATCTCATAGCGCTGCTGCGCGCGGTGGACAGCGTCGTCCCAGGAAATATAAATTTCCTCCTGCGCTTGCCTGCCCACGCGCTTCAGGACCTCCGGTTCATGGCAGAGCTTTGTGAGCAGCGCTGCCATGGAGTCTGCGTTTTCCTCGATCAGGAAGCCGTTTCTGCCGTCCGTGATATCCTCTGCGGCACAGCTGCCGCGCACCAGCACGCTTGCCAGCTCACAGGCCGCCGCTTCGCGCACGACAAGGCCGTTCGTATCGAACGTCGACGGGAACAGGAACAGATCGCCCCTGCAGTACCACGCGCGGATGACGCTGCGGTCATATTGGGGCGAGGTAAAGAACACGCAGTCCGAAAGCCCAAGCTCGTTTGCGTAGGCGACGACCTCGTCCTTATCCCCGCCGCTGCCGACGAAGACCATGCGGAACGGGTGCCCCGCGTCCTTGAGCTTTTTGAGCGCGTCCAGCGTGATGCGCAGGCCCTTGTACCACATCATGCGGCCCACGAACAGGAAAACCGGCACGCCCTCCGGCAGATCAAAGTCCCGGCAGACCGCGCGCACGTCCTCCTCCGGTACGCGGCCGCGTGCGAAGTCGACGCCGTTCGGCATCACGCGCCAGTCGCCCTGATAGCCGAGCGAGCGCAGGTTCTCCCCTGCCCCATGGCTGACCGTCCAGACCTCGTCGAAGGCGCTGATGTTGTCGACGAGCAGCTTTTTTGCGCCCTCCTGCAAAAGCTTTGCGTGGATGGCGTTGGCAATGTCAATGTCAAACTTGGTGTGGTACGTAAAGACCGCCGGGACGTGGATGCGGGCGCGCAGCTCGCGCGCGAGGACGGCGGAGGTGATCGGGCAGTGGCAGTGGATAAGATCGAACGGGTATTCCATAAGCGTCTGCATGGTCTTCTCCGAGAACGGGAAGCCCGCGTGATAGCCGACGAGCTTCGTCATGTCGATGCTGGGATAGCGCACGACCGGGAATGAGAAGCCGCTGTCATCCGCACCGGGATAGGCCGGCGTTGCGACGACGGCCCTGCTCCCGCTCTCGGTGATCGCGCGGCCATAATTGACGACCGCGTTCGCAACACCGTCTGTTACGGGTGGGAAGGAATCGTTGATGAGGCAGATGGTTCTGTTGGACATGAGGTGTCTCCTTTATGTAATGAGCGTGAGTGGTTTTCTACTGCGTTTTTTAACGCACCCTGTAGGGGCCGACGACTCTGTCGGCCCGAAAATGTCGCAAATTCGCCGCAGATTTCCGCGAAAACGCAGTATTTTGCGGGCGGACAGAGTCGTCCGCCCCTACGCTAAAATGGGCAAGAGTCTTCGCATTCGCCGTAAATTCCCCAAAAATCACTGCGGCCCGTCGGGCGGAGCAGCGTCCCGCTCCCGCCAGAATTTGAGAGGAATCGAATTACAACCTGATTATACCCGATTTTCCGCCCAAAGGGAAGTCTAACCGCCGAAAATCACGAGGATCACGCCGTAAAGAACGCTGGCGACTGTGCCGTAGACGATGACGGGGCCGGCGATGATGAACATTTTGGCCGCCATGCCGGTGACGAAGCCCTCGGCCTTGAATTCAATTGCCGGCGAGACGACCGCGTTGGCAAAGCCCGTGATCGGCACGAGTGTTCCCGCGCCCGCGATCTTCGCCAGATCGTCATAGACGCTCAGGGCCGTCAGGACAGCGCTCAAAAACACGAGACTGACCGAGGTGGCCGCCGCCGCGTCCTGCTCAGAAAGCTCCAGCGCGGTGTAGCCGTTCAGAATCAGCTGGCCGACCACGCAGATCAGGCCGCCGATGAGAAAGCTGTTCAGCAGATCCTTTCCCAGCGGCGATTTTTTAGCCAGCCGCGCCACATAGCGGTTATATTCCTTCGGGGTCATGTTCATACTGCTCCGCTCCCTTGCTTTTTTATCTAGTATCCGCAGGACAGCCTCTGTTCATGCACAAATTTTGTGTTTGCCGCATATGCTAACGGCTGAAAGCAAAAAGGAGGCGGTATAATGCAGGAATACGGAACCGTGACCGCGCAGATCGTGACATCCGCCGCGCAGATCCCCATTCCGGGCGCGACGCTCACCATCACGCAGGAGCTGCCGGACGGCAGGCAGGAGCTGCTGGCCGTGCGCATGACAAATTATGACGGCTTTACCGAGCCCTTTGACGTTCCCACGCCCCCGGCGTCCGACAGCCAGACGCGGCAAACCGCCGAGATGCCCTACGCCCTTGTCGACCTGCGCGGAGAGCGTGCGGGCTATGACCGCGTGTTCATCCACAACGCGCAGATCTTCCCCGGTATCCAGACGCTACAGCAGATCGTGCTTATCCCGACGCCGACGCTGCCGGACAGCTACGCGCAGACGCAGGAATTCGACATCCCATCGCAGGCGCAGGATCTGTAAAGGAGGGAGCTTTTTGGCGACGATCGCCCCGTACATCCCCGAAAGCATCACCGTTCATCTCGGTTCGCCGGATTCGAACGCGGAAAATGTTACCGTGTCGTTTTCCGACTATGTGAAAAACGTCCTGTCCAGCGAGGTCTACCCGACGTGGGAGCCTGCCGCGCTGCGGGCCAACGCGCTGGCGATCATCTCGTTCGCGCTCAATCGGATCTACACCGAGTATTACCGCAGCCGGGGGTATTCCTTCGATATCACGTCCTCGACGGCCATTGACCAGAAATTTATCAATGGCCGCAACATCTATGAAAATATCTCCGAGCTGGTCGACGAGCTGTTCACGGATTATCTGCGGAAGCAGGGCTTTGTCGAGCCGCTGGCGGCAAAATTCTGCAACGGCGTGACGGTCACGTGTTCGGGCCTGAGCCAGTGGGGGTCGCAGTATCTGGCGCAGGACGGCGCAAACTCCATCGACATTCTGCGCACCTATTACGGGGAGGACGTGGAGTTTGTGACGAACGCGCCCGTGCAGAATTTGCAGGAGTCCTACCCCGGCAGCCCCGTGCGGCGGGGCGATATCGGCGTGAACGTGTCGTTTTTGCAGGTCGCGCTCAACCGCATTTCGCAGAACTACCCCGCCATTCCCAAGGTTCCTGTCGACGCCATCTTCGGCGAGGCGACGGAAAACGCCGTGCGCGCGTTCCAGTCCATTTTTTCTCTGACAGTCGACGGCATTGTGGGCCGCGCGACGTGGTACACAATCGTGATGCTCTATACGGCGGTTCTGAAGCTGGGCGAGCTGCAATCGCTGGGGCAGACGTTCTACGGCTATTCGTGGGAATACCCCGAGCAGATTCTGCCCGGCGAACAGGGCGCGAAGGTGACGCACCTGCAATATATGCTGTCCGTTGTTTCCCAGTTCAATTCCGCCGTGCAGGAGCCGCCGGTCAGCGGTGTGTTTGGCGACACAACCACGCAGGCCGTCACAACGTTCCAGCGTGCCTACGGCCTGCCGGAAACCGGCACAGTCGACCGCGCGACGTGGGACAGCATCTATTCGCAGTTTGCGGGCATCGAGACGACCGTTTTCGGAAACGAAGCGCTCTTCCCGTTCACGCGTCCGCCGATGGCTGTGACGGAGGCTGATTTGCAGGAGCAGCTGATCGCCGCAGCGGCGGCCTTCCCGGAGCTGGACGCGCCGAAAAAGACCAGGAAGCTGGACGCCCAGACGAAAAAAAGTCTCGCGGTCTTCCAGCGTCTGACCGGAAGCGCCCCGACCGGCACACCGGACGCGCAGAGCGCGTCCGATCTGGCGGGGATGCAGTTTTTATTGCAGCACGCGCAGTCCACGCGCTTCGTGCAGTTTCCGGGGATAACGCTCAAGTCGGGTATGCAGGACAGGGAGGTGCGCATCGTATGAACACACCGTTAAGTTACGTCGGCCAGCCCATCCGGAGCTTACAGACGATGCTCCGCACCATCGCGCACGTGGACGAGACGCTTTTAAAGCTCGTACCGGACGGCATTTACGGGCCGAACACCGTGCAGGCCGTCCGGGAATTCCAGCGGCAGAACGCTCTGCCCGTCACCGGTGAAACGGACAACGCGACGTGGAACAAACTCGTCGCGGTCTATACCGTCCAAAGCCCGTCCGTCCTGCCCGCCGCGCCGGTCACGGTCCGCTGGACGCCGAACCGCACGCTTGCCGCAGGCAGCCGGAACTCGCACCTGTTTTTGATCCAATCCATGCTTCAGGCGCTTGCGCGCTTTTACGTCAACGCCCCGGTGCTGACCGTGACCGGGGTTCACGACGCGCCGTCCGTTGCAGCAGTCAAGTGGCTTCAAAAGCTGGCCGCGCTCCCGCAGACCGGCGAGATCGACCAGACGACATGGGCCTATCTGAGCGGCCTTTATACCCTCGCCTCCGGGAATGGCGACGGCGCTGATCTCCATAGCGGTTCATAGTATGCCGTAACATTAGCGTCAGCTGCCAGGCGCACATATGCGCTTGGCAGCTGACGCTAAAAGCTTTTTTCGTGCATTACAAAAAGCTGCGGACGCTCAGGCAAGCCTGCTGCCTCCCAGTGAGCGAAAAATGCGCAGCTTGCCTGCGGTGATCAGCAGGACCGGCAGAACATAGGCGATGTACTGCGCCGTGCCGCCGTAGGCGATGAGAAGATTATAGATCGCATGGAGGGTGATGGCCGCGCCCAAAAGGCCGCAGGTTCCGGCGATTTTCAGCCACGTCCGCTGCCACGCATACGTCAGCCCTCCGCCGACGATCAGGCCGCAGAGCACGTGCATGGCCCCCGTCCCGAAGCCCCGGAAAAAGATAAAGGAAAAACGGCCGGCTCCGTTCTGGATCAGATAGCACACATTTTCAAAGGTGGCGAAGGAAAGCGCCGCTGTGATCGCGGCGGGCTTGATCCGCTCCGCCTCCGGCTCGAATACCAGCAGGTAAAACACCAGCGGCAGCAGCTTCATCACCTCCTCCACCACCGGGGCGATCTCCACGGTGGCGGCAAGCGCGTCCGCCTGATACACCGCCGCAAGGAAGGTATTGATGTAGGCCGAGAGCAGACACACCCCCATCCCGGCAACGCCGAACAGGAAGAAGCGCAGCCGCCGCCTGCCCATGCACAAGGCGGCGACCAGCAGTGGCGAGGCCATGCAGATGAAAATGTTTTCAATGCAGGTCATGTGCGCACCGCCTTTCTCGTAGCGGGCAGCAGGCCCAGAATGGCGAGCGTCAGCAGAATATCACACCAGAAGGCCGGGCTTGCCAGCGAATCGTTCTGCCAGAAGCAGCCGGCCGTCCAAAGGAGATATTCAGACGCAGCAAAGCACAGCACGGCGGTATGAAAGTGCCGCATATCCCGCGCCGCACCGGTCTGACGACGCGCATAAGCGAGGCCCCGTATGGAGCAGAAGGAGAGCGCGATCATCATGCCGCACCAGATCAGGTTGGAGAGGATATCCCCATAGGTGCAGTAAAACACCATCAGCGGCACGCCGACCAGCGGCGCCAGCCATACCACCCGGCAGCGGAAGGCACGTTCGTCCGGGCCAGAGAGCGTTGCCTGCAAAATGCGCAGGAAGATCATGCTGGCCACCCAGCCGAATTCCGACACATAAAACACACGCGGCGTCGCGCCAAACAGCAACAGATACAGCGTCCAGTAAAGCGCGCCCAGCGCGAAGCAGCCGTAGAAGCAGAACAGCAGAAAATACTTCTGCGCTCTGCTTTTCCAATACGCAAAGCCGGCAAGGCACGCCCCGGCGAACGTGACCAGTAATTGCAGCAGATTTTCAATCAGCTCCATGCTGTCCCTCGTCTTTCTCGTCCCGCTCCATCTGCCGCAGACGGAAGCACAGGATGGTCATGCACACACCCAAAAGGAAAGCCAGAAGTCCGACGATAATATACCCCAACGCGTCGCCGCCGCCATACATACTGGCCGCCGTCTCAAAGCCGGTGCAGCTGTCGGGTTGAAGCTGCGCGGTCATGCCGGGCATGGCGATCGAGACGCCAGCGAGCAGCGCAAGGCACGCCGCCGCAGCTGCTGCCATAACGAGCCTGCCGCGCCGGAGCCGTTTCTTCCGCTTTTCTGCGGCAATTCGCCGTTTCACCTCCGCGCACCGTTCCTCATAGCTCCGCATTTGTGATCCCCTCCCGTTCCAGCAGCCTGCGCAGGCTTTTCTTTCCGCGATATACCATGTTTGTGATCTGCTTCACCGTTTTGCCCATGACCTGCGCGGCCTGTGCGTAGCTCATGCCCTCAAAATAGGTGAGATAGAGGGCCTCGCGGTAGTCCGGGTTCATTTCGTCCATGCAGACGTGCAGGATGCGGCTGCGCTCCTTCGTCCGGACGACCTCCTCCGCCAGAAGCCTGCCATCCGGCTCGTCCGCCAGCTCATCGAGGCTGAACAGGCGCTTCCGCCTGCTTTTGCAGCGCAGCGCCATGTGGCGCGCCGCCTTATACAGATACGCCTTAAAGCCTCCATCCCGGATCCTCGGCTTCTTTGTGAAAAGATAGGCGAAAACGTCGAGCATCAGCTCCTCCGCCTCATGGACATCGTGCAGATAGCCGTCAATGTACATCGTCAGAGGGTCGCCGTATTGTTTCATCAGAGCCTCCAGCCCTGTGTCGTCGCCGGACAGATATTGCCGATACAATGCCTCGTCGCCGGACATCCTGCGCCCTCCTCTGCTTTCCATTTATCTGCCATACAGTATATACGAATCTTCGAAGAAACTCAAGGCGGCAGATGAAATGCTCCTGTATTGCCGAAAACAGCGGGAGCAATCACAGACATCCATGATTGCTCCCGCTGAAGCATTGCGTCAGTCTTCAGGGAGTCTATTCTGCCGCCCGCCCTTTGGAAGGCTCAGCGGATATTCTTGTACATCGGGCCGTAGGCGGCGCAGGCGCGGTAGTCCTGGCCTTCCTTATCCATGCCGAATGCGTTCCATGCGGCCGGACGGAAGATGTCCTGATCGGCGACATTGTGCATACAAACGGGGATGCGCAGCATCGAGCAGAGCGTGATGAGGTCCGCGCCGACGTGACCGTAGGAGATCGCGCCGTGGTTGGCGCCCCAGTTCTGCATGACGGAGTAGGCGCTTTCAAACGGGCTGCCGGCCTTGCCGTCGCAGCGCGGGGTGAACCAGGTGCACGGCCACGTGGGGTTCGTGCGCTCCATGAGCGTGTCGGTGACCTCCTCGGGCAGCTTGACCGTCCAGCCCTCGGCGATCTGCAGCACGGGGCCGAGGCCCTTGACGAGGTTCAGACGGATCATGGTCGCGGGCATTTCCGCACGGGTGACAAAGTGGCTGGAGAAGCCGCCGCCGCGGAAGTTGTCGAAGCCGGCCTCGCACCAGACGGTCGCGTCGGTCATCTTCTTGATGTCCTCGTCCGTGACCTCCCACCATTTCTTCATGACGGCATTGCCGTTTTCGTCGGTGCACTCGCCGCAGGCGTCGAGGCAGGCTGCGCCGGAGTTCAGCAGATGGATAATGCCGCCGTTCTCCTTCGCCTTGCCCTCGAGGTCGTAGCCGGTGACGCGCTTGGTGGCCTCGGGAGACCAGTAGGTGCGCACGTCGGCGAAGATCTGGGCGCGGTTCGTCAGCAGCTCCATGAACAGCATGCCAAGGCCGTTGAGCACGTCGTTTTCCGTTGCGAAGACCATCGGCTCCTTTGGGCCTTCGAAGTCGAAAGACGAGTTGAGGACAGCCTCAGGATAATCACAGTTGGGCCAATGGTCCGTCCACTGTCTCTGACCCTGGAAGCCGGCAGCGATGGCGTTATGGCCGACGGATTCTTCAATGAAGCCTGCGGGCAGGTTCTTGTTGCCCTGGATCAGATCCTTGATGATGCAGTACATCTTGATCGTGAATTCCCACTGCTTCTCTTTTTCTTCCTTTGTAAACTTGATGCGGCGCTTTTCGCCGAGGAAGTCGACGTATTCGGGGTTGTCGTCGCGGCCTTCTTTGCAGTGCTCCTTCGTCCAGGCCAGTGCCTTTTCATAGGCCTCATGGTCGTAGATGCCCTCTTCCATGCGGCGGAGGATCTCGACCTCGTCAACGGACTCCACGCGCAGGCCCAGATACTCCTCCATGAAGTTCTGATCCATGATGGAGCCGCCGATGCCCATGGTGACGGAGCCGATCTGCAGATAGCTCTTGCCCCGCATCGTCGCGACTGCGACAGCGGCACGGCCGAAGCGCAGCAGCTTTTCCTTCACGTCGTCGGGGATTTCCGTGACCTGGTCGCGGTCCTGCACCTCATGGCCGTAGATGCCGAAGGCGGGCAGGCCCTTCTGGGCGTGGGTTGCCAGAACAGAGGCCAGATACACAGCGCCCGGCCGCTCGGTGCCGTTGAAGCCCCAGACGCCCTTGATGGTCATGGGGTCCATATCCATCGTCTCGGAGCCGTAGCACCAGCAGGGGGTAACGGACAGGGTGATGGCGACGCCCTCGCGCTTGAATTTCTCGGCGCAGGCAGCGGATTCCGGCACGCGGCCGATGGAGGTGTCAGCCATGACGACCTTCACAGGCTCGCCGTTGGAATAGTACAGATTTTCCTCAAACAGCTTCTTCGCGGCCTCGGCCATGGCCATGACCTGATCTTCCAGACTCTCGCGCAGCTGCATCGGGCCGCGGCGGCCATCAATGATGGGGCGGATGCCGATTACGGGGTATTCGCCGATATAACGATTCTTAGCCATACAACAAACTCCTTTACGCTTATAGAATGTCATTTCATACGCCCTTCCGGGCGGGACTTACAGGTTGGAAAGCTTCGCCTTGAGGCGCAGCAGCTTTGCGGGCGACGCGTCGCCCGTGAGCCGCGCCAGCAGCAGCTCTGCCGCGCGCAGTCCCATTTCATCCATGGGCTGCTCGACAATTTCAAGCTTGGGCGAAACGATGGAGCACAGGTCGACGTTGTCATAGCCGATGAAATCCACCTCGTCCGGCAGGGCCACGCCGCGCTCATGCGCAGCCATGATCGCGCCGAGCGTCATGTCGTAGTTGGTGACGAATACGGCGGTCGGCGGCTGCGGCATATTGAGAAAGGCGCTGAACAGACGCGAGCCGGATTCGAGATCGTAGTTCCCGGCGGCAATGAGCGCCTCATCGACCGGCAGACGGTAATCCGCCAGCACGCGGCGGTAGCCCACGGTGCGCTCCCGCGCGGTGGAAATGGTCTGCGGGCCTGCGATAAGGCCGATGCGGCGGTGTCCGCGGCCGATCAGATGCTCAACGGCCATATAGACCGCGTTCAGATTGTCGACCACGACGGTATCATACTGCGCATTTTCCAGCGACCGGTCGATCAGCACGACAGGGATCGTGCCGACGCGGACGCGAAGCTCTTCGGCGGTCGCGTGCTCCGGGACGTAGACGATGCCGTCGACGTGATAGCGCGCAAGAAACGCAAGCTTGCCGAGCTCCTGCTCCCGGTCAAAATCATAGCTGCATACGAAGCATTCATAGCCGCTGCGCCGCAAAATCAGCTCCAGCGACGCGACCACGCGGCCAAAAAAGGGACTTGAAATCGTCGGCAGCAGCACACCGACTGTCATGGAGCGGTTGGCCTTGAGGCTGCGGGCAAACACGTTGACGGAAAAGCCCAGCTCCGCGACCGCCGCGTCGATCGCAAGGCGGTTCTCCTCGCGGACGTTGCCGCCGTTGAGATATTTGGAAATGGTGGACAGCGAAAGCCCGGTCCGGCGGGCGACGTCCTTGATCGTTGACATTGGCTGCTCCTGTTTGCACATAACGTTTCGCTTTTTTTCATTGTACTCTATCCATGCTTTCCGCGTCAAGAAGCAGTTCGCTCAAATTTTCCCGCTGTTTTTGTGGAAAACGCGCAAGCCGCCGCAAGATAGTCCGCTTCTCCCCTGCCACATTTCCCCCGTTCTATCGCGAAACGTTTTGTCTTTCGGCTTTCACAATTTGCGCCGCTCCGGTATCCGGCCGTCAGGGCTAGGATCACCAGCTCATTGTCTTGGATCAGGCAGATCAAACGACAATCCTCCATCCGATAGCGCCATTGTCCGCTGCGTATATCGGTCCAATCGCTTAAATTCTTTTTCAAAATGCTCCGTTGTCTCAACTGTATATTTCATATGCCAAGGTCTTTCCAGAGCACTCCGACAGGGCGGCTCTTTTCCCCGCTTTTCAGGTAGTCCTGATAGGCTTCCTCCGCGACGGCAACATCGTATTCATCTTCAATTTTTCAAACAACGCCCGCTTGAATGCCTCGCCCACGGACATTGCGCGGAGCTTTGCGTAGCTGTCGGCCAGCTTCTTTTCTTCGTCCGTCAGTCTGATGGAAAATGCCATTTTGATCGCCTCACTTTTTTGTGGTACGAGGGCAGAAGGGGGGGGATCGTCTTGCCGGTGAGGTCATAGTGTTCGAGGAACGTGTAGACCGCCATCGGTATCGTGCCCCAGTAGTTGGGATATCCCAGATAAATTTCGTCGTAAGCGTCCAGATCATCGGGCAGGTTCAACACCTCCGGGCGGGCGTTATTCCGCAGGTGGGCTTTGGCTTCCGCTGTGCAGGTATTATAGTCATCCGAATACGGCTGTGCCTGCTCGATTTTATAAAGCTCGCCGCCGGTCAGATCGGCCAGCATCCCGGCTGCTTTTTCTGTGTTGCCAACGGAAATGCGGCGGTGTGCGCCGCCGAAGTAATTTTCTCCCGCGCGAGAATAAAATGCGATCAATGCTGCCATAGCCATCCAGTTTCCATCAAAGTTCTTAGTTTAAGGCGCACCAATATCCAAAGTCAACGATTACTATATACTTGAAAAAATCACTTTATCGTGATATAATACCGATGTTAGATTTCTTGCGAACGGAGGACAATATGGCTGTAACATATAAGAAACTATTTCATTTGTTGATAGACCAAGGCATACAGGCTTCCGAATTGACCGAAAAAGCTGGGTTCAGCCCAAACATTCTGACCCGATTAAGGCGTGATCAATATGTATCGTTGGACAGCATTGAGAAAATTTGTCTTGCTTTGAATTGTAAGGTAGATGATATTTTAGAATTTGTGCAGGACGATAAGTCTCATAAACTAAGTCAGGAGGAACAACATGGAACTGATTGAGGTAAATTTCAATGATGAAGGTGACATCATTGATACATTGTCAGGGAAAATTCTGAAAGACACACCAGAAGAAAGGGTGCGTCAGCGATTTATCAATATCCTGCAATCGGATTATGGCTACCCCAAAAACATCATTGCAAGAGAGGTTCCTGTCCAACAGGGATCGAAAATTCTAAGTTCTGATGATGGTGCCGAAATTCGAGCTGACATTGTAGTCTATACATCTAAGAAAGCCTGTCTCGAAAGAGATCAGGGAAACATTTTGTTTGTAGTGGAATGTAAAAAGCCAAACGCAACAGAAGGCTATTCACAGTTGGTGTCTTACATTTTCAATACTTCTGCGGTTGGCGGTGTATGGACGAACGGAAATGGAATTAGCGTATATAAGAAAAAAACTGGCGGAGAAGTGGGGCTGGATGAAATTCTAACCCTCCCCCGTTATAGAGAAAACTGGTCTGGTTCGGGTTCAATACCCAGTAAAAGTGAATTACCAAGACCTCACAATGTTCGTTTTCTTCTCTCGTCCTGTCATAACAAATTGTATGGCAGAGGAATGGAAAACGAGGATTTTGACCTTGCTATGGATATGGTTAGAATCCTTCTTGCAAAAATTCAGGATGAAACAACGCCCGGCGAGTTTCCTCGTTTCTGGATAACCGAAAATGATTTTCAAACCGCCGAGGGAAGAAAGCATGCAGCTACAGAAATTCAAAAACTTTTTAGAGAATATGCAGATCAGTTTCCAGATGTTTTTGATGCACATGAGAAAATTCAAGTTGGTGATGATTGCATAGCAGAAGCGGTTGGCGTTCTAAAAAATTGGAGTTTAGCTGCGAGAAACGATGAAGCTGATGATTGGGATCTCATGGGAGAAACCTATGAGCAATTCACACATATCAACCTAAAGAGACAACAAGGACAGTTTTTTACAAATCGCCTTGTAATTGATATGATGGTAAAAATGCTTGACCCAGAAATTGGAGAACACACACTGGATCCAGCTGGTGGAAGTGGTGGATTTGCAACTGGAATTTTCAGGTATCTAAGAAGAAAGGTTCTTTCCAGAACAGCACCTAATTCGCCCTCAAGAGATCGTCAGTTGAATATCATCAAGGACAGCGTGTACCTTGTAGAAATAGCCGCCAGATTGGTTAAGATTGCGAAGTGCGCAATGTTGCTTACTGGTGATGGTCAATCTGGTATGACCCGTGGCAATTCTCTTGATTTGTATTCCAGATTAGACCCATGGATTGTATCAAGATGTGCGAAAGGAAAGAGCAATGCCCCTTCCGTAATTGCCACAAACCCCCCGTTTTCTGGGCAAAAAGTAGATTCTCAGATTTCAGATAGATCCATCTTGAAAAGCTATGCCTTTGGTCATAGTTTTAAGAAAAATGATGATGGTACTTTTGTTTTTTTCGGGAGTGACTCTGATATTTTGCCGCATCAAGCTCCGGAACTCTTATTTATCGAAAGATGTATCGACTGGCTGAAACCAGGCGGTCGAATGGGAATTGTTCTGCCGAAGGGAATTTTGGACAATGTAAGCTATGAAGCCTACCGAGAATGGATTCTGGATAGATGTGAGTTATCTGGCATTGTTACGCTTCATAAAGACACATTTCAGCCAGACACGGGAGTAAGAACCTGTATTCTCTTTTTAAGAAAACCTGAAGATGGTGAAATGCCACGAGAAGATTACAATATCTTTATGGCAATGTCTCAGAGAATTGGACAGGACTCTAAAGGCAATTCTGTGTTTGTTTTGGACGGAAATGGTAATAACACCGGCGTTCTGAATCATGATCTAAATGAAATTGCGGATGCGTATATTGACTTCTTATCTGGCAACGAACATCAGAAGTCCGAGTATATCTTTACCATTAAGAAAAGCGAAGTTAAAGACCATATTAACATCAATCCTCAACACTATTCGCCAAAGTTAAATGCTGCTTTAGATAGCGTCCTTGCTTTTGACAATAAAGATAATTGGGCAACAACAACGGTGGGACAGCTTGAAGCTGGCATCAGAATTTATATCGGTCCACGGTGGAATTCTGCCAGCATAAAGGTCGATAGTCCAACCGACACATCAAACTTAGTTCCATACTTAACTGCCAATGCAGCACTGGAACTTAGGCGCCTTACAGTAAAATGGCTGGATGCAAGAAAAGCGAATCCACAGCAGAGACAGTGTATTGATATGCTAAAAATTCACGAAGGAGATATTTTAATATCTCGTTCAGGAACCATCGGTAAAGTAACCTATGCAACAAAGGATTTAGCTGAGAATTACATTGTCAGTGATGACCTTGTTCGTATTCGTGTCAAGGATGCAAATCTCAGGGCTTACTTGCTTGCTTATTTTACTTCTTCTACGGCATTGGCTCTTATGCTGTTGGACGAATACGGTTCTGTTCAGCAACACTTGCAACCTCGACACATTCAAGAAATGTTAATTCCTGTTCCGGATGATTGGAGTCTGGCACAAGATATGATAGATGCAGGAAATATGTTCATAAAAGCAATGGAGGACATGTCGAAGGCAGACAGGAAAATCAGGACGCAGGGCTTTGACGCTCTCATAGCAGAATAGTGTCACTATGCTTACCAAGCCTCCGTTCGATAAGCCTCTAAGCTTTACCAGGTTGTTTGATAAAAAG